>JABAOH010011256.1_pt1 | contig 24799 bp, 26 predicted proteins | sample 7062181 | NCBI WGS metagenome assembly JABAOH01 (sample SAMN14538630, study PRJNA623070) | marine sediment metagenome | biome: marine biome [ENVO:00000428]; feature: marine pelagic biome [ENVO:01000023]; material: deep marine sediment [ENVO:00002113]; isolation source: pool of 5 deep marine... | reverse complement strand
GGAGTCAGAGTCCGTTGTCCTTCCACTGAACGATCCCCCATCCAGCGTATCTATTGAAAATACACAAAACCTCAGAGAGAATCAACACAAAATCCGTTTGAAGCCTCATGGGTCTTGTATTCGGTTGGGACGAGCCTGTGTAACATCAACCCGATAATGAGACTGTAGAAGGCAAAGGGCATGCCGTGCGTGTGTGCTGCTCTTAGGAGATAACTCCCGTATGGCATCCGGGGGTTTTGCCACTGAAAATAGGTTACAAAAGGTAAAGAGGCGAGCCTCGATTTTCCCAGAAATACCCCCACCAAAGAGAGGAAGTCGGATTTTGTTGACTATGCGGAATAAGTCAGCTAAAAAAGGGAGCGTAAGGAACCACTTCATAGAAAACGAATGGGAGGCCCTTCAATGGAAATTAGAAAGGAATTGTTACCATCTGGCCAACTGAAACCGCTATTTGAAGATCTGATGAAAGTCGAATTCGGAACGAACTTTACCGATTACATGTTCACCATGGAATACACCCGGGAAGAGGGCTGGAAAGACCCCGCAATCACCCCATATCATCCTCTTGTCCTAGATCCTGCAACAATCATGTTTCATTATAGCCAGGCGGCTTTTGAAGGACAGAAAGCGTATCGATCACCTAAGGATGAGATTCTACTTTTCAGACCTGCCGAAAATGCCAGAAGAATGAACCGCTCCATGGCAAGAATGTGTATTCCAGAAATCCCTGAAGATCTATTTCTTCAGGCCGAGTGTGAACTGCTCAAATTGGAAAAACGATGGATCCCAACTCAGAAAGGCACTTCCCTTTACATTCGGCCGACCGTCATCCCTACAGAAGTCCTTCTAGGAGCCGTAAGACCCTCGGATAATTACCTATTCTATATTATCCTTTCACCCGTCGGCCCTTTTTACAAAGAGGGCTTTAACCCGATTGGGCTTTGGGTCGACAAAACGTATTCACGTGCCGCATCAGGCGGAACCGGAGCGGCGAAAACGGGCGGCAATTACGCAGGAAGCATTGCGGCGACCCTGATGGCCAAGAATAAGGGGTATAGTCAGGTGCTATGGCTGGATGCAAAAGAACACCGGTATGTTGAAGAAGTCGGGACAATGAATGTTTTTTTTGTGATCGAGGGGAAGCTGGTCACCCCGCCTTTGACGGGAACCATTCTTCCAGGCATCACCCGGAAATCCCTCCTCGAGATGGCGGGGGACCTGGGAATTGAAACCGAGGAGAGGTTGATTTCCATTGACGAATTGGCCGAAGGGGTTGACTCGGGAAGGGTGACCGAGGTCTTTGGAGCAGGGACCGCGGCTGTCATTAGCCCGGTGGGTAGATTCCACTTTGATGGCAAGGAATACGTTGTCAACAACAATGAAACAGGGTACTGGGCCAAGAAGTTCTTCGATACGTTGACTGGCATCCAATACGGTGAATCAGAAGACAAATACGGATGGGTCTATAAAGTCGAATAGCCCGTTGAAGTTCATCGACCACGGCATGGGTAGTGACTCTGAGTTTATTCCACTCTGAATGAGTCGCCTTTCAAGATCCCCTCTTTTCATGACCTCCCGTGGCCCTTGCGAAGCCTAACGCCATCAGACTAAACTAAACTAGAGCAGCCTTCAGGACCGACAAAAAGAATAAGAATCCTTACTTAACAGAGACGACAGAATGGGATTTCCTGCCGAGGTAGCGTGTCCAAGCAATCTTTCTGGTCTCACGGATTTTGATCTGTCTCGAGGCTTTCTGCCCTCAGAAGATCCGCTCATGCGACTCCCCGGATCTTTTGATAAATGGGAAGAGATCGCAGGGAATCTCCCAAAGATACTCACCACCGACAAAATCAGACAGGTAGTGGAGAGTTTGCCACCCTTTGAAACATCAGAACTTGTGGAAAAGCGCGAATTTGAGCGGGCCATGGTGATTCTCTCCTATCTCGGCCACGCTTATGTCTGGGGCGCGCCTAATCCTCCAAATCGCATCCCCAGGCAACTTGCCGTGCCCTGGTATGAAGTCTCAAGGCAGCTTGGTCGGCCTCCCGTGCTGTCCTACTCATCCTACGCCCTGAACAACTGGAGAAGATTTGATCCAGGGGGTCCCATTGCTCTCGGAAATATCTCCCTCATACAGAATTTTCTCGGGGGTCTTGATGAGGAGTGGTTCATTCTCATCCATGTCGATATCGAAGCGAAAGCACAACCGGCACTCTCATCGATTGTTTCAGCCCAGGAAGCAGTCAGAAGTGGACATATCTCTGCTTTGGAAGGGTATCTGACCACGACCGCTTCTTCACTCAATTTGATGTGTCAGACCCTCGACCGCATGCCTGAAAACTGTGATCCCTACATTTACTATACACGTGTCCGTCCGTATATCCACGGTTGGAAGGACAATCCCGGACTCCCGGAAGGCCTCCTATACGAAGGCGTGCAAGCATACCGGGAAAAACCCCAGAAGTTCAGAGGCGAAACAGGTGCACAGAGCTCGATTATTCCATCTCTTGACGCTGCACTTGGCATTGATCACAAAGATGACCCCTTGAGAGCCTATCTCATGGAGATGCGTGATTACATGCCCCCGAAACATCGCGAATTCATTCAGACCATTGAGCAAGGCCCTTCGATTCGTGTTTTTGTGATTGAGAATCGTGAGCATCACCCGGGCCTGCGTGAAAGTTACAACAGATGCGTTCGTTTGATCGAGCGTTTCCGCGCAAGACATCTGGAGTATGCAGGACGTTATATCCAAAAGCAGAGCCAGCACCACCCATCGAATCCGACCGAAGTTGGGACCGGCGGTACACCCTTCATGGTGTATCTCAAAAAACACAGAGACGAAACTTCCACGCATCTGATTTAAGAGAGAGCAAGGCGGACGAAATCCTCAAGAAGGAGAGAACCGAATGTCCCTACAAGAAAAACTCGATGCCATGAGAGCCCGTTTCGAATCACGCACCCCACCATATGACAAGGTGAGTCAGGAAATAATCGACGTGATGCACCGGGCCACAGAAGACCTCCGCAACTCAGGCATCCTTGACAGGGCTCTAAAAGTGGGAGATCAAGCACCACATTTCACGCTCCCTAATCCAGAGGGGAAAAACGTCAGCTCTCAGGATCGTCTCACCCGGGGTTCTTTGGTTCTTAGCTTTTATCGAGGCGTGTGGTGACCATACTGCAATGCAGAGCTTGTGGCTCTGGAAAAGGTTCGGTCGGAACTCGAGGCATCGGGCGCGACTCTCATCGCAATTTCCCCACAAATGGCAAGCCACAGTCGTGAGACGGTCGAGAATTGGAAGCTGAGTTTCGACGTGCTGAGCGATCAGGGAAATCAGGTGGCCAGGACTTTTGGGCTGGTCTACGAATTCCCCAGTGATCTGAAACGGGTTTATCTAAAACTAGGTATTGACCTCGAAAAATTCAATGGTGACGATTCATGGACACTTCCCATGCCGGCCCGATACATCATCGACCAGAACTCGACCATTCGAGCTGCCGATGTGAATCCTGACTATACGGTCCGACCGGAGCCAGAAGATACTGTCAGAGTGCTAAACGCTTTAAAACACTCCTAAAAGGTACAAATCGGGAACTTGCTGTTGATGATCGGGGTTCTGTAAAAAGAAGATAGGACCGGAAAGAAGATGGAGAAATATGTTGAGAAGAGCATGGTACCTGTTTGTTCTGATCTTTGCACTCGTCCTTGAACCAACCGATACACCCGCCTTTTTCTCCCGTGTGATGAGAGAAGATGGCAAGACGTACATCCTCGATGCCACGGGAGAGCGATGGGACGTGACTCAGGCCGAGTCGATTGGTTTCAAACCAGAAGGTTTTCAGTACGGACTGGGGAAAAATGCCTTTACACCTCTCGACGATTCATATCTTACGGACGATACGGATCGCGTTTCCCAGCGCCTTCGTGTACTCGGCGTGGTGGAAAATGCAGAGGCACAGGCCTATTCCATTCCCCGACTCAGAGGCCACGAGATTGCCAACAGCAGGATTGGTTCAAAGGCGATTGCGGTCGGTTACTGACCCCTCGTCGATTTAGCGGCTGTGTACAGCCGCGAAATAGACGGTCAAACTTTGACTCTCGCTCCTTCAGGTTGGACCTACAATAGTACCTTTGTGTTGTATGATAGAGAGACCGGCAGCCTCTGGTATCCGGATAGAAAGGGCCTCATGGGTATCCAGGGGAAGTACTTCAAAAGACGGCTCCCGGAGATCCCCTCTCGAGACATTCAGTGGGGAACGTGGAAAAGTGAATACCCTTATTCCAAGATTTTAAGATAATCAGCAGAGAAACACAGAGATCACAGAGTTCCGCTTGCAGGATTGCTTGAACGAAAGATGGACGAAGCAAACCATCTCCCTTCAGTCCTCCCAGGGGACTGGATTCTTTCCAATGCCGGTTAGCCTTCCGGCATGGGAAAACCGGGTGTTCTCAGGGTCCTCTGCGTCTCCGCGGCGAACAAAAGCCCATCTGCTACCTCGGAATTACCGTCAGAAAAAGGCGGATTTAGATGAATAGCTGTTTGTGAAAAAACTGGAACCGGACACTGACAGGGACAGGAAAAGAAAGGGGAGCTGGCATGAGCAGAATTTCGCGACGAAGGTTCATTCGGAAGGCCATCATCATGGGTACCGCAGTAACCTCCTTCCCCATGATCATGATACCAAAAGCACGGGCGGCCTGGGCTCGCAGAACGGTCGTTCATCCCAATGTGAATAATCTCCGTGTTGTCGGCATCACCGATCCCCAAATGACGCGGGCTATAGAACCCGTTTCCTCCTGGAACCGGCAAAATGAGCTCGTCGTCACCGAAGCGGTCTGGGAAAATATGGATCGTCTCGCATCCGGACTCGTGGAAACGCGAAATCCCGATGAGGCTTGGCGGACCATATTCATTCAGCCTCCCCGGAAAGCCTGGTCCGATACAATGGTGGCGATAAAGACCAACAACATCGCACAGCAGCACACCCGCAGTGCGGTCATGGCCAAAATCACTCACACCCTTACCGACACACTCGGCGTGAAGCCGGTCAATATTCACATCTACGATGCTTCCCATGGCTACAGCATGGCAAGATATACGCCCTTTGCCGGCCTTCCAGAGGGATGCCAGATCGAAGACGACTGGGGGGGGTTCACGACACCGACGGCTGTGCCGGCGCCGTGGAAAAAGACCGGAGGCAAGTCTCTCTGTCTGAAACAGCTGGTTGATGGATCGGTGGATATTCTCATTAACATCGCCTTGTGCAAGGGACACAGCTCACGGTTCGGGGGATTTACCATGACCATGAAGAACCACTTTGGCACCTTCAGTCCAAGCCCCGGACATATGGGTGGAAGCCCAGATTACTTGATTGCCATCAACCAAACACCCGAAATCCTCGGCGCAATTGACAAACAGACCGGCAAGGTCCTCTATCCTCGCCAGCAGCTCTGTCTCATTGATGCGCTCTGGGCCAGCCGAGGTGGCCCCGGGGGCAGACCCACCAACCAGCCAAACTTCCTCGCCATGGGCGTGATGTCTCCAATTGTTGACTATCTCGTGGCGACAAGATTCCGGGGAGAAAAGCTGGGCTGGGAACCGAATATGAAGGCCACCCGTCGAATGCTTGCAGATTTCGGGTACGAGGAAAGTGACCTTCCGGCTGGTGGTCAGATCATAGAAGTCTGATAAACCCGGACCCCTGACGTAAGAGAATCTGATGCAACGCTGTGAATGGGCCAAGACAGAGCCCTCTCTCTCCTATCACGACAAGGAGTGGGGAGTTCCTTTGCACGACGACCGGAAGCTCTTTGAGTTTCTCATTTTGGAGGGGACCCAAGCCGGCCTGAGCTGGGAGATCATCCTGAAGAAGCGGGATAACTACCGCATCGCCTTCGATGGTTTTGATCCTCGCCTCGTCTCGCAATATGATGAGCACAAAGTAGACCATTTGCTCGCAAATCCGGGTATCATTCGCAACCGGCTTAAAATCGTTGCCGCCATCCAAAACGCTCGCGCCTTCCTCACAATTCAAAGGGAGTTCGGCAGTTTCGATACCTATCTCTGGCAGTTCGTGGGTGGCCAACCTAAGAGGAATCGGTGGCGAAGGATCGAGGAGATTCCTTCCCGCACCACGGAATCGGATGCTCTGAGCAGGGACCTGTCCCAACGGGGCTTCAATTTTGTTGGCTCGACCATTTGTTATGCGCTTATGCAAGCGGTGGGGATGGTCAACGATCACACGGTCGACTGTTTTCGGTATCCGGAAATCGTGTCACTCTGCGCGAAGCGGGAGGGCCTCTGAGCTTTCTTGACTCAACTCGCCACCATATCTTCGTGCGAGTTCCCAGCCGATAAGAGCCTTTTTTCTCGTTATACCCCATCCGTAATTCCCGAATACCCCAATCTTACGAATGACCCGATGGCACGGAACGATGTACGCAACGGGATTGGCCGCGACTGCGTTGCCAACTGCCTGGACTCCAGTGGGCTTTCCGATGTGTTTGGCAACATCTTCGTATGAGCAAACAAAACCCGGCGGAATTCTGAGGAGCGCTTCCCAAACCTTTATTTCAAAGTTCGTCCCCTTTAGGAGCAGGCTTACCGAGCGTTTACGATTCTCCGGCCCCACGGGAAAGATTCGATCCATCAATGACTCTGTTGTATGAGGGTTCTTTTTCAGCTCAGCCTCTTTCCAACGGCGTCGAAGGATCGACAGCGCCTTATCTCGGGTGTCAGCATCGATAAAGGAAAGACCGCAGATGCCCCTTTCCGTGGTCGCCAGCAGGCATTCACCAAACGGACTCTGATGGAAGCCATAAGAGATCTCCAGTCCAAATCCCTGTGTCTTGAATTCTCCTGGGGTGACAGCCTCAATTGCGACAAAGAGATCATGCAACCGCCCTGGGCCGGATAGCCCCGATTCGTAAGTTGTATCGAGAATACTTCTCGATTCGTTGAGCAACCTCTTTGCATGTTCAATCGTGAGAAACTGAACGAAACGCTTCGGACTAATTCCAGCCCAGCGCCGGAACAGACGTTGGAAATGGAAGGGACTGAGATTGAGGTGTTCCGACAATTCATCGAGGCTCGGCTGATCCCGGTAGTTGTCCTTGATATAGTTAATGGCCTTTTCAATTCGCAGATAATCCGTTAACATGACTGACGCCTTTCCCTGATTTTTTTGTTCTACAATGCCTAGTTTAGCGAGTTCAGCGGCTGAAAGCTACCCGATTCTTGCTCTGTTTGTGATCTTCAGGACCGGTAGAGGACGATGTTTCAGCGTTTATCTCGAGTCTATTCTCATCCGGGTTTCTCTCCTGAATCATCGCCTTTTTTTTGGAGTCTCTGGCGAGAAGGTCCTTGCTGCCCGATGGGGAAAAAGATGTCAGGCCTTTCACGATCAGGGAAGAAAGGAGAAAGAAAGGATGAAAAGTCATGAAGTTGACTACAAGGTCATCGGTGATGACATGCAGATCGTTGAGATAGAACTCGATCCCGGCGAGACGGTGATTGCGGAAGCAGGCGCCATGAACTATATGGATGATGGCATCACATTCGAAGCAAAGATGGGCGATGGGTCCAATCCAGACGAAGGCGTTCTCGGAAAGCTTCTCAAAGTCGGCAAGCGCGCGCTCACAGGCGAATCCATCTTTCTGACTCATTTCACCAATACAGGCAACGGCAAAAAGCGTGTCGCCTTCGCCGCCCCCTATCCTGGTAAGATCTTTCCCATCGATATGTCAAAAATCAAGGACGATCTGTTCTGTCAAAAGGATGCGTTCCTCTGCGCTGCCCTCGGTACCGAGATCGGTATCGGCTTTACGAGGCGCCTCGGCGCTGGTTTCTTCGGCGGTGAAGGATTCATACTTCAACGCCTGCACGGGGATGGCATGGCCTTTGTCCATGCCGGAGGAACCGTGATTGTGAAACAGCTGAAAAACGATCTTATCCGCGTTGATACCGGTTGCATCGTGGCATTCACTTCGGGTATCCATTACGACATCCGGCGCGCAGGCAACCTGAAGTCGATGTTCTTCGGAGGGGAAGGTCTTTTTCTCGCGACTCTGAGCGGCAGCGGATCCGTGGTCCTTCAGAGCCTCCCTTTTTCTCGGATGGCAGATCGCATTCTGGCGCATGCGCCCTCAGCTGGAGGCAAGCGAAGAGGGGAAGGATCGATTTTGGGAGGCCTCGGAGACCTGATCGACGGCGACTAAGATTTCAAAAGAAATATCTTTAGGGATCTAACGTCTAAGACGGCTTGAGATACCCTCTATTCGTATTGATGGGCCGTCTCGACGTTGTTATGATACGAAGCACGTACTCGGCGCAATTCTTCCGCAAACGTCTCTCACGGACAAGAGGCATCCCGGAACCGGGGAAGCTTTTCAGGTTTAGGACTTAAACCCTCTGTGATGTGATCACGAAAATAGTCGTCTCGTGCATGACAGGTCGACACAGGGAGTGGGTATTGGTGAGATATCGGTTTGGCCGTAAATGGAAAGATCGTCTGAAATGACCCAAAATTCGTTGCGAAGACCGAATCGAATTCACATCGCTCAGAACTGGCTGCCCCGTTATACCGGTATGCCGCTTCAAAAGTTCGGTGACTACATTCTTCTCACAAATTTCCATTATTATCTGAGGAGTTTTGCTAACGCGTTCAGTTGCTACGTCTATGGTGAAGACAAACCGATGCAAGCCGCCACGAACAGAGACGGACTGACGATCATCAATTTCGGAATCGGCTCGGCCAATGCCGCCACGATCATGGACTTGCTGAGCGCCCGTCAGCCAGAGGGCGTGCTCTATCTCGGAAAATGCGGCGGGTTGAAGAAATCGACTGAGATTGGAAACTTCATTCTCCCCATTGCCGCCATCCGGGGTGAGGGAACCAGCAACGACTATTTCCCCCCCGAAGTCCCCGCACTTCCGTCCTTTAAACTACACAAGTTCGTCTCTCAAAAGATCGTAGACCATGGGTATGAATACCGTACTGGCGTGGTTTACACAACAAATCGACGTTTATGGGAGCACGACAAAAAATTCATCGACCGACTCAAGCAGATGACCTGTATTGCCATCGATATGGAAACGGCGACAATCTTTGTCGTCGGTCACCACAACGAAATTGCTCGGGGGGCCCTCCTGCTCGTATCCGATATACCGATTGCTCCTGAGGGGGTTAAGACGGCGAAGTCGGATGTGCGCGTGACCGAGAAATGGTCGAAGATTCATCTCCAGATCGGAATCGAGGCGATGACCGAAATCGGCGACAAAGGCGAGAGGATCAAACACTTTAAATACTGAAGGCCATTCTTTAGAGTAGAGGTATTCATTTTATGGGTTCTGCCCGAGGCAAAATTGATTTTCACGGCTATTTCCCAGGCGTGGTCGGCAGGATAACAGAAGTCCATGCGGTGTATTATCATGAACATTGGGGCTTTGATGCCACATTTGAGACACAAGTCGGTGGAGAGCTGTCCGAATTCATCCGTGAGTTTCAAAAAAACAGGGATGGCCTCTGGGTAGCGACTCGGGGCGGAGGGTTTGCCGGTTCCGTGGTCATAGACGGACGGAAAGCCATCGATGAAGGTGCACGTCTGCGGTGGTTCATCGTTGTCCCAGACCTCCAGGGAAGTGGACTTGGTAACGCCCTGATGGCTCGAGCCGTTGCTTTCTGTGAGGACAGGGGATACGAAAGGGTATATCTTTGGACGTTCAAAGGCCTTGAAAGTGCACGCATTCTCTACGAGCGATACAAATTCTGTCTTTGCGAGGAACGGGACGTCACGCAATGGGGGCAAAACCTCAGGGAGCAGAAATACGAGCGGATTTTCAGGGACTAGTTTCTACAGAATGTTAGCTTTTACGATCATATTGCTGGCAGTAGCCTCGGCCTTTTTCCACATCCGTGCGGAATACCGCGGCCCAAAATATCAAGTCTATCTTTTCAAACCCCTTACCATGGTACTCATTCTACTCATCGCTATCGTATCAGGGGGTACAGGAACTTTTTGGGCTTATAAGCTTGCCATCATCACCGGTCTCATCTGTTCTTTAGTCGGCGATGTGTTCCTGATGCTTCCCGTAAATCGGTTCCTCGCTGGTCTTGTCAGTTTCCTGATTGCCCATCTCTTCTACATTTCTGCTTTCACTTCGGGAACTGGATTCAGTCTCTCACCCTGGTCACTGGCGCCGCTGGTCATTTTTGGCATTTTCATCTTCACCATTCTCTCTCAGCACCTCGGCAGGATGAAAGTGCCTGTCCTCGTCTACATGATCGTGATCATCGTTATGGCCTGGCAGGCGTGGGAACGATGGAATCAAACCGGACAACCAGCAGCGCTACTCGCGTTCATTGGAGCAGGCCTGTTTCTTGTCTCTGATTCGGCCTTGGCCATCAATCGGTTTCGAGGAGGATTCAGTACTGCCCAGGCGTTGATATTAGGCACGTATTTCGTCGCCCAATGCTTGATTGCGCTTTCTGTCGAACAGGGATCTCTATTTTCGAGTCGCTGATTCCCCACGCTTCTCGTTTCTCCGTTTTCGGAGGGAGATAAGAAATGAAACCAAAACCCTGGAAAACACTCTCAAGCAAAGTGATTTACGAGAACCCCTGGATGCACCTGCGTGAAGACGTGGCCGAATTGCCAGACAAGCGGTCAACCATCTACGGCGTTGTGACTTTCGGCGACTGTGTGGGGGTCGTACCCTTTATCGACGACGACCATGTCATGCTTGTACGCCAGTACCGCTATGTCCAGGGTGAGAACCACCGCTGGGAAATCCCCACTGGCGGTGTCAAAGATGGAGAAACTCTGGAGCAAGCCGCTCAACGAGAGCTGGCCGAAGAAGTCGGACGCCACGCGGCACGGCTGATCCATATTAGCAGTTACTACACGTCCAAGTGTATCTGTGATGAAACGGCACACATTTACGTCGGGGAGGAATTGACCCCTGCCCACGCCCCACCGGACGAAACCGAGTTTTTGGAAAGACGCGTTTTCAAGTTCGACGAGGCCTTGCGAATGGTATTGGAGAGCGAGATGATGGACAGCATGAGCGTAATCGGGCTGCTGTTCGCGGCACGACGGAGGGGAAGATAAATCTGGGAGGTAATCTTTTGTCATGGCTATCAAAATTCCCATCTTTCAGGTTGATGCATTCTCAGGTCAAATCTTTTCAGGTAATCCTGCAGCCGTTTGTCCCCTCGAAGCGTGGCTAGACGATCGGCTCCTACAGGGGATTGCTCTCGAGAACAACCTCTCCGAGACGGCGTTCTTTGTTCTGGAGGAGAAAGGCAGGTACCACATCCGCTGGTTTACCCCTGCTGCAGAAGTCGATTTATGTGGACACGCAACCTTGGCATCCGCTTTTGTTATCCTCAACTACTTTGATAAATCGGCCAACTGCGTTATCTTCCGATCACGGAGTGGCCTGCTAACCGTAGCTCGAGAAGGGGAGCTGTATGCTATGGATTTTCCCTCACAACCACCATCCACGTGTGAGACTCCGGAAGCGTTGGTTCAGGGACTGGGCAAAGAGCCGATAGAGATCTTGCGTTCTGAAGATTATCTGGTTTTGTTTTCGAGCGAGAAAGAGATTCGGGAGTTAAATCCAGACATGCGAATGTTGCTGCAATTGGATCAGCGGGGCATAATCGTGACCGCCGAGGGGAATGACGTGGATTTTGTGTCCCGCTTTTTTGCCCCCAGGTTTGGCGTTAATGAAGATCCTGTCACAGGATCGGCGCACTGCGCACTTACGCCATATTGGGCGAAGAAACTTGGGAAGAAAGATTTGATTGCACGCCAGATTTCAAAGCGGGGCGGCGAGTTGTTTTGCAAAGATCAGGGTGACAGAGTTGTCATAGCGGGCAAAGCCGTTCTATACATGGAAGGTCATATCAAGATCTAGAAACCTCCCTCGCCCATCGGGAGAGGGACCCGGAGCATGGATTCGGGTGAGAGCGATGATGACTTTGAGAGAGCGTGAACAAACCATTCGCCAGCAGATTATTACACTCCTCTCGGAGGAAGCGTATGGCTGTCGAGACCTATCGAGGATTCTCCGAATTCCGATAAAGGAGGTGCCAGAACACCTCGCCCACGTTGCCCGCTCACTCTCTCCTCACAAAAGAAAATTGATCACATTACCCTACAGCTGCATGATTTGCGGATACCCGTTTCGTGACCGTAAAAGGTTCACACGACCGAGTCGTTGTCCCCGCTGTCGGGGACAGCACATCGAAGAACCGAGATTTCAGGTCACCTGATGTTTCAATCGCTTCTTTTGCTCAACTAAACGCGGTCAAATAGTGGTGTTGGAGATTTTTAGAGAGGGGATCAAGCACGCTTTTGGGCGGCGAGCCTTCCCCCATCAAATCACATTCATTCTCGAATCCCCGCTTCGGAAGATTCTCATCAGGCCGGGGCAGGTGGCGGATCGACTTCATTTGACGGAAACCTCAAGGGTGCTGGAGGTTGGGGCCGGATCCGGCGTTTTCAGCGTTGAGGTCGCACGGCGTATTCCCCGGGGCCTCCTCGAAATCCTCGACCTTCAGCCTGAGATGCTTGAGAAGGTTCAACGTAAGATCGAGGCAGCGTCCTCCCTTTCCCATGTGGTGGCTTACACCCAGGGAGATGCAAGCAATCTTCCCTTCTCTGATGTAACTTTTGACGTCGCCTTCCTCGTGACCGTTTTCGGTGAGGTCGCTGAACCCCGGAAATGTCTCCAGGGGCTATATCGGGTGATCCGCCCTGGGGGACTTCTCTCGATCACTGAACACCTACCCGATACGGACTTCTCAACCTTCTCCCGAATTCGGTCCGTCGTTGAGGGAGAGGGCTTCGTGTTCACTGAACGATTCGGTCGGCCCTGGTGCTACACGGCAAACTTTCGCCGACCATGATACGATAAACCTCTTGATGTGAGGATCCTCATTAGATAAATGTCAAGGAGCACGGTAAAAGCACACCATGTCTCTCTTTTGATTGCCAGGGTGGGGGCTTTCGGATCGGAGTCATTCCACATCGGGGTTTTTGCGGTAGCCGTTTTAGGGAGGGTTTCTGTGTGCCATTTCCGGTGATGGTGACGGGACAGTGAAGGGATTTATCGGGAAGCTCGGAATATGACGCCGGCCGCTGGATGACCATGGGGCCGGCGTCTTTCCGATCAACTCTCACTTCACGATCAGGGTCATCGTGACGACGACTGTTTTGCCCTCTTCAGAGGCTGGGAAATGCAGTTTCTCGAGTTTTTGGACGATGCATCGTTCAAAAACCCCATTCTTCTGTTCTCTCTTGACGATACGGGTTTTTGCGACACGGCCCTGGGGATCGATGACGAAGGTAACGACGACCTTTCCCTTCAGATGAGTTTGCTTTCCCTGCGCCACCTTGTAGCACGGGTCGATCGAGGTGACATGCTTTTGAAGGATTTTTCGGACGGCCTCCTCGGACATGCCTTCCGACATCTCAACTTCTCTCAATTCAATATGAGCTTCGCCGGAGGCTGGCTCGGTGTGCGTCACTTCGGAAACGGAGCGCTCACCCTCATAATCCCGACTCTTCTCCTCTACCATGCCTTGTCGTGCTGCCACAGGCGGGGAGGGCCCAGAGAGGACGCTCATTTTTTGTGCGGCAAATCCATTCCCAACCGCATAGTCGGATACACCTTGGGGCAAAGGAAGTGGCTGTTTGACCGTTAAAGCTTGACCATTTTCGAGGCGAATCTGAGTGTCGATCGCAACAAATGAGGTATAGGCGGTAAGAAGATTATAGGTCAGGCCGAGGTTGGTTACCTCTTTGATTCTCTCGTCCTTCGGCCTTAACCGATTGTAATCGGCGAGCACACCAATCCGGTGCCTTGCCCACAGGTACCGAAGCGCCGAATTCGTCACCACGGGTTTTGCTTTTTCGATCTCAACTGTTTTGGTGATTGCACCGTCTGCAGCAAATCCTCTGAGATGGATAGCGCCTTGAGGTTTGCCACGCCATTTCCCGAAAACAATGACAGGACGTTCAGCCAATACATCGGGAATACTCGGCGGTTCAACATCATAGACATCGAATTCATCAAAATCGATCTTGATACCTGTCAATACAGGTGACTGGATGAGTTTCCTGAACTTCTTTGCCTTTTGGGATGCTTCCGCGGGTTTGGTGATCACGAAAGGCTCACCCAACCCAACCCTGGCCATCCCCTCGATGATATAACGGTTGACGCTCGACCCAATACCGAATGCGAACATATTGGCATTGCCGAGACTGTTGCGAATCAGGTCAAAAGCTTCCTCTTCCACCCTGACGTACCCATCCGTGGCAATGACAACCGTTCGTGAGTATCCTTCCGCCTTCGGCAGGGAAAGCGCCCTTTCCAGTGCAGGTAAGAGTTCTGTTCCGCCTCCACCACCTTGACGCTCAATCACGTAAATGGCACGGCGGATATTCTCTGCCGTGGCAGGCAAAGACTGTTCTGCCATAACTGATGAACTCCCGGCAAAGAGCACGACATTGAACCTATCGGTTGCCCGCAAGTTTCCAATCAAATCTTTGAGGAGTTTCTTCGATATATTCAGGGGGAAGCCATGCATGGAACCTGAGACATCAACGATGAAAATGTACTCCCGAGGCGGGATCTCGCACTCAGTAACCCCTTTTGGGGGTTGCAACATCAACAAGAAGAAATTCTCGTCCTCGCCCTCGAAGAGGAGCAGTCCCGTCTCGATCTTGCCGCCAGCAAGCCGGTACTTGAGGATAAAATCCCGGTTGCCGCCGTATTCTTCCGCGGGGTCGAGCTTTATGGAGGCAAAACCGGAGCTCTCGTAGTTTATGTTGACCTTATGGGAGGTCGAGGTTGCCTCCTGGATCGGAAGGCCCGCGGCGAGATTCACGGAAATGTCGAAAGTGTAGGTCGGAGATTGCTCCTGATGAAGGTAGGGGTTTTCCACCCACTTATCCCACGGGGATACTTCTTCCATCCTCTGATTTGAGTAGCGTGGTCCGACAACGGTCGGATAAACGAACTCATAAACCGCATCGGTCGGAACGAGCAACTCAGTGTATTTGAGCTCCACCTTGATGACATCTGAGGGGAGGATATTGGCCACGCTCATTTGGAAAACGTTGGGTCTTTGCTGTTCCAAGAGGGAAGCACTCTTGCCGGAATGCTTTGCTTGCTCATACGCCTGGCGTGCAGCTTCTCGCTCCTGGATCTTAGCCGTGATGGTTCGCTCCCCAATCGTCATTTTCATCCCATAGACCGCAGCCCTCGTCGAAGCAGGAAAAATATAGATGGCCTCCAGTGGCTTTTTGCCTTCATTCTTGTAGACCTGCGTCACGACAACGTCGGCAATCACGCCAGAAACATTCACTCTCACAGATGTGGATTTCAGGGGTAGCTGATCAAGGTCTGGGTCATCACTCTGGACAAAGAAATAGGGTGAGAGGGTTCTGTCGGCATGTGTCTCGGGCTGCGCGTATCCAACCCGTCCCAGGATGGCAAAAAGCATCACCATCGATAGAATCAAAACTCTTGTTAACGTTTTCATTTCTTGTACCTCCTTCACTTGTTTTTTGTTTTTCGATTTCATTAGACAAGTAGGAGGCGAAAAAGTTCCCAAAACCTGATCATCCAGAGGAAATCATGATTGATCGGGTTGATCTGAGGTGTAGGGAGGCCGCGGGGGACCAGGTTTCCCTTTATCCGGAGGGGGCCTACAAAATAACCTTGCCGCTTCCAGGAAACCAGGATTTTTCGAGTGGGGATTGGACCCGAGGGTGAGGGAAATGTGGAAATCTCAGCTTAGAGGGACAAAACGAATTCTGACGAGAACAGACTCTTGATCCTCTTTGTAGAGAATCGGAGGGGGAGTTCGGAGGCTCGCGATTTCTTCAAGGTATTCAACAAATGACCGATAACCCTTCGCGGGGATCTCTGCATGAATGGACTTTGGCCGATCAGTCTCGGCTTCATACTCTACCAAAATCACCTTACCTCCCACCCTTGACACGATTTCTTTCACTTTAGAGAGGGCCTTATCCGCGTGAACCCTCGAGGATTCGGCCTGATTCTTGGAGATGGGGCTTTCCTCCGCTCGTCCTTCCGTGGCGCGCCCGACCTGCTCTGGTTCGTCTCTTTTCTTCTCGACATCTTGCGCGACCGCAGCGACTTGTTTTTCCTCCATAGGACGAGCCACCTCAACGAAATTTTCTCCAGCAACCCTCGCTCCTTCTGGAGGGGCTGGTGCGGCCTCTCTTACCGAACTCGGGGGATGCACGGACTCGGGTGTTCCAGTTTCTAATATCAGCGCCAATTCAATGGTCTTTCTTTCTTGGTCTGGTTGTCGCACCGTCTCTTGCTCGAAGAGGCGTTTCGCCTTCTCCGGCTCCTTCTCAAGTGTCGTCTTAACGGTGTCGAGAGCACGCTCTTCCTCACTCTGCACCGAGGTCGATATCTCTGGCGCCCGTGCAATCTGGCTTTTTCGTTCCTCCATACTTGAGACATAGAAAATCAGGAGGGCAATCGCTCCAACGGTGGCAAATTCCAGTGGGACCTTAATCCTCACTGGAACAAATAACCAATGGATGAGCCTACCGAGTCCAAAACGCGGTTCCATTCTCTCATGAAGCTTCTCGAGGAAATCTCTTGGAGCTTCGACTGAGTCCAAGGAACCGAGTTCATTGACCAGCGCCTTCAGTGACGCCAGTTCTTCTCTACAGCTTTGACAGGTCGAGAGGTGTTTCTCGACGAGAGCTTTTCTATTTTCGCCTAGGATGCCATCGATATATTCCGACAAGAGTTCTTCGATCTCGGCACATTCCATCTATATGACTCCCTTTAGCTTGTCTTTCAGATCTAGCCTTGCTCTGGCGATTTTTGACTTTACCGTGCCAAGGTGAAGACCCGTAATCTTGGCAATTTCGTCATAAGAAAGCCCTTCGATGTCACGGAGGGTAACGACTGTCTTCTGCTCTGGCGGCAGTGATTTTATGGCCCTCCTGATGAGCATCGATCGCTCCCTTTTTTCGAGTTCGATCGAAGGAGATGGGGACTCATCCCGAATCTCCATGGACCCCGGACTATCCAATGAAACCCCTGGATTGTCAATCGAGACTCTCTTCCTCCTGTGCCGGTAATCGGCCGACTTCAGTCTGTTCCTGCAGGTATTGACGGCGATCCGATAAAGCCATGTCGAAAATGAGGACTTGAATTTGAATTGCTTCAGAGATCGACAGATCTTGATAAAGATCTCCTGAGCAGCATCGTTCGCCTCTTCATGATCATCGAGAAAACAATAACATAGATTATACATCTTATCTTTGTATCTGAGGACGATCTGATCAAAGGCTGCCCTATTGCCTTCCAGAAAGGAATTGATCAGGGCGGCATCACCCTGGGTCGCTCCCTTTGGCGTTTTGATCTCCTCATTCATTTATTTAGACACCCCAGAGGACGTAAAGTTCCACTCAGGAGTGGGCTTTTCTCAGAGGAAACCTTCACCATGCTCAAAGTTGGAGACCTGTTTCTTTTCAACAGGCTCTGTTCACGATGACTTCAATCTGAGATGCTTTTTTTCCGAAGGTGGACCTGCAGGTTAACCCGTATTTTTCAGGACCGAATAAGCCCTCATAAAAACCGGAAACCCGACAGTTGTTATCAATAAAAGGAGGACATGTTTGATCTCCTCCTCTGTTGCCCCTGCCGTTCTTGCCTTCTGGATATGAGTCTCAAGAGCTCTCTCTTGACCGCTCGTTCCAGAAATGGCGATCTTTATCAACCAGCGGCTCTTTTCTGGTAATGGACCGGACTTCTCGTGGATCTCTTTGCCCAATGCTTCATGTTTTGCATGGACCTGGGGGAAATCCTCCTTGAACCTTGTAAAGATCTCATGGATATCTTCCATCAGGTTTTTCCTTTCTTCTGTGAATTTCGGAACCGACGGTATCCATTGGATTCGATTTTCACCCGGCCATATTATCATTATTTCCCTCATAATCAAAAGGAAGAAAGAAGCGCGTTCCGTGCGGAATGTAGAGGCCAGCCCTACGGATTTGCAAATGCGAGAACATTAATGTACCCTTCTTGGATCATATTCAGCTTCGAATACACTGGGGCAGCCCATGCTGTCGTTCTGTCTCACTCATCCTCATCGGGCGACAGATCAAATACCCTGGCACAAGTGACTACGGACAATGGACCCCCTTCAGGGCCAAGCTTCTGGAGAGGGAAGAGCGACTTTTCCGGAGAACTCGAACGGAATAATTGGACTGGAAGGTTATGACCAGGGGTCAAAAGATCTGCCGGTTCTTTTTTCCATCTCTGACACCGAGATTTCTCGTAAGACTAGTCTTGATCACCCTCATGGCATATCTGTTTTTTGGTCATATCTGTATCCCTATCCGCATCAAGGGATTCAGCATGGAGCCAACATACCGTAATGGAAGTTTCAATCTCTGTTGTCGGTTCCGATACATCTTTTCAAAGCCCAAGAGGTACGACGTGGTGGGCGTGCGCTTTGCTGGAAATAAGGTGATGCTCTTAAAACGTGTGGTCGCCTTGGAAGATGAGCTTATCGAGTTTCGGGATGGAAAACTCCATGTTAACGGAGAGGAAATCCACGAACCTTATGTCCGTTACCCCTATGACTGGAACCTTCCCCCCCGACGCGTTAAAAAGAATTTTGTCTATGTTGTGGGGGACAACCGGAAGATGCCTATGGAAAACCACGTTTTCGGGCAGGCCCCAATTCACCGAATCGTTGGAGTAACCCTATGGTGAAAACCAAATCCATTATTCTTATCTTGTTGGTCGTAATGATTGGGATATGGGTCGCACTTCGCCTTTCACCAAGTGAAGAAAAGCGAGTCAAAAAGCAGTTTCATTTGCTCTCAGAATGGGGGTCAAAGGAGTCGCGGGAAAGCGCTTTCATGATGGCTAAGAAGACCAAAGATATCGGTACACTCTTCGCCGAAGCGTGTCGATTGGAGGCAGACAGCGCCTCACTTTCAGGGACTTATACACCCGATGAGATCTCCAGTTTCGCGGTAAAGGCACGGTTACAGTTTTCAGAAGTGTCTTTGCGATTCTATGATCTAGACGTTGAGTTCCCGAATGAGGATACCGCAAAGGTCCTCTTAACTGCCAGGCTGACAGGGAGGTTGATAGCGGGAGACTATGTCAATGAGGTTCACGAATTCACCTCTGTTTTGAAGAAAATTGAGAATCGATGGCTCTTCAGTAGCTTTGAGGTGATCGACGTGTTAGAAAAGTAGACGTGGAACTTCCCGGTTCCTACATGCAAAACCACGGGCGCTCACTCACTACCACAAATCTCCCTCAAGGAAAAGAAGCGAAGAGTTTCCTCAGTTTTGTGGACACTCATGTCCCTGAGGAACGTTTGCGAAAGCGTTGGGGAACCCATCGAGGGCGAGCAGGCTTCGACGTGAGCTCAGCCGAACGTAAGGGGAAAACCCCGCTTTCAGAACGGGGAAGGGGCAAGATTTCCCCACCTGTGAGCCCCGCGAGGGTCAACGCGAGAGCAAGGGAGCGAAGGGATATGAGGGTTCCATCCAAAAATTCAAAATTGTCGTGAAACATCAAAATGTTAGAAATTCCTTGCTTTGAAAACTCACGAAACTCCCCAAGATAAAGACCTCGAGAGCAAGAGAAAAGGAATTGCTGCCCTCTCAGGTCGCCGACAGAATAGGGCATGACAATGAGAAAACCGTGACTGAGACCGAAAAAATTGCGGGTATGGTTCAAGCCATCCTGGCGGCCTTCGCTTACGGCTGGATAGGGGTTTTCGCAAAGCTGGCCTATCAAGAGGGCGTCGGCGCGATTGAACTCTTGAGCTACCGTTTCGGCCTGTCGGCCCTTTTCCTTTGGGTATTTTCCCTCATCTTCGAAAGAAGAACGATTTTCTGCAAGCCAAGTCACCTACCCGTTGTCCTGGCCATGGGAGTTTTGGGATACGCCACCATGTCCCTATCATACTTCTATGCACTGAGATTTATATCCGCATCCCTCGCAGCCCTAATTCTCTCCCTGATGCCATCGACGACCACGCTGCTCGCAAGATTCTTCTTTAAAGAGCCTTTTACCCTCCGAAAAATCTTCGCCCTTTTGGTCACATTTACGGGTGCCTGTCTCATCATTGGGTTTCAAGTAGGATACATCGATTGGAGAGGGATCCTGTGCGTTCTCTTTGCCGTCTTTGTGAGTGCATTGTACTCGATCATGGGCCAGCGCATTATGAAAACGACTCCACCGGAAACAGTGAATCTCTATGTCATCACAGCTGCGGGACTGGTTTTCCTTTTTTTCCACAATCCCCTATCCCTCTTCCATGGATCCCCGAGTTGGGAGGCGATTCTCATTACGCTTCTCCTCATTTTTGTTTCGACGCTTCCTCCCATGTTCCTTTTTCTTGCAGCAATCGAAAAGATCGGCAGCGCGCGCACCATGATGCTCGGCTGTGGCGAACCCCTCATGGCAGTTGTGGCCGCCTACCTCGTTCTTGGAGAACGTCTGGCCCCCTTGCAGATATTGGGTGGCACGGCGATTATTGCAGGTTTTTTTCTGGTACGCCGGATATGAGCGCGACCTTGCCGTCTCTCTATTCCCAGTGCTTGGTTTTTCATGGGAAACCGCGCCTTCAGAGCGCGGAATCCCGACCCCGGCGGGAGAAAGGGTTACCGTGTGAGCCTAGGCGCGAAGGGATAGGAGACCCCCGTTTGAGGAATCGGATATATCATTAGAAATCCATAACTTGTGAGACTTATTCCCTCAGAAATGGGAAAACTCCTCGATGGAATACCCCGTTCAAATTTCAGCCCCAATATGCTATAGAATCTTCGGCATCTCGGCTTTTTGACTGCCCAGGGGTCACGAATCTGTAGCCACGGCAGGAAGCGTAGCGTGGAAGTCTCAAGATTAAGAATCCTTTTCGGTCTAACCCTAGGAATCTTCTGCGTATCAACGGCCGCAATATTCATCAAACTCTGTGAAGCACCAGCTCTGATGATCGCCACCTACAGGCTGGGACTTGCCTCGCTCATCCTCTCGCCCTTTGCCCTTCATGAAAAGAGATTCCGGCGTGTCAATAGAGAGAACTGGCCTTACCTCATTTCTTCAGGCGCCTTTCTCTGCCTCCATTTTGCCACCTGGATCGCTTCACTGAAATACACTTCTGTGGCAAGCTCTGTCGTCATCGTGTCGACGAGCCCTATCTTCTGCGCGCTTATTTCACATTTCGTTCTCAAGGATAGGATAACAAAACCCCTGGCCTGGGGCATTGTCCTCGCCATGGCTGGAACCGTAACGATCAGTTTCCATGATCTGGCGTTTTCGAGGGCGTCCTTCTATGGAGACATTCTCGCACTCATCGGGGCTATCTGCGCTGCTGGATACTTTCTGATCGGAAGAAAAATCCGAAAAGAAAGTGATCTATTCTCCTATATCTTTCCTGTCTATGGCGTGTCCGCTCTCTCTCCTACTCATTCTCCTCTCCCTCGCCCTTCGGGTCCCCTTTACGGGGTACAGCACCGAAACCTATCTTCTGTTTCTGATTCTCGCCGTCGTGCCACAACTCATAGGGCACTCCTCTTTCAACTGGGCCCTTCGTTATCTGTCTGCTTCTCTCGTTGCACTCGTGATTCTCGGAGAACCTCTTCTTTCAACAGTCTTTGCCTGGATCATCCTTGCAGAAAAACTTACCTGGGGAAAAGTTATTGGAGGTCTTCTCATTTTTGCCGGTATCTATCTTGCCGTGCGATACGCTATTTGGACAGAGCTCGGATTCCCTTCGGAGATCCAGGAAATGGTAAGTAAGGAAGACCGTGTCATGAGTCGTTGAATTTGCCCTGCCTCGCCTCGGTTGCAACGGATGGGTACCGCATTTCCACCCCAAGGCCGGTTCTATTGGCTCCCTTGCTCTCGCATGGCCGCCCTTCCCGCCGTTGGCGGGACAGGTGGGGAGGGGCTGTTGCCCAAATCCCTTTTCTCGGCTTTTGTCTGATGAAAGTCGAAAAGGAGTGCTCTTCGCTGCTCAAAAACTTTTTCCGACAATTCTAAAGCTCGGCTCCACTGCAAATCCAAACCCTATTCCCACTCGCGAATAACTGATCCTTTCGCCCGCTCGCCCCCGCAGATTCCTGCGGGGAGTCGCTCGAGCCTACAGAGTTCGCAGAGCGAGAAGCCCAGTGCATCAGATGCCTGCCCCAATTTTTTGAGAGATAAAATTGGCGCAATTGCTATGCTCTGGATTGGCCTCTCACCCATCCAGAGCAGCTTTTCTCAGAGGCTCTGTGCACTCTGTGAGAGACCAGAGTGTCCTAAGCTATTTGGGAAAGGCCCAAGGAATGCTGCCCCCATTCCTTCGCATACGTCCCTCGGGGACATGAGCGTCCACAGAACTGAAGAAACTCCGCATGTGTCTGGCCTTTAAACCCCTTGATCCCTGTGTTATAGTCATGGATCTAATGGGTGAATGATTATGGAAGATTTCGTTATTGGCATTGACCTGGGCGGTACGAATTTCAGACTGGCTGTTGTAAACCCCCAAGGGATTATTGCGGATCGAATGCATTGTCCCGTAGAAAGTGGGCGTGGAAAGGAGGTAATCCTCGAAGATTTGATATCGTCAATCCAGACGCTAGTCAAAAGTCAGATTCCAAATCAGGGCCATCTTCTGGCCGCGGGATTGGGTGTCCCTGGACTGATTCGCTCGGAGGAGGGAATTGTCACCGAATCCCCTAATCTGCAGGGATGGATCAACTTCGACATTCGAACACCCACCGAGGCCGCTCTTGGCGTTCCTCTCGCCATTGAGAACGATGCGAATTGCTTTGCCATAGGAGAATTCTGGCGGGGCGCAGCTCAGGACGCCAATCACGCTTGCGCCCTAACCCTCGGTACGGGAGTTGGAGGGGGAATCATCCTTAACGGCCAGATATGGCGGGGAACGGATGGAATGGCCGGTGAGGTAGGTCACATGGTCATCGAGACCGATGGCCTTCCTTGCAAATGCGGAAGCCGTGGCTGCCTGGAGCAGTACGCCTCAGCCACAGCCATCAGGCAGTTTGCTGTGGAAGCTTTGATGAGCAATGGGGAGACTCTTTTGAAGCGCTGGCAGGACAACCTTGAAGAACTGACGGCCGAGGACGTCTTTGAAGCGGCAAGGGAGGGTGACAAGGTCGCCCAAGACTTATTCAGGAAAATGGGATATTTCCTGGGAATCGGCCTCACGAATCTCGTCAACCTTCTCAACGTCGAGATGATCGTCCTCGGGGGAAAGGTCTCCAGTGCCTGGGAATTCTTCATTCCCGAAACTGAGAAGACAGTGAGGGAAAGGGCCTTTAAGGTACCGGCTCAACGAGTCCAGATTGTCAAGTCCATTCTCGGAGACAATGGTGGCATCACGGGGGCCGCGTATCTGGCTCTCAAGAGGGCGAGATCTATTTGATGATCCCTTACAAAAAGCTTTACATATACGAAATCGACGGAAGAGTGAGCCGAGAAGATAATGATTTTCCGACCAACTATATTGGGACCTGGTGGGAGGGAGAACACTCCTTTCTCTTTTTTTGTCAAGAAGCGGAGGGAATTATTCAGTCTCTCCTGAGCCGTGAACCATCACTCTGTCTGATAGGCCAATACACCATTGACTACCAAGTTTGGCAAGGTGGAGATGAGATCCGTATATTCCGGGTGGGAAAGATGGTTTTTATCCCCGCCTGGGTAGAGGTCACCCCAGAGCCAGATGAAATCCCGATTATCCTCGACCCTTGTGTGGTTTTCGGAACCGGTCTACACCCGACCACCCGAGGTTGCCTGGAAATGCTATGGGAGGTTTTTCGGCGGGATCGACCCCGAAGTGTCCTCGATCTCGGGACGGGAACGGGAATTTTGGCTATAGCTTCCGCTAAGTTGGGAGCAGAAAGGGTTCTTGCTATTGACCACAATCCTCTGGCTGTCAAAACGGCCAGGAAAAACGTGGTGCGGAACCGTGAGGAAAGACGCATTGCTGTCATCGAGGGAAATGCAGAAGATCTGATCGGGGAGGGAGGTGACCTGGTCTGCTGTAACCTTCACTATCTGGTCCTCGATCGCCTACTCAATGAGGAGGCGTTTTTCCGGAAACGCTGGATCATTCTTTCGGGTTTCTTTGAAAGAGAGGGGAAAGGTATTGCTCAGAGACTTCAGAGACGGGGAGTAGGGGTGAAGACCATCGCCCAGCATGAATCGTGGCAAACCATTCTGGGATTCAACCCCGAAGAATCGGCGGTGTCGTGAGTCTCCTATCTCTCAACAAAGAGCAAACCAGGAAAAGCACGGTGACCCCTTGTCCGATCCACTCTGGTAACTCTATTCCCACTGTTGGCCGGATTCCTCGCCAGTGTCGCTCAGAGTATAGGAGGATCCCCGGCATTTGTGAAACGATTCTAAAGGGGGAGTGTTAAAACAGCCATCGTTTTTGTGATATATTTGAAAATTTTGGCATAACCGGGCGGAACGAGAAAGCTGTCTGCCAAGTTAGGATAGAAGCGTATTGTGGTAGATACAATAGGTCCCATCCTTATCGTATCGATAAGACGAATTGGCGTATTGTCCCTTTTCGGTTTGCGGAGAATCGGGCGAATGGGCCTCTTTCTTGCCATGGCTCTTTTCTACGCCGCAACACCTCCACTTAAGTTCTCTCGACTCCTCAAGCGAATCAGATTTATCGGGTTTCAATCGACTCTGGTGATTCTTCTTACCGGCACCTTTGCCGGAATGGTTCTCGGGCTCCA
>JABAOH010122226.1_pt1 | contig 24805 bp, 31 predicted proteins | sample 7062181 | NCBI WGS metagenome assembly JABAOH01 (sample SAMN14538630, study PRJNA623070) | marine sediment metagenome | biome: marine biome [ENVO:00000428]; feature: marine pelagic biome [ENVO:01000023]; material: deep marine sediment [ENVO:00002113]; isolation source: pool of 5 deep marine... | reverse complement strand
TTCTCCCCGGCCGAGATCACCGTGGAGGTGGATGCACCGGTCAACCTCGTTCTAATCAATGAGGGTGACCTGCCACACGACCTGGTGATCCCAGAGCTCGGCGTCCATCTGGCCGCCAGACCCGGGCGGCAGCCGATCACAGGCATCGAGATCGCCGACACCGGGTCCTACGAATTCCTCTGCAGCTACCCGGGACACGAGGAATCGGGAATGACCGGAATTCTGAAGGTCATACCCAACGCATAGAAAGAAGGATCAGAAAATGAACAAGAAACTGGTGATAGCGGCCATGGCGGTAGTGGGAGTGGCTCTGGCCGGTGCCATCCCCGCCCTGGCCCAGGATGACACCACGCCGACGACCACTGAGGAGGCGGCGACCTGCCCCTACCACGACCAGACTCAGATGAACCTGCGAGACATGGATCGGTGGATGGACTCGGCGGAACACGACGAATGGATGGACTCCACCGGCCACGAACGGATGCATGCCGCGGTGGGTGACTGGAACGACATGATGGGTGAAACCGGCATGGGCCCGGGGCACATGATGGGAGGAATGATGGGCGCCGGGAACATGATGGGTGGCGCCTCCGGGTGATGGCCTCGCCTCCCCACCAGCTGAGGGTGCCCTCCACCGCGGAGGGCACCCTTACCATTGCCGGGGTGAGTCGATCTCGGATCTTGGTGGTGGATGACGAACCCGAACTGCGACGCATGCTGCGCCGGTATCTGGAGACCGAGGGCTTCGAAGTTGCCGAAGCCACGGACGGTGAGACGGCCCTCTCCAGGATCCGCGACATCCCGCCTGATCTGATCGTCCTCGATGTTGGTCTGCCCGGCATCGACGGCTTCGCTGTGTTGCAGGAGATCCGCAAGGCCTCCCAGATTCCGGTGATCATGCTCACCGCACGTGCCGAGGAGGTGGATCGAGTGGTCGGCCTGACCATCGGCGCCGACGACTACATGTCCAAACCGTTCAGCCCTCGGGAGCTGGCAGCCAGGATTCGGGCGGTGCTGCGGCGGCTTTCACCGGGACGGGCTGGATCAGACGAGAGAATCGAGTTCGAAGGCATCACTGTGGACCTGGCCGGTCGTCGGGTCGGTGTGAATGGCAGAGACGTCGAGCTGAGTGCACTCGAGTTCGACCTGCTCGCCGCCCTGGCTTCGGCTCCGGGCCGGGTGTTCACCAGGGCCCAGCTCCTGGAGCATGTGTGGGGGTGGGATTACTTCGGCCCCGAGCGGGTCGTAGATGTCCATATCGGCAATATCCGCAAGGCCTTGGGAGACGACGCCGCCGACCCCCAGTTCATCGGGACGGTCCGCGGTGTCGGCTACAGGTTCGTGGCGACACCTCGATGAAGCGTCTCCTGGGAAGCCTGCGGGCCCGGCTGTTGCTCTCCCACCTGGCGGTAGTAGTGATAGGTGTCGTGATCCTGTTACTGGCTGGGCGGCAGCTAGGGACCTTGTTCGTCGACGACCACCTGCGGTCGATGGCGGGAATGATGCGCGGCATGGGCACGGATGGCGCCGGCCAGCTGGAGGAAGGCATCAACTCTGCCTTCAACCGGGCCCTGCTCTGGGCCGCCCTCATCGGCGGTGGTGTAGCAGCAGCGGCTGGCACCTATGCCGCCTACCGGGTTCTCCGCCCTCTGGACCAGGTGCGCCGGGTGGCCCGCCGTCTCGCTACCGGCTCCTACCACGAAAGAGTTCCCATCCCCGAGGAGGAAGAGCTGGCAGCAGTCGCGAGCGACGTCAACTCACTGGCCCAGGCGCTGGAGGAGACCGAGCAGCGCCGCCTTCATCTCATCTCAGAAGTGGCGCACGAGATGCGCACGCCGGTGGCAACCCTCAAGGGCTACCTAGAGGGTCTCCTCGACGGTGTCTTCGATCCCGACCCCGAAACGCTGGCATCCAGCCTGGGTGAGATCAACCGTCTGGAGCGTCTCGCCGGGGATCTCGGCACTCTCTCCCGCGCCGAAGAAGGACGGGTCGACTTGCACCTCGAACCTATCGACCTGGCAGCCCTGGTCACGGAGGTTGCCGACCGGCTCCGTCCCCAATTCGACGACAAGGAAGTCGTATTGACGGTTCAGCCCGGACCGGTGTTGCCCGTGATGGCTGACCGGGACCGGACCACCCAGATACTGACCAACCTGATCGGGAATGCCCTCGCCTACACGCCTTCCGGCGGCCGAGTGTCGACCCGATGGAAACTTCGGGGAAAGTCCGCGCAGATCGAGATTGCCGACACAGGCCGGGGTCTCACCGCCGAGCAGGCGGCGTTGGTCTTCGAGCGGTTTTACCGCGCCGACCGCTCGAGCGGAACCGGAACGGGCATCGGCCTCACCATCGCCCGCGCCCTGGCTCGAGCCCAGGGTGGAGACGTCTCGGTCTCCTCCTCCGGCCTCGAACAGGGATCGGCCTTCGTGCTCGAATTCCCGGTCGACACCACCTCGAATGCCCACAACCCATAGGTGGAGGCCGCCTACGATGAGGCTGCTATTGCTGGCCAAGCTCACTCAACCGTCATGGGGAAGACCATTATCTGATCCGGACCGGCTTCCCAAAAGCAGGTGAACTCCAGGGCAAATGCTTCACGAGGCGCGGTAGCCGCCCGGCGGAGAGTGGAGCGGTCAGAACGCCCCAGATTCTGGCTCCCCGGCCCTGACCCAGGAGCGAGATCCGCTCCTTACTCGGGATGTCCGTATCGGTGCGGGTCGTCGAGGAACGTCCGGTGACAGGCTTCACTGCAGAAGTAGAAGATCTGCCCGTCGTGTTCTTCACTGGCGACCGCTCTGTCCGGATCGACTGTCATGCCGCATATCGGGTCGGTGACGGTGTCCGTCATGTTGATTACCTCCTTGGTTCCTCAGCTGTCATGTCCGCCGTCTTCGTATCTCGGCCCTGGAGGTTCACCGAACGCCGTCACTGGTAGGGGTGTGACAAGCCGGGTCACGGTCACGCACCTATCTGGCCTGCGGCTCTCATCCCTTCCACCACCTTTCCTATGGCGGTGGTCAGGGCCGTCGAACGCCAATCGGCAGGATCCTCTTGGGCAAGCAGGTCCCACATTCGGTCGAGACGCTCCAACACTCCCTCACGTTCCTGCTGCTCGGGCCAGGGGAGACGCTGATGATTTTGCACCCACTCGAAGTAGGAGGAGATGACACCCCCGGCGTTGGCCACCAGGTCGGGGGTGACTGCGATCCCCTGCTCCAAGAGCAGGGCTTCGGCTTCGGGAGTGGTGGGTCCGTTGGCTCCTTCCACCACCAGTCGTGCCTCCACCTTGGTAGCGGTGTCTATGTCGAGGGTTCCTTCCATGGCCGCCGGTATCACGATGTCACATGGTGTCTGGAGGACGCTGTCTTCGAAGGGATCCGCGTCGGGATAATCGCTCAGTGGGCGTCCTTGGGATATCCATTTGTCCAGCGACGTCAGGTCGAGTCCGTTGCGAGTGTGGATGGCTCCGGTGAGGTCGGCCACGGCGACGATGGAGGCGCCGCGGTCGGCCAGCTCCCGGGCGGCCCATCGGCCTACCGACCCGAAACCCTCGACGGCCACCGTGGAACGGTCGATCCGACCACCGAGATGCTGAAAAGCGAGGTCGGTGACGTGGGCAACACCGACACCGGTTGCTTTGGCCCGAAATCTGGTGCCACCAAGGATCTCCGGCTTACCGGTGACGAGAAAAAGGTCACCACGGCCGGCCTGGCTGGCAGCGGAGAGGATCCAGCCCATCGTTTCGGCGGTGGTGCCCAAATCCGGGGCGACCACATCGGTGTCGGGGCCGATTACGGGCAGGATCCCTACCGTATATAGGTGGGTCAGTCGTCGCAGCTCCCTCGACGACAGTCTCAATGGGTCACAGGGGATGCCCCCCTTGGCGCCTCCGAACGGCAAATCAGCCAAGGCGGTCTTCCAGGTCATCAGACGGGCCAGGGCGGTCACTTCGGCGACCCCGACCGAAGGGTGAAAGCGGATCCCGCCCTTGGCCGGGCCCAGGGCATGGGAATGCTGCACCCGGTATCCGGTGTACACCTCGAGAGAGCCGTCGTCGCGTTCCAGTGGCAGCTCAACCTCCACCGACCGGGCAGCGCAATGCAGAGCACAAGCAAGCGCCGGATCGAGACCGAGACGATCCGCCGCCTGTTGGAATCTGGCCGCCTCCCAGTCCAACAGACCCCCGCCAGGGGTTTCCATCTCGAACAACCGACCATGTTTGTGTAGCGAGTTGCGGCAACGCTCGCCGCCGGATTCGTCAACTCCAGAGCGGGCATCGATGTGCGAGTTTGTCTTTGTCTCAGTCATCTCATCCACGTGGCTCTATATCTGAGGGCTGCTCATGGCTGGCCCGGGCGCCTTCCCAGCATTCGATCGAGCTGTGCCTGATACTGCTCCTGGGCGCGGATCATGTCCGGGTCGGTCCACATGCGGTCTTCCTGGATCATGGTCATCATCACCGGCGACGTGACTACCCGCATGCGCTCCAGCATGGCCATATCGGATTCCAGCATTCCCAAACGCTGGATGCCGGTTTCGATGCGGGGGCGGTCGGGCTTCGGATCAGCGGTGGAAAGACCAGCAACACCGATCCCCAGGAGAAGCACGGCCAGTATCAAGACAGCCGTGTTCAGGCTCTTCATCGCCTATCTCCTTTTGCGTCGGATCAGGTCACACCCTCGAAGCTACACCTTCCTGTCGACTGGAATGTCAAGTGGTCTGCGCCCAAGTAGCCCGTCTCGAACCGGCGCCGTTCCGGAGGACCCAGCCCTAAAGGGCCAATGGACCCTACCGACCCCACCTGGGGTGGGGTTATCTGGCCGATGAGGTGAATGACATGTGGTATTGGCATGGAATGGGCCTATGGGGATCGCTGATGATGCTCGCCTTCTGGGCTTTGGTGGTCGGGGGGATCGTCTGGGCTATTCGGCAGTCAACGGTCGCTCCGAGACAACATGACCAGGACGCGCCCTTGCGCATCCTCGACGAGCGCCTTGCCCGAGGCGACATCGAACGCGAGGACTACGAGGAACGTCGCCGGGTACTGGAGAGCCGCCGATGAGGGCCGAAGCCAACCCGGTTGGATTCAGACTCCGGTCGGCCCGGGGCCACCTGGATGGTGTGATCCGAATGGTGGAGGAGGACCGCTACTGCATCGACGTGCTCCATCAGCTCTCCGCGGTGCAGGGTGCCCTGGACCGGGTCCGGCGCGACATCCTGGAGGCCCATCTCCGGGGATGTGTCCCCGAGGCAGTCGCCGAAGGTCGAGTCGACGATGTCGTCGACGAGCTGATGGCGGCGACGTTTGGTGCCGCGCCCGGCTCGGGGCCAGAACATCACTGCCAACATGCAGAGCCGGCGCCGGTAACGGCAGTGGGTTCCTGAGATGGCGAGAGCCATCGAAGTGGTGCTGGTGACCAGTCCGGGGTGTCATTTTTGCGACGACGCGGGGAGCCTCCTCACTGAACTGTCTGAGACCCTTCCACTGCGGGTGGAGTCGGTTCCTCTCAACTCCGAATATGGCCGGAGTCTCTTGGTTCGCCACCGAGTCCCGTTCCCTCCGATACTGACGATCGACGGCGAGTTCTTCGGCTACGGGCGTATCTCCCGCCGGCAACTCGAGGCCCAACTGTCCCGAATAGCCGCCAAAGAGCAGGTTGGCTGAGATGGAAGGCCTCTTCCTCGGCGGCTCCCTTCTGGCGGCTTTCGTAGCTGGGTCTGTGGCCTTGTTCGCTCCGTGCTGCATCGTGGTCATGTTTCCGTCGTTTCTGGCGGCGTCGGTGCGCAACCATCGTTGGCGCCTAGTCCCCTTGGCCTTCGTGTTCGCCGTCGGGGTGGCAACCGTGATGGTCCCGGTGACCCTGGGGTTGAGCCTGCTCACCGAGAGCCTCCTCCGCTTTCACACCGTGGTCTACGCCACAGGGGCCCTCCTGCTCTTCGTTCTGGCCTTCATCTCCCTTGGCGGGGGAACCTGGTCGTTGCCGTTCATGCGCAGCTCACCGGACATCTCCCGCACCGACTCCGCAGGTGTCTACGCACTGGGTGTGTTCTCCGGTGCGGCCAGTGCCTGTTGTGCCCCCGTCCTCGCCGGGGTGTTGACCCTCTCCGCCGTGTCCCCGGGCCTGGTCTCCGGTGTCGGTATCAGCCTTGCCTACGTCTTCGGCATGGTCTTCCCCCTGGTGGTGATGACCCTGCTGTGGGACCGCCTCCGACCCGAACAGGCCAGCTTCGGCAGCAAGCAGGTCTCGTTCAAGGTCGGCCCGATCGGTGTCTCCACCACAACCGCCGGCCTGGCGGCAGCCGCCATGTTCCTCGTGATGGGAGTAGTCCTCGCCGTGGTCGCCTTCACGGGGTCCTCTCTGACACCTGCCTTCGCCGGCTCGGTCGGATCCCGGATCGAAGATCTCGTGACGCCCGTTCTGGACAGCCTGTCATGGATTCCGGACCCGGCGGTGGGTCTGCTGCTCATCCTCGTCGCCGCCGGCGCCATATGGATGTCGGCTCGACCCCGAGATCGAATACGAGAAGCCACCGAACAACAAGACAGGAGTTGCCATGACCACCACCAGGACACGACCCGGACCCGCTAGACGCCGACCCACACGAAAGCCTTCGGTGTGGCGATGGGTCGGCTTCATCGCCATACCGCTAGCACTCGCCACCCTCGTCGCGGTGTCGCTCGTCTCAGAGACGCCGAACACGGGACCGGATGAGGCAATCCAATTCGAGCTCCCCACCGCAACCGGACAGACCGTGTCCCTCGACGAGACCCTCTCCCAGGGAGACACCCTCCTCTACTTCTCAATGGGTGTCGGCTGCGACGGCTGTTTCGCCCAGATACCCGAGATCGAGAGCGGCCTCGCCGACCGTGGGCTGAGCCTGCTCCCGATCATGGTGGACCCGGCTCCGATGGTCGCCGCCGAAGCGACCCGATTCGGCATTGAGACACCGATCCTCATCGACGACGGTGCTCGAGTGTCCGGCGACTATGGGATGGTCGGGGTCTATGGGCACGCCGACCGGCCCAGCCACAGTTTCGCCCTGGTACGTCAGGACGGGACCATCGGATGGGTTCGCCATTACGCAGAGATGTTCGTCCCATCGGACGACCTCTTCTCGGAGCTCGACGCGGCCGTCGAGAGTTGATTGCCAGGTGGCGGCCATCCGATGCGGGGAAGGCAAACGCCGAGAGAGGCTCCATGAGTCCCGAGGAAGCCCTAGGTAACGAAGCGGTAGACCTGCTCACCGGCGGGTCGAAGGGGATACCGACGAGGACCTGACACTCCCCACCCAGGACCTTCGTGGATCGGGTGCACTGGTCGACTCCGAGCGAAGACGCCGAACTGCTTCGCTATCCGGGGCGTAAGCCTGGACGCCGAGGTCACGCTGGCAGAGTTGTGGGTGGGTCGATCAGTGGTGGTGGCTCGCGGGCGCCTCGTGAAGATGTCGGCCTGTGTGGTCGATTCTGAGATCGCCCTCGGTCAGGCTGATGGTCTGACACCGGTTGGGATCGACACAGTCGGCCGGGTCGAGACTTCGTGCCCGGTCGGTGAGCTCGACCAGCTTCTTCCTGGTTTGACGCAGCGTCTTGATGTGCTTGTCGAGGGCCGCCACATGACGTTCCAACAAGTCGACGACATGATGACATGTTGTCTCGCCCTGACTCCGCAGATCGAGGATCGATGCGATCTCGGTCAGGGTGAGCCCGGTGGCCTGGGCGTCCCGGATGAAGGCGAGCCGGTCGACGGCGTCCTCGGGATAGTCCCGATAGTCGTTGTAGTCCCGGGCAGGTTCGGGAAGAAGGCCGATCTCTTCGTAGTAGCGGACTGTCTTGGCCGTGGTGCCAGTTTGGTTGGCCAGCTCTCCGATTCTCATGGGCTCCAGTATAGCCCCTTGACCTTCCAGTCGACTGGAAGGTGTAGCTTCGGAGGTGAAGAAAAGGCGTACGCAACTCACGGCGCCGAAAGGAAGACCTTGTGAAGACAGCCTATGGATTGAAGACACGGACCGGACTCGACATGGCCGGGGCCGAGGCCAGGGTGCGTGAGCTGTTGGCCGGCGAGGGGTTCGGGATCCTGACCGAGATCGATGTCGCCTCCACGTTGAAGGAGAAGCTGGGAGTGACGCGCACCCCCTATCGGATCCTGGGAGCGTGCAACCCTCAACTGGCCAACCAAGCGTTGGATAGCGAGGCCGACATCGGCCTGCTACTGCCATGCAACGTGATCGTCTACCAGGACGATGACGAGACGGTGGTGGCTGCATTGGACCCGGCCACGATGGTCGACCTCACGGACAACCCGGATCTGGAGACGATCGCCAACGATGCCCGCGCTCGACTGGAGAGAGTGATCGACTGGATGAGCAAGGAGGCTGCCGATGCTTGACCCGGTATGTGGAATGACGGTCGGCGCTGATGCGGCCACCGTGGACGGCTATCCCGAGTTCGGATTCTGCTCCGAGCACTGCCGGACCACGTTCGTCGCCGACCCCGAAAGGTATCTCGGGGACAGCAGCGACCCCGAGCCGGTAGAGGCGGCGGTGACCGCGCCGCAGCCCATGATGGCGACTGCTGTGAAGGGCGACTCCATCCATCTCGCGGTGCAAGGCATGACCTGCGCTTCATGTGTGAGCACGGTCGAGTCGGCACTCGGCTCGGTGCCGGGGGTAGCCGACGCCCGGGTCAACCTCGCCGCCGAGGAAGCCACGGTGGATCTGGTCCACCCGGTGGCGACCGATGACCTGATGGCCGCAGTGTCGGCCGCCGGCTATTCGGCGCGTCCCGTGATGGAGGATTCCGATGGAGATGCCGAACAGGAGGGACGGCAGCGGTTGTACCGGAGTCTGCTCCGCAAGTTCTGGTTCGCCGCGATCGTGTCGTTGCCCGTCATCTACTTCTCCTACCCGTCGATCTTCCCCGGGGTACCGGAGAAGGGCTCGACCGAGCTGAACTTGATCTGGGGTGGGATGGCGCTGGCCACCCTGGCGGTGATGGCCTATTCCGGTTCGCAGTTCTTCACCGGCGCTTGGTCGGCGTTCAAGCACCGTTCGGCGAACATGAACACTCTGATCGCCATCGGGATCTCCGCCGCCTGGCTGTACTCCACCGTGGCGTTGCTTTTCCCCGGGTTCTTCCCCGAGGAGCAGCTTCGTGACGTCTTCTTCGACGTCACCGCAGTGGTCACCGCTTTGGTCGTGTTGGGGTCAGCGATGGAGATTCGTGCCCGTGCCCGCACCTCGGAGGCGTTGAAGAAACTGATCGGCCTCCAGGCGAAGACCGCCCGGGTGCTCCGGGGCGGATCAGAGATCGAGATCCCGGTCGAAGACGTGGCTGTGGACGACATCGTCGTGGTGCGTCCCGGCGAGAAGATCCCCGTAGACGGAATCCTGGTCGCCGGGATGTCGGCGGTGGACGAGTCGATGGTCACCGGCGAGCCCATCCCTTCTGAGAAGACCGAAGGTGACGCGGTGATCGGAGCCACTATCAACAAGACCGGCTCCTTCCGGTTCCGCGCCACCCGGGTGGGACGGGACACCATGCTCTCCCAGATCATTCAGATGGTCCGCGACGCCCAAGGGTCCAAGGCTCCCATCCAGCGAACCGTGGACAAGGTCGCCGGCTACTTCGTCCCGGCGGTGATGATCATCGGGATCCTCACCTTCATGGCCTGGTTCACTTTCGGCCCCTCCCCCGCCCTGGTCTATGCGGTGATCACCGCGGTGACCGTGCTGGTCATCGCCTGCCCCTGCGCTCTCGGCCTGGCCACACCCACCTCGCTCATGGTCGGCATCGGCAAGGGAGCGGAAAACGGGATTCTGATCAAGTCAGGCGACGCCCTCGAAACGGCTCACAGGGTGGACACCGTCGTGTTGGACAAGACCGGGACCATCACCAAGGGCGAACCGGCGCTGACAGATGTGGTCTCTTTCGACGGGTTCACCGAGGATCACGTCTTGTCGCTGGCCGCTTCGGCCGAATCCGGGTCCGAGCATCCCCTGGGTGAGGCAATCGTCGACGGCGCCCGAGCCCGGAACCTCGAGATGGGCGAGGCAAGCGGATTCGATGCGGTTCCCGGCCACGGCATCGAAGCCACCGTGAACAACCGGCACGTGGTGTTGGGCAACCTCAAGTTCATGGCCGACCGCGGTGTCGCCGCCGGAGCCGCCGAGGAGACACTGGAGCGACTGGCCGACGAAGGAAAGACCGCCATGGTGGTCGGTATCGACGGAGAGCTGGCCGGCGTCATCGCCGTGGCCGACACCGTCAAAGAAGACTCGGTAGCAGCCATCCGCCGTCTCCACGACCTGGGTCTCCAAGTGGTGATGATCACCGGCGACAACCAGCGGACCGCCGACGCCATCGCTCGTCAAGTGGGAGTCGACCGGGTCCTCGCCGAAGTCCTCCCCGAGGACAAGGCCACCCAGGTCAGACTCCTGCAGGCAGAAGGAAAGAAGGTGGCCATGGTCGGCGACGGGATCAACGACGCCCCCGCCCTTGCCCAGGCCGACGTCGGCATGGCCATGGGCACCGGCACCGACGTCGCCATGGAATCCGGCGACGTCACGCTGGTCAGAGGCAGCCTCACCGGGATCGTCACCGCCATCGAACTGTCCAAGGCCACCATCAGAAACGTTCACCAGAACCTGGTGGGCGCTTTCGCCTACAACACCCTCGGCATCCCCATCGCCGCCGGGGTCCTCTACCCATTCTTCGGGATCCTGTTGAGCCCGATGCTGGCCGGAGCAGCAATGGCGTTCTCATCGGTGACGGTGGTCTCCAACGCCAACCGGCTTCGCAGATGGCGTCCAGCAACCAGCCAGGAAGGAGCAAACACATGAGCGTCGTATTCGTCAACCTGGTCGGAATCGCCCTGATCGCTCTGATCGTCTGGTACTTCTGGCTCTCCAAGCCCGACGGATCCCTCGCCGCCTCAGGGGCAGGAGGCATCCAGGAGGCCTTCATCGTGGTCAAAGGCGGCTACAGCCCCGACACCATCAGGGTCGAGGCAGGGAAGCCGGTCAAGCTGGTGTTCAACCGTCAGGAGGCCGACCCATGTTCGGAGAAGGTGGTCTTCGACTCCTTCGGCGTCTCCGCCGACCTCCCCGAAGGTGAGAACGTGCCCGTCGAGTTCACCCCTGCCGAACCGGGCGAATACGAGTTTGCCTGCCAGATGGGGATGCTCCGCGGCAAAGTGGTTGTCTCATGACCCCCGACTCGCATCACCGCCGTTTCGGCGCGGTGATGTGGGGCACCATTGGGATCACCTTCATGATCCTGGCGGTCGTTGCCGTCTACAACCTGGACTCCCGGATCGCCGGCTACGCCGTCGGCGGTCTGGTGCTGGTCTGCCTCGCCGTGTGCGGAGCCGCCTTCTGGCTGGACTCCCGCACCGCAGCGACCACCAGGCAAATCATCAATCAGCTCCGCCGGCGGTCGAATAGCTGAACATCGAAGGCCCGATCTGGCCCCGTCCCCTCCCATCCTGCCCAGCCAGATCGGGACCTTCGACCCTATTGACCTTCCAGCCGACTGGAAGGCGTACGTTGGTGACATGAGACCAGCATCGGAATCGAGGTCAACGATGGCGACGATCACCCAACGGCCCCATGTCTCCAGCCAGGCCGTCGACGACGGACACGGAAGACACGTTGTCCACGATCCGGTAGGCCATCTCCTGGCTGCCTCCGAGATCGCCAAGACGTACCGGCGGGGACTGTGGCCCCGCAGACGCTCCCTGACCGTCCTCCGCGGCGCCGACCTGGTCCTCCAGCCCGGCGAAATCGTGGGACTCGTCGGGGAGAACGGCTCGGGAAAGTCGACGCTGATGAAGATCCTCGTCGGCAGTATCGACCGCGACCAGGGCACCATCACCAAGTCGGGCTCGTTGGGCTACTGCCCCCAGGACCCGATCCTCTACGAACGGCTCACCTGCGACGAGCATTTCGAGCTATTCGGCCGGGCCTACGGCATGACCGACCGAAGAGTCGCCGATGCCCGAGACGAGATCTATGACACGCTCGGGTTCGGCGAATGGCAGGATGCGCGGGTCGAGGAGCTATCCGGGGGCACCCGAGCCAAACTCAACCTCGGTCTGGCGCTGTTACCCGACCCCGACCTGCTCCTCCTCGACGAGCCCTACGCCGGGTTCGACTGGGACACCTACCAGCGCTTCTGGGAGCTGACCCGGGAACGGCGCGACGCCGGACGCAGCCTGCTGATCATCAGTCACTTCATCACCGATGCCGAACGCTTCGACCGGATCTACGACCTGGTCGACGGCAGGACGGTGCCGCGATGACCGGCGTGCTCACCTGGCGTTACCTGACCGAATACACCCGACGCCCCCTCAACCTCGTGCTGCTCGCCGTCGTACCCGTCGTCTTCGTCGCCCTGTCCGCCGGTGCGATCGCCGACTTCGCCCGCATCCTCGGCGGCGAAGCCAGCCTCGGCCAGCTCGAAGCCACAACCGCCGGGTGGGCCGCGGCGTTCCTCGCCGGTGTGGCCGGGTTCTTCCACGTCACCGGCTCCCGGGCGCCCGACCGGCGTCTCGCCGCCGCCGGGTCGAACACGATCCGAGTGGTTACCGCCCGTATGGCCTCCTCAGCCGTACTTGCCGTCGTGGCGTCGGCCGGAGCTCTGCTCGCCCTCGCCGTCCGCACCGAGGTCGCCGATGTCGGGCGTGCCGTCGGTTCGACGGCGATGTTCGCCGTCATCTACCTTGCAATCGGTATCACGGTCGGTGCCTGGGTGCGCTCCGAGGTCAACGGGTCGCTGTTGATCATCTTCATCTGGATGTTCGACGTGTTTCTCGGTCCGGCCATGGGACGCACCGAGTCACTCCTCACCCGGTTCTTCCCCTCCCATTTCCCCACCCTGGTCATGCTGGACGCCACCACCAGCCACGCCGGACCCCTTGGCGACATGGGAGCTTCGCTGGCGTGGACGGTTGGTGTGCTCGCCGTTGCCGCCGTGTCACTTCTGGTGACTACCCGGCCCGTCCGGAACGGGCACCACACCGGGGTCATTGGCGGTTGGGGTCGCATCTGGACCGGGCTGGGCTACTCCTGGAAGGAGTACCGGCGCAACATCGCCCTCTGGGTGCTCCTCGTCGGCCTCCCCCTCTTCTTCATCACCCTGTCCATCGCGGTCACCCCCGACGACCCGGCCCCGGTGAAACTTGTCGAGGGTGGAAAGGCCGGCATCTCCATTCTGTCGATGACCGACGTCCATGGGGCGATCATGGTCGCCATCACCGTCGCCTTCCTCGCCGGCCTCGCCGGCCTGTTCGTCGTCCTCGGCTCCGCAGAAGCCGACCGCCGCCTCGTCCTCGCCGGGTTCAAACCGAGGGAAGTCCTCGCCTCCCGCCTCGGCGTCATCACCCTCGCCGCGGTACTGGTCAGTGCCGTCTCCCTCGCCGTCACTGCCGTCAGCTTCGACCCATCGGTATGGGTCACTTTTGCCGCAGCGACCCTGGCCATCGCGATCACGTATGCCATGATCGGAGTGATCGTCGGTCCGCTGGTCGGGCGACTCGGCGGCCTCTACCTGATGTTCCTCCTCCCCTTCCTCGACGTCGGCCTCGCCCAGAACATCATGTTCGACGCCGCCCCACCCTCCTGGGCGGTGTGGATGCCCGCCCACGGAGCGACCCGGGTCCTCATCGACGGAGCCTTCACCCCCGGCTTCGACGAGCTCGGAGGCCTCGCCCTTGCCCTGGTGTGGCTCGTCGGTCTCGCTGCCGCCGCCGCAGCCATCTTCCACCGCACCTCGGCGCCCCGGAACGCATGAACCACGATGTCCGCTGATCCCGCCCTCGCCCTAGCCGTCGCCTACCTGCGACTCAACGGCTACTTCCTCCTCACCGAACAAGAGCTCCACATCCGGGAGCCCGCCGGATACCGCACCCTGACCGACATCGACATCATCGCCCTCCGCCCACCCACAGCTCCGGGACCGCCACACCACCAACTGGGTCAAGGCGTCGAGGAATGCCTTATCGTCACCGACGTCGACCCTGCCCTCGACATCGACACCAGCCGATTCGACGTCATCGTCGGCGAGGTGAAGACCGGCGAAGCCGAGTTGAACCTCGCTCTGCGCACACCCGGGGCCCTCCACGCCGCCCTCCGGCGTACCGGGGACCTCTACACCACACCTCTCGACCAGGTGGTCGACCAGTTGATCGCCGATGGGTCATCGACCACCCCGACTGCCCGAGTACGGCTGGTCGTCTTCGCCGGACACGGACACGACGCACGAGCACTGACGATCCATCTCGCCGACACGGCCCGGTTCATCCGTAGCCACCTCCACGCCCACCACGACCTGTATCGAGTCACACAGTTCTCCGACCCAGTAGTCGCTCTCCTTGAGCTGTTGGAGAAGCTCCACTAGCCGCCCCTCAGAACACGACCACGAACGAGACCGGCCAGCCGCTGCCAGAGTCAACTCGCTCTCATCCACCCGCGTCCGTCCAGGGCACGCGTGATCTCAAGAGTGACGTGGTGACCAACCCGAAGACCCTTGACCTCTCGTAGCGTCCCCGCCCCCAACGGCAAGGAAAGGAGACGGGGATGAACGGCTACGTAGCTCGAAAAGGTGACCGCTGGTATGCGGTGGTCTATGAAGGTGTCGATCCCGGGACCGGCAAGGAGCGTCGACGCTGGGTTCCGGCCGGCACCGACCGCGCCGAGGCCGAAGCGCTTGCGGCACAACTAGGAGCCAGAGAGGAGGCGCGGAGATCGGGTCGCAGATCGCAGATGACCGTCGCCGGGTTCCTCCTCCGCTGCTGGCTGCCCGCCAAACAGCTACAACTCGCACCGGTCACCTTCGCCGGATACCAGCGGATGGTCCGCCTGCATGTGATCCCCCACATCGGGGACGTGGTGTTGCGGAAACTGCTACCCGACCGGCTGGAACAGCTGTACAGCCTGCTGCTCGAGCACGGACGATCTGACGACAAAGGAGGACTTTCACCGAAGACGGTCCTCGAAATCCACGTCATCCTGCGGGCCGCCTTCGGGGATGCGGTACGCAAACACGTGCTGCGGGACAACCCGGCCTCTGCCGCCAACGCCCCCAGACATCGACGCAACACCAACCGGGCACACCGGGTGTGGACCGCCGACCAACTCCGCTGCTTCCTCCACGAGACCGCTGGGCTACGTCACCACCCCACGTTCTGGCTCGCCTCCCACACCGGGATGCGACGATCCGAGATCCTCGGCTTACGGTGGGGTCAGGTCGACTTCGACGCCGGTCGCCTGTCGGTGTGCCGGTCCGTCGTCTCCATCGGATACCAGGTCCATGAGAGTCCCGGCAAGACCCGGAGCTCGCGGCGCACCGTCGACCTGGATCCGAACACCATCGAAATACTCGTGAGGTGGCAACACCACCAGCAGACCGAGACCGGAGGCCACGACCCGGAAGGGCCTGTGTTCACCAAACCGGACGGGACCGTCATGCATCCCCACTCACTGTCCCAGGCGTTCGAACGGGCGGTCGCGAAGACCACGCTGCCCCGGATCAGCCTCCACGACCTGAGACACACCCACGCCAGCCTCCTCCTCAAGGCCGGAGTGCCGCTCAAAGTCGTCTCGGAAAGACTCGGGCATTCCAGTCCCGCCTTCACCATGGCCACCTACCAGCACATCCTCCCCGGGATGCAGGCCGAAGCAGCCGCCACCTTCGCAGGGTTGGTCCACCCCAGTACTTCTACCGGGTAGCCACCGGTAGAAGAACCGGTAGAACCGGTAGAAGAAACAACGAAGCCCTGGTCAGAGAGAACTCTGACCAGGGCTTTCTCGTAGCGGGGGCGGGATTTGAACCCGCGACCTTCGGGTTATGAGCCCGACGAGCTACCAGACTGCTCCACCCCGCGTCGCTTGTGCCTCGATTGTACGAGCGCACCCGTGCTGCGCAACCCTGGGCGTGTGCATTAGGGCACACTCAGTGTCCCTAATGCACACGCGCGTGGCCGGTGGAAGGTGAGGACACCATCGTCGCCGGGTCGAGAGCCGCGACGACCGTCTCGTCTCCCTCCGCGTAGACCACGACGTTGCAGGGAAGCAGGAGCCCCACGTCGATCTCGGCGTCGAGTGCTCGAGACGCCAGCGCAGGATTGCAGGCCCCCAGGATCTTGTAAGGCCCTCGATCGAGGTCGAGCTTCGCTTTCAGCGTGGCGGCGACGTCGATCTCTGTGAGAATCCCGAAGCCTTCTTCGGCGAGAAGCTCCCGCACTTTCGTCTCGGCATCAGCCACTTCCATTTTGGTTCGGGTCTTCAAACCGTAGGCCGTCTCCATTGCTGCTCCTCGATCTCTCGTTATCTTCAGGTCTCCATCAGGAGAAGGGAATGTCTGCGATAGGCAGGACCCTCGACAAGGTGCCCATTGTCGCGACCCTGCGGGGCTACCGCGCCCCTCACCTACGGCCGGACCTCGTCGCCGGCCTGGTGCTGGCGACCATGCTCCTTCCTCAGGGAATGGCCTATGCAGAGCTGACCGGGCTCCCCGCGGTCACCGGCATCTACACGACAATCGCCGCCCTGATCGGCTATTCGCTGTTCGGCCCCAATCGTCAGCTCGTTCTCGGGCCAGACTCGTCGCTGGCTCCCGTGATCGCCGCTGTTGTCCTGCCACTCGCAGTTGGTGACTCCGATTCGGCCGTCGTTCTCGCCTCCATGCTCAGCGTCCTCGCCGGTCTGGTGTGCATCGTGGCCGGATATTCGAGGCTTGGTGTCGTGACCGAGTTGCTCTCCAAGCCCATTCGCATCGGATACCTGAACGGGATCGCGGTGCTGATATTCGTCTCCCAATTGCCCAAGGCGCTCGGTTTCACGGTGGATGCCACCGAGCCACTCGCCCTGATCGTCGATTCCGCCGCTGGCGTCCTGGATGGGAGGACGAGCTTGCCTGCTCTCTCGGTCGCCGCGGGAGGCGTGATCTTGATCCTGGGTCTCAACCGGCTTAGCCGTCTTCGCCCGGGGGTAGTGGCCGCGGCTGTCCTCTCGATTGCAGCGGTGGCCTTCTTCAGCATCGGCGTGGACACGGTCGGCGACATCCCGAGAGGGATCCCCGCATTCACTTTCCCGGCAGTGGGCCTGGACACAATCCCGGCCCTCTTTGTTGGTGCAGTTGCCGTGACACTGGTCAGCTTCGCCGACACCGGCGCGCTCTCCATGGCCACTGCGATCAAAGGAGGCGACCAGATCGACCCCAACAGCGAGATCAAGGCTCTTGGGGCTGCCAATCTGCTGTCCGGGGCTTTCCAGGGGTTCGCCACCAGCGCGTCATCCTCCCGCACTGCGGTCGCGATGGCGGTCGGTTCCAAGACCCAGGTGACCGGGCTGGTCGCCGCCGCCGGCGTGGTCGTCCTCATGGTCGCGTTCCCCGACGTCATCGGGCAGATGCCCTCACCCACTCTGGCCGCCATCGTGATGACCGCGTCGTTCGCTCTCTTCGACCTCCAGCAGTGGAAGTGGCTGTTGCGGGCGCGACGATCCGAGTTCCTTCTCTCCCTCGCCACGGCTGTCGCCGTGCTCAGCCTCGGGGTTCTCGAAGGCATCGGCTTCGCGGTGCTGCTCTCTCTGGCCAACTTTCTCAGGAAGGAGTGGCGTCCCCACAGCACGGAGGTCGGCAAAGTGGCCGGTCTCCCCGGATACCACGATCGGTCCCGCCACCCCGAGGCCGAGCCGGTCGAGGGGCTCCTGATGATCAGGTACGACGCTCCGCTGTTCTTCGCCAACGCCCCGGACTTCGCCCGAAGGCTGATGGAGATGCTGGGCTCCAAGCGCCGGCCCATCGAGCGGGTGGTCGTTGTCGCCAACGCCATCACCGACATCGACAGCACGGGAGCGGAGGTTCTCACCGATATCCTCGAGGATCTGGAGCGAGAGGGCGTGGGGTTCGCCTTCGCCGGGCTGAAGGGCCATGTCAAAGATCGCCTGCGGGGTTACGGCCTCTATGACCGGATCGGAGATGAGCTCTTCTTCCCCAACACGATCACCGCCGTCGCCTGGCACAAGGAGAACCGACGCGGAGATCTGCCTCCTCCTTCATGAGATCCGCCTCAAGGCGGGTAGGGCTCGAATCCGTGGATCCTCTGCTGTTCACGCACGAAGGCAACGATCGCCGCGACGTCCTCGTCTGTGAGACCGGGGACCGGCTCCATGTTTCCGAAGCTCCAGTGATGTGCCCGTGAGCCCCGGCTAACCGCCAGAAAGAACGCTATGTCTGCATGATGGTTCGGCTCGTAGACGATGGAGAGATGGGATGGGCCGAGGTCGGTCCCTCGCAGATCGGAGCCGTGACACGACGCACACTGCGCCTCATAGAGGACGCCCCCCCTGGCGACGGTCTCCGGGTCCTGAGGGGGAATCCCCGACCCGGGATCGGAGCCGGAGCCACAGCCGGCGAAGATCAGCCCCGCGGCGAGGATGGCAATTGCCCTCGAGCGAATAGCCGACATCTTCGTCACTATGTGAGGCTCACCCGGCGCAGCAGCATGGCATTGATGGCGACGATCACAGTCGAAAGACTCATGAAAAGCGCGCCTACGGCAGGAGAGAGCAGTATTCCGGCACCGAAAGCCACCCCCGCCGCCAACGGTATGGCAATCGCGTTGTAGCCGGTTGCCCACGCAAGGTTCTGAATCATCTTCCTGTGAGTAGCCCTGGACAGGGTCAACGCGCGCGCAACGTCGATCGGGTCGTCTTCGACCAGCACGAGATCGGCGGATTCGATTGCCACATTCGTCCCGGCACCGATGGCGACACCCAGGTCGGCCGTGAGAAGCGCCGGCGCGTCGTTTATCCCATCCCCGACGAAAGCGGTCGGCCCCGACTGGCGCAGCTCCTCGACCAGTTTCGCCTTGTCCTCGGGTAAGACCCTGGCGTGATAGCGGTCGATGCCCAGCTCGGTCGCGACTGTCTCCGCAACCGCCGCGGCGTCGCCGGTGATCATCACCGGCTCAACGCCCAGCGCTTTCAGCCGCGACACCGTGTGACGAGCCGAGTCTCGGATCTTGTCGGCCAGGGTTATCACCGCCAGGGCACTCGACTCGGTCATGAGGACAACGGCGCTCTCCCCTCGCTCGTCGGCCTCGGTCAACGCCGACGAGAGTCTCTCGCTAACGGCGACACCGAGCTCGCCTGCCCATTCCGGTCGCCCTATACGCAGTGTTCTCCCATCGAGCCGGCCTTCCACTCCCCTTCCCGGCACGGCCTTGACCGAATCGGCCATCTGCGTGTCCAAGCCAGCCTCGACCGCCGCATCGACGATTGCCTGGGCGAGGGGGTGCTCCGACGCCCGCTCCAGTGAAGCCGCTGCCGACAGCATCCCGTCTCTGTCGGCATCCTCCGTCGCGACATGGCTGACCACGAAACGGCCCTCGGTGAGAGTTCCTGTCTTGTCGAACGCGACATAGGAGATGTTTCGCCCCCGCTCGAAGGCCTCGCGGTTGCGCACAAGGATCCCATTGCGGGCCGAGATCCCGGTGGCGTTCATGTTCACGAGCGGGATGGCGAGCCCCAGTGCGTGGGGACACGCGATCACCAGTACGGTCACAGCCCTGGCGACAGCGAACGTCGCTCCCGAGGTGCCAACAGCTAGCCACACGATGAGGGTTGGGGTGGCGGCTCCGACTGCGATGATCGTCAGCCAGAAGGCAGCTCGGTCAGCGAGGGCCTGGAACCGGCTGCGGGACCGCTGGGCCTCATCGACGAGTCGCATGATCTGGCTGAGGGTTGTGGCGTCACCGGTCCTCGTGACCTCGACTGTCAACGCCCCGTCGCCATTGACGCCGCCGGCGATCACCTCGTCGCCGGCCTGTTTGGGAACAGGGCGGGACTCCCCGGTGAGAAAGGCCTCGTTGAGGCTCGATGCCCCGTCGGTGACGTTCCCGTCTGCGGGGACTTGTTCCCCGGGCCGGATGATGATCGAGTCTCCGGCCTCCAGCTCGGAGACATCTACGTCCTCCACATCACCGCTCGACGTGAGACGGTGAGCGGTGGACGGGACCATCTCCGCGAGATGCTCCAGGGCCCTCGACGCCGATTGGACTGATCGCATCTCCATCCAGTGCCCCAACAACATCACGTCGAGGAGCGTTGCCAGCTCCCAGTAGAAGGGCTTTCCGTCGAGGCCGAGGCTCACCGCCAGGCTGTAGAAGTAGGCGACGGAGATCGCCAGCGAGATGAGTGTCATCATCCCTGGCTGGCGTGCTCTCAGTTCACCTAGCCCGCCTTTGAGGAAGACCGATCCGGCATAGACGAAGAGCACCGTGGAGAGGAGCGGGCTGACCCATTCGCTTCCCGGGAACGTGGTCGCCTCATATCCGAGCCACTCCTGGATCTGCGCCGAGAAGTAGAGGATGGGGATGGTGAGAACCATGCTGACCCACAGCCGGTCTCGGAACATCTCAGGGCTGTGGCCCTCGTGTTTGTCGTGACCGGAGTGGCCTCCGGCGCGGGCGTGTTCGCGTTGCCCGGCGTCGTCGGGGTGCCCGCCGTGGTCGTCGTGATCGGGATGTTCGGGGTGCCCGGCGTGGTCGTGGTGTTCGGGGTGCCCGGCGTGGTCGTGGTGTTCGGTCTCCATCAGCGGTCGAGATCGGCCTTGCGCTCGAAGTACTCGTCGCGATCGATCTCGCCCCGGGCGTATCGGGCGTCGAGGATGTCGAACGCATTCGACGACCGATTGCTCTCCGGGCGTCGGACGACCGAGGAGATCAGCCAGACGATCAGGCCAACCAGCGCCGCCATGAACAGCCAACCGAAGACGGCCATGCCCCATCCCCAGCCGCCCATGTGCCCCCAGCCATCGGCGTCGGCCGAGAGTGACACTGCCATGGCGAGAACAGTCGTGATCGTTGACATCGATTGCCTTTCGTGTGTTTCGCCCTTTATACACCCTCCACTCGACTGGAAGGTCAAGCCTCAGAATGCCCGGGATGAGAATCGGTGAATTGGGCTCGATGGCCGGGGTCTCGGTCAAGACGATTCGCTATTACGAGGAGATCGGGTTGCTCCCCGCTCCGGAGCGAACCGAGAGTGGGTACCGCTCGTACGGACCGGAGTCCGCGGACCGCCTCCGCTTCATCAAGGACTCTCAGGCGACCGGGCTCAGCCTCACCGAGATCGTGTCGATCCTCGATCTCCGCGACCACGGCGAGCAGAAGTGCGGGCACGTCGTCGAGCTGCTCGAGCACCACATCGGAGACATCGAGAGCCAGATTGGCCAGCTTCGGCGCACCAAGCGCCTGCTCGGTGAGATGACCCGGCGAGCTAGATCCCTCGACCCGAGCGAATGTTCGGACCCAAACCGCTGCCAGACCATTGCCGTCGGAGTCGACCAGCTACCACCGACGGCACGGAAACGACTGCACGCCTCGGGCTCTCACGGCCACTCCCACTCTCATTCCGACTGAGGTTCCGGCGCGTCGTCGGTCGGCGGGGGGCGGGTCGGTTGGGTGTCGACAGTCAAGGCGACCACGGTTCCCTCCCCCCGGGTCGAGTCGATCGTGAGGGTGGCTCCAATCAGGAGCGCCCTCTCATACATGCCCATCAGCCCGAGGCGCCCGACGCCCAGAAAGCCGCCTGGAGCAGCCGGGACCTCGAAGCCGCCGCCGTCGTCGGTGACGGTGAGTCGGACTTCGTCTCGACCAAAGGAGAGCTTGAGTTGGATGCGGGAAGCACCCGAGTGTTGCTCCGCGTTTCGCAGCGCCTCCTGGGCCACCCGGTAGAGCACCACCTCGACTTCGGGGGTCAGTCTCACCGGCGAGCCCTGAACCTGGAGGGTGACACCGGCAACGGAGCTCTTGGCGGTGTCCTCGACCAGCCACTCGAGGGCAGGAGCTATGCCGAGGTCGTCGAGAAGAGTGGGCCTCTGATCGCGTGCCAGGCGCCGGAGCTCGGCCAGCACCGAGGACGCGCTCTCCTGGAGACGCCCTGGATGGCCGGAACCTCCGTCTACGTCGAGCTCTCGCACGAGCACCGCCATGCGTTGGGCTGGCCCGTCGTGGAGCTCCCTGGCCAGTCGCCGTCTCTCCTCCTCCTGCGCCTCCGTGACGAGTCTGACGTATTCGGACCACATCCTCTGTTCCTGCTCGTGAAGAAGCGCGTTCTCGAGACGGACCACGAGCTGGTTGCCCAGAGCAGAGAGAAAGCTCGTTGTCTCTTCGTCCAGGACGAGACTGGGCTCGGGCTTGACTGAAAGATAGCCCGCTAGCGAACCGGCCGAGACGGGCACTGCCAGGATCCCTGCACTCTCCACATCGATGGGCGCACCGGCGCCGGAAGGCCTGTTTTGGATTCCGGAGAGACTGAGGATGCTCCGATCAGACTCGAGGCTGACCTCGATCACGGGGTACTCGGAGCGCTCGTCCCAAAGGACGAACCCTGCATCCTCCAGTTCGAGAAGGCGCCCCAGCTCAGTCAGCACGGCCCTGGTGGCTTCTCTGGGGTCGAGTGACCTGTTAGCGATCTGCTCCATCTGGTTGAGAGACTCGAGACGCCGCACGGCGTTCTCCGCCCTTCGTCTTTGAGCCCGTTCTCGCTCGACAGGCAAAGACATGAGTACGCCCATGCCAACTACGAGGACCACGAAGATCGTCTCCAGAGCCCATTCCAGGTTCTCCAGGCTGAACAGAAAGATGTTCACCGAAGAGAGCAGTGCCGACCAGAGTGCGGTGAGCACTCCACCCTCCCACCCGTAAACGAGCCCCGCGTACGAAACGGGGATCAGATAGAAGATCACAGGCACGTGGTGGGCGCTGTCGAGCGCCTCGAGTGGGCCGAGTGGGATGACTCCTCCCTCGAGGGCGAGGTGCAGGGCGCTGATCGCGATCACGGCCGCCTGAATGGCCCAAAACGGGCCCTCTCGGAGCCTTTGAGCGAATCCTCGCCGGACCCGTCCCAACCAATGATTGCTCGAATCGCTCACGCGAGATCCTCCAGGTTGAGCCATCCCTGGCGAAGCCCGAGAATCACGGCCTGAGTCCGCGAAGCCACTTGGAGCTTCTCGAAGACATGCCTGAGGTGGGTCTGGACCGTTCGCGGGCTCAGATCGAGCTGGGTGGCTATCTCCCTGTTGGAGAGGCCTCGAGCGGCGAGCTCGAGCACGTCGGTCTCCCGCTCGGTCAGAGGAGAGGTCCCGGTCGATTCATCAGTTCCGCTGGCGATACTCTCGAAGAGGGCTTTCGTGACGCCAGGATGCAAGACGGACTCCCCCGCATGGACCGACCGGATCGCACCGACGAGATCTTCCTCACCGACGTCCTTGAGGAGATATCCCGCCGCTCCCGCCTGCAGCAGAGCCCTGATGTAGCCCTCCTCGTCGTGAACGGTGAGGATCAGCACCGCGACGCCCGGATGCGACCTGGCGACCTGCTCGGTCAAATCGATTCCGCTGAGACCGGGCATCGAGATGTCGACAAGGGCGACGTCCGGCTCGAGTTCCTCGATCTGGGCGCGTGCCTCGAGACCGTCCTCGGCCGTGCTCACCACGTCGATGTCTCGGTGCTTCGACAACAGTTCGCGAGTTCCCTCACGGACAAGGGCATGGTCATCTGCGATCAGGACCCGGATTGGCTCCGGCATCCTCCGATCCTAAAGGGAACCGACCACCAACGGATCGGGGGACCACCCGCCGGCGGTACGCCAAATTGCGCATGTCAGCAGGGCACTTGGCCCCCTACCGGTTGATTGACCGCAGAGGTTTAATGGGTGTATGCCAGATACCAGGGAGTTGACATGACAACAAAGAAGTTCCTCACGTGGGTCGCAGTTTTCACCGCGTTGGCGATGATTCTCGCTGCCTGTGCCGGCTCGCCCGCGACCGACGTCACTGTCGCCGACAGCCACGTCGAGGACGACCACGCCGAGGACGACAACGCCGAGGATGACCACGCCGAGGATGGCGACGCGGTGGATGACCACACCGAGGACGACCATTCCGATGACCCCGACCAAGACGGAGAAGCCGATCACGATGACTCCGAAGGAGAGGCGAGAACGGTCGAGATCGTTATGAGCGAGTTCGCGTTCGCACCCAGCACGGTGGAGGTGTCAGCAGGAGAAACGATCCGATTTCTCGTCAAGAACGAAGGCGTCGTGCCTCACGAGTTCCGACTCTCCAACGATCACAGGATCGAAGAACACCTCGCCGCAGGGCATGCGGGCCATGAGGAGGGCGGTCATCACGACGAAGCTGCTGGCGACAAATTCATCGAGGTCGAACCCGGTATGACCGGCGAGCTTGTCTTCACGTTCCCCGAGGACCTGACCGTCTACACCGACATCGCCTGCTTGATCGAAGGCCACCACGAGGCCGGGATGTACGGAGAACTCACCTACAAAGAGGCGTAACCGACCGAGACAAAGAGCGAAACCCCAGGCCATCGGCCTGGGGTTTCTTGCCGTCATGAAATGGGGATTTTCACGACGGAAATTCGGTGGCCCCGACTCCTGACCAGCGTTCTAAGTGTTCCCGCAGAACGATCTAGCCAGGCGATCCCGATTCGACCGAGCTGCGGAGCGACTCGAGCTCCTTCTTCAGCGGTCGCGCCAAGAGCAGACTCTTGAGCGGAAGCAGGAGAGCAGCAAGAACTCGCAACCAGGCGGTGGTCGGCGTGAAGCCCATAGTGAAGGTGACCTCGGTGTCCCCGTTGCTCGGCCGGACTGCTATCGACTCGTGGAAGTCGTAACTGCTCTCGGCAGCGGAGATCCCGATCTTGATCCATGGCTCATACTCGGTGATGGTGGCGGTGACATCGTTGCCGCGCCACTTGTAGGCCACCTCCGAACCGGGAGC
>JABAOH010006865.1_pt2 | contig 24806 bp, 24 predicted proteins | sample 7062181 | NCBI WGS metagenome assembly JABAOH01 (sample SAMN14538630, study PRJNA623070) | marine sediment metagenome | biome: marine biome [ENVO:00000428]; feature: marine pelagic biome [ENVO:01000023]; material: deep marine sediment [ENVO:00002113]; isolation source: pool of 5 deep marine... | reverse complement strand
TTAGTTTTTGTGTCTTCTCCTCGAGAAGAAAGGGATCTGTGTAGAGGGAAGTCGATCTGTGCTTGACCCAGTCACTTTGAAGTTTAATAACAGACGCCAGCTTGTGGACGGTTTCAGCGTCTAAACAAAGCTCTTCAGGCGACTTCCAATCAGAAAAATACTCTCGAATAACAGCGATTATGTCATCAACCTCTACTAGGAAGGGGTCAAGACCTCTCTCCTCAACGGACTTACATAGATCGATGATGCGTTTGAGATGTTCACTGCCGAGTATTTTTCTCTGTTTCTTGGAAGCCAATCATGCTACCTCTTTTACCAGCGCTGTCCCTTCAACGTTTTGTACTGTGATGATGTGGACGTCCTTTCCAGAGAAGGTTATCTGGCTCGGCGTGATGGCTAGGTACTGGGCGACTGTCCCTTCAACAGAAGAAACAAGAAGATCGGCGATTATTTCCCTGTTTCTTGGGTCCATATGGATGTCATATTCATCAACGGCTCTGAAGGGGGATTGAACGTGCTGCTGAAGTGCCAGAAGAAAGGCCATGGTTGCAGTGCTTCTTTCTCCGCCACTCTGCGTGTAGGCGTTGAGGGGAACGGGTTTCGATCCTCTAAAGCCTACAAAAATCTGTAGGCCCGCCGCTTCGATGTCATGTCCGTTTAGTAACCGAACGTCACCGACTGCTTGGGCGTTCCAGAGGATTCCTTGATACTGGATGTTGATGTGGTCTAGGAGGTTTTGAATGACTGTTCTCCAGGCGTTCATCCTTGTTTTTACTTCTTCTAAGGCTTTTTCTCGGTTTTCAGCAACTTGGCGAGCTTTCTCTTTTAGCTCCAAGTACAGTTTGGAATATTTCTCGTACATGCGTTCGATGTCTTCGGAAACGTCTGCCAAGGCTGCGAGATGGCCGTCAGTTACACGAATCTCATCTAAAATCTCCGCTATGCTCTTCATGGGCACTAATTGTGGTCCCGTGTCCTGGGCTCTTCTGATTGCCTCGTCAAGGTCGGTTAGGGAGGCTTGAAGTTCCTTGTCTAGTTTTTTCACGGCTCTAGTCAGGCTTTCTCTTCGATACTCCAGTAGGGCTAGGTTAATCTTGTGGCTCACCAGGTTGCTGTTTATTCCTTCTATCTCTGAGTCTAGGTGATCAGTCTTCTCTCTGGCTTCTGAGGTTCCGGCTTCCAGTTTTCCGAGTCTTTGCTGCGAGTCTTTGATGGATTCTTCTAGGTCTTGGGTTTTAAGGTTAAACCGTTGGGTCCACGATTTCTCAAGATTCTCGTAGGCCGTTTTGATCTCTGTGAAGGGAGGTTTGAGCCCGGATGGGTTACTGCCAGGGAGGCTGGTTCTTAGTAGTTCTATCTTCTCTAGGTGTTCTTTGGTTTCTTTTTGATGAATCGCCGCCCAAGATTGCGTTTCTTTCAGGGTTTGATTAACCAACGAAAGGTGTGACTCGTGTCTTCCCTTTGCGCGTTCCAGTGTAAGCAGTTCTTCGAGGAGTTTTCTCCACTCGGTCTTTGACTGCGCTAGCTTTGTCTGAAGCTTGTCTAACTCGCCGTTGGTGGCTTCTACGCTGTTTTCGATTTCTTGTATTTCGTTCTGTCTCTTTCCGATCTGTTCTTTGAGGGTGTTGACCGTTTTCTGGACTTTTCCAGCTTCAGCCCATGCCAATTCTCTGTCCAGAAAGCGGCGTTTCATTTTTAGTTGTTTTTTCTCTTGGTAGCGGTCGTACTGTTCTCTCCAGTATGTTAGGGTTTGCTCAGCAGACTCTAGAAGCTTATTCACGGATTCCTCTTGGCTTAAGATGCGTGTTAGTTTGCGTTGAGCCATGAGTACGTTTTGGCGGTAGGATTCCAGTCCTACAGCAGCTTCAACCATTCTCAGTTTTTCTTGAAAAGGGAGTACCGTGAATTGTTCAACCATGTTTTGGTGCATGATAATAAGCATGTTGTCTGGATCTACTCCAAACTTTGAGAGAAGTCTGTTGACCTCACTCTTTGTCGCAGCCCTGTTTTCGAGTTCGAACCAGTATTTTCCGTCCCGCCTCAAAATTCGCGTCAGATAAATGTAGTCTTTATTGATCCTTCTAACTGGTCGATGCCCATTTCTATTGGAGTTGTCTAGGACAACCGTAACACGCGCTTGGTCCTTTCCCCACCGGATGAGATCGCTCAGTTTCTTCGATCTTTCTGTGTAAGATTGGCCTAGTGCCACAGAGATTCCGAGAAGCATGGAGGATTTGCCTGAGCCGTTGGGTCCGCAGATAATGTTGACTCCCGGTTTAAAGGGTATCCTAGCATATTCGTAGGACATGAAATTTTCTAGGATAACCTCCCGGATCAACATCGGTGCGAAACCCTCATAGTGCGGAATTAATAGGCAAATTTCTGACTATTAAGGGATTTTATTATGCTAGTGTAGATGTTAGTTCAAGGATCTTCAGAAAAGCTTGGGCGTGATTTCATTAGATGCGGCGCACGTAAGGTTAAATTATCAGAGGCTCTTTCAGATGTACCGTGAACCTCAAAATAGTGCTAGGCGCAATTGCTGTTGCCGTTCTTTTCTTCTTCGGGATCATATTTGCTCTAGCTTCAGTTTATGCACCTACAAGATTAATCGTTGCCGCCTTATTGTTTGCTGTAGGGTTTGGAATAGTCTACTATATAACCAGAAAGCCGAAGACGATAATCCAGAGGTTGGAACTATCAGGACCGATGAAAGCTGTTTCGCTCAAGTGTCCCAACTGTTCGGCTTCCGTGGATGCCAAGCAGATTAAGATCGTATCTGGCGTCCCGTATGCAACATGTCCCTATTGTGGACAAACATTTGAAGTAGCCGAGGAACCAAAATGGTGAAGCACCCTATTTTGCTGGTCGCAGTGTCGGCCATGGTTCTTTCATTGACATTTATGGGCACTGCAGCAGCACAGTGGGAGGGAGAGTATCATCTAGAACATGAATGGGCGAAGATATGGATAAACCAAGATGGAACCATCGATTTGCTTTACGACATCAGTATAGCACTCGATTCCGGCGACCTCATAAATTTCGTTTATGTTGGTCAACCTAAGGGAGGCTTCGAAATAGTAACTGCTATGGACCAGTATGGCCACATGCTTGTGGCCACCGACGCGAGCTCTGGAAGCGATTACAGGGTGCAGGTTCGCCTTTACGAGCCTTTAGTAGCAGGGCAGACTGTCAGATTCAACCTTACGACAAACGTTTCCCGCATGATATACGAAGACACACCGGACAACGTTGGTATGGAGTTCATACCAACTTGGTGGGAAGAAGCAAGAGTGCTCGACCTTCAAGTACAGATTGTGTTGCCTCCTGGCGTAACCACCGAAAACGTAACGACCACACAAGAGCTCTGGAACGGCACGTATCCAGAGGAAGACCGATTGTCAGTATTCTGGCAGAGACGAGAGCTTTCGCCCAATCAGAGGTACACTTTTGGAGTTTCTTTTCCCAAGGAGTATGTAAAGAGTTACGAGACAGAGCCCACCGGTATAGTCGCCTTTTTTCAGCAATATGGACCTGCCCTCTTGATACTTGGAATATCCATCGGAGCAATCGGGGCCGTTGTCTATGTGATCCGCAAGAAACCATATCTGACGCCCACACTCAGCATGGAAACCCTTGGAATCAGGCACGGCTTTACAGCCGTCGAGGCATCATACCTCCTCGACTTAAAGCCAACAAGAATAGTCACAGAAATCATGTACAGTCTCTTGAAGAAGAGAGCCATATGGGTCAAGTCAACCACTCCCAAGTTCAAACTGAAAATCATGCAAGCATTCGAGAACAAGACTGGGACGCCTGAGATATCCCTCCGTTACTACGAAATCGACTTTCTCCACGCCATTAAGGCAGATGGAACCCTCGACGAAGAGAAGCTGGCACAAACAATGCGGTTCCTCCGACATACAGTTGAAGAAAAACTGCGTGGATACTGCCGCCGCGACACAACCGACTATTACCGAAAGATCGTGGCGAAAGCTTGGGCACAAGTCGAGAAAGCGGGCACACCCGCATTAGCCTCGAAAGCCTATGACGAACAATTGCTGTGGCTCTTCCTTGACCCCAACTATCAGTCGCGCACTAGAACAGTGTTCCGCGACCTGGCTTTTGAGCCGAGCCCCTTTTGGCTGTGGTACTGGTACAGCTATCGGCACTACCACCCCAAACCCACGTATGAACCAAACGTAACGGCACCCACCAAAGCGGCAAAACCCCCCACAATTCCTGGCGCAGACTTCGCAAACAACATAGCAACCGCAGTAGAAAACACCTCAAACAGAATTGTTACAAACCTCGAAAAATTCGCTAGCGCCATTGTGCGAACACCAGCGGCAAAATCCTCTACACAACCCGCCCACCATCGATCCGGCTGCGTCTGTGCGTGCGCGGCTTGCGCGTGCGCCTGTGCTTGTGTCTCATGTGCTTGCGCTTGTGCTGGTGGAGGGGTGGGATGAAAGGAGGTAGCCGGTAGTTATGAGCTTTCTGCGCAAGGTGTTTCGAGCATCTAAGATTCCTCGAGGTCGATATACTTATCGAGGAACTGGTGATTTCGAGGGTTTGGCTCTTCAGCTTCGTGTGGAGCCAGATGGTCAGGGTTTATTAGTGGTTAACGCCAATACGGTTCTGTATTTAAACGAGACAGCCACAGCACACGCCTTCTTCTTTATGCAAGGCATGACGACCCGCGAAGCCGTCGATAAAATCAGGCGCCTGTATCGAGTGAACAGGGAGACGGTGACGAATGACTACGAGCGGTTGATTTACACAGTAAGCACGTTGGCACAGACTGAGGAAGTCTGCCCAATATCCTTTCTCGACGTAAAGCAAGTGGACCCCTTCACCCAGCAGCTGTCAGCTCCGCTACGCATGGATTTGGCACTCACTTTCAGATGCCAGAACAATTGTATCCACTGCTACGCCGGCGGACCCCATGAAACCTCCGAGCTTGCCACAGAACAATGGAAAGAAGTCATCGATCGCCTTCATCAGATCGGCGTGTTCATCTTAGACTTCACCGGAGGCGAACCAACACTCCGTGAAGACTTGCCAGAACTCCTGCTCTACGGACAAAAGAAGGGCATGGTCACCGGGCTCATAACCAACGGCAGAAGATTGAAAGACAAAACCTACGTTGACCTCCTTGAGAAGACAGGATTAGACTTTGTTCAGGTGACCCTGGAATCCCATAAGCCCAAAATCCACGACTTAATGACAGCAACCAAAGGAAGCTGGAAAGAAACTGTCGCTGGAATCAAGAACATCATCCCAACGCAGATCTACGCCACCACAAATACCACTCTTAGCAGATACAATGCCCAAGATTTCATGGAAACCATAGACTTCCTAAAGGAACTCGGGGTTGCCGCCTTTGGCTGCAACAGTCTCATCTACTCAGGAAAAGCCAACCAGATAACCGAGGAGTTCATCCTACCCCTCGAGACCCTGAAAGAGCTTTTGCCCAAAATTCATGAAAAAGCAAACCAGCTGGGACTAAAGTTTCTATGGTACACTCCAACCCAATATTGCCACTTCGATCCCGTTAGATTAGGTCTAGGCGTCAAATCGTGCACAGCGGCAAAGATCAACATGTGCGTTGGGCCAAATGGCGACGTTTATCCTTGTCAAAGCTACTTTGAGAGCCTTGGTCACATCCTCAAGGATGATTGGCAAGAAATCTGGGATCACCCCCTTGCGGTGCAGATAAGAAATAGAGAATACGTAGAAGCAAAGTGCAAGGACTGTACGCACCTCCAAATCTGCGGAGGAGGATGCCCACTGGACATCCAGAAAAGGAACTATATTTGCGCCGAAGCTCAATAGACCGTTCTACAATGCACTTGCCCGCGGAAAATATGTCGCTAAAGAGGTACATGTTTCAAGTAAGTTGTGGACAACCTCTTGTATTCTCCTTCTCCAATGCTAACAATGAAACTTTGAATGTCTTCAACAAGCTCCTTGAAGTCAACCCGCATCTCCGTCAGCTGTTTGTAGTATTCTGTGTAGTTCTTGTGGAAAGAGATGATCACGCAGGTCATACCTAGACCTTGTCCGGAAGAGGCGAACAGCACATTGGGAAACTTTGCTGCATATTTCATGGTTTCTTCCATAATCTTCGGTGTGAGGATTTCAGGACGCATTTTGACAAATGTCATAGCCAATATTTCAAAACCCATGGCTCTGAAATTCGGAATGATGGTATAGTCCTGGATTATACCGTTCTTTTCGAGTTTGTGGCGAGCTCTCGTGATCGTTGGCTGAGAAACCTTAAGAACCTTGGCGAGGTCTCTGTCGCTTCGTTTTGAGTTTTTGAGGAGTTCCCGCAACAATAGTTGAGGTAATTCTTTTCGCATGAACTAAAATTAGGTGAAATAGATTAAAAGTCTATTGATCTAGTACATCCTAGAGCGGCGTCTCCCTTGATAAACTGACCAGCGTTTCTAGACTGCCAAAACCTTGACTGTTTCTGGCTTCTTTTTCTTGAGGAAGTGCGCGCGTGTACACTTAGCTTGCATTATTCCATAGGTCGCCTTATGTCTTCTCCCACGCTGTACAAGAAGAGACGCGCTGAAGAAGGACCAATCCTACTGAATCTCTTGCCGAGTTCCTTTGTAACCAAAGCATAATTGCTGGATTTGTCCAAACTCTCGAGATAACGCTGGAAGGATCCATGTTTCTTCTTTATGTTACGAAATTGTTTCGCGTTGTTGACTGTCGCAACTATCTTTGCCTGATTCCTCACTATGCTTGCATCGCCCATAAGTCGCTGTATATCCTCTTCGCTGAATCTGGCAACCGCTTCCACCGAGAAGTTCCGGAAAGCCTTCCTGAAGCTAGGCCATTTTTCACCAATCATTTTCCAACTCAACCCGGCCAGAAAGATAACTCTACTCATGTTTTCAAAATAGGCGTCGTCATTGGGAGGTCGTTTGTCTCGATACATCCATTTGGGAGGGCTCCAACTTCCTTCGTTCAATTTATCACTTCCCGAAAGCCTGGAATTCCTGTCTTAACTAGCATCACTGCTTTTTAAGAATGTTTGCACGCGCCTTTCTTGGAGGCTCCTTCACAAAAGCAAGTAGAAGCGCTAGGGCTATCAGTCCCATTATTCCGCTCACAAAGAAGGGAAGTCCCATCCCTTTTACTGTCAAGCTTCCTCTGAAACATTTGATGCTGAACTCTTCAAACTGGAACATGTCGAAGAGCCACGGTCCTAAGAGTGCCCCGGCAACCATACCCGCATAGAAGGAGGCTGTGAATCTCCCGAATAATTTACCCCTGATCTTCGCAGGAACTAGGTCCGCTCTTAAAGCTCGACCAGCAGGCATACTTACATTAATGCCTAAGGATCGAAATGCCATAACTCCAGTCGCTTGCCAAAGATCCGACGTGAAGGGCAATCCCAAGGAAGCGAGTCGAGAAGATATGCTTCCAATGGCTATCACTGGCTTTCTTCCCCACATATCTGCTAGTCTTCCGGCGAGGAAGTTGCAGAATATCCCCACAAGTCCAGAGACAGACAAAATCACTCCGATCTGAAATGGAATGGCTCCGAACATGGCGCCTAGAAAGAGAACACTAACTGGCGCGATAAAGCCTACAGCGAAGCCGTTGGTCAAGGTTGTGACATACAAGACTCTAATGGACTGCAAGATCCAGCCGCCTAGTTTCACACCCTCTCCATCAGCTCGGTCCCTTCTCTCTTTGGTCGAGCCATGCCCTCTCGTCTCCTTGACTTTCCAAGCTACTAAACCCATGGCGATCACAGAGAACCCTGAATCCACAAAATAAGGAACTCGGTAGCTATTTTCCAAGGTCAATCCTAAACTTGTTTCTGAGAAAAACTGGATGGCTCCGCCAAAGACGGGCCCTATAAACCAGCCTACTAGAGTGGCGGTCAAGAAGAATCCCAGAGCTTCGCCTCTGCGATCTCTGGGGACCTGATCGATCAATGAAGCCTCTGCTACTGGACGCACGGCGGCGGTGGCTATGCCGTTTAAGGCTCGGATAATCAGCAGAAACTGCCACCTCTGAATCAAGCCCGTCAGGGTGCCTAGAAAGACGTCTGCGAGTAGTCCAGCTTGAATCAGCTTCTTTCTGCCTATACGATCAGATAGGCTTCCAAAGGGGGAAGAGAGGAGAGCACTCGTAATTAAAAAGGCAGCTGTGAATGAGCCTATGAACCATATTTCAGCGCCCACGGAAGTTGCATAGTATGGAAAATATGAGGCAGGCAGAGTACCCGCTATATTCTGAATTAAGGATGCCAAAGACAAAACCATGACACTGGCGGTGTAGACTTCTGCACGTCGCATCAGCACATTTCCCCTTCCCTCAGAAGCTTTTACTCGGTCTATATCTTGAAATAGTGGTTTTGGTCTCTTTGAGCGTGCGATACCTTGGAGAAAAGCGAATTACGGAGGGGGCCTCTCTCCCAACACTAACGACGTTTGCATTTCCCCCCCGTCTCTGATTATCGTGAGCTGTATCGTATCTCCAGGACGCTTATTCCTTTCTATGTATACCACGAGGTCGTTAAGATTTCTAACCGTCAACTCGTCCACTCCCACTATCACGTCTCCACCTATCATGATCTCTTGTCCATCTATTGAGAGCGGTGTCTCACCTCCCGTCAAGCCCGCTGCCTCCGCAGGACTATCTGGAACAACCTCAACTATTAGGAAACCTTGCACCTTTTCGAGATGCATCGCTTCCTTAATGGCTAGATTGACGTCTACGCCTGAGATGCCTATCCATGGATGCTTGTATGTATGGTTCTCGATAAGCGAAGGCACTTCTCTCTTTACAGTGTCAGAAGGGATTGCAAACCCAATGCCAGCAAAGGTTTGGGTACCAGGATCGGCTATTATAGCAGTATTAACTCCGACAACTTCGCCGTTCATATTCACGAGGGGTCCACCTGAATTTCCCGGGTTTATTGCAGCGTCTACCTGAATCACATCTATTATTACGTATCCGCCTTCTGCGCTGAGTTGCCTTCCAAGCTGGCTAACAATACCAGCCGTCATAGTGTCACTTAACCCAAAGGGGTTTCCAACAGCAACGATGGGTTCTCCAACAATAAGGTCTGAAGAGTTTCCGAGCACTACTGGATATAGTGTCGTAATATCTTGATCTACTTTGATGACAGCTAGATCGCTGTAGGGATCTTCGCCCTCTATAGTGGCTTCGGTTACGTTTCCATCTACGAACGTAACTTGTATGGTAGTGGCACCTTCAATTACATGGTAGTTCGTTATGATGTGCCCAACGTTGTCGTAGACGAAGCCGGAGCCTTGAGCTAGGTTCGTAGTGATCAAGACCACCGAATTTTCGATCGTCTCGAAGACTTGAGGCAAAGGCAGCTGGGCGGTTGTGTTCAAATATTCCAGAATCTTAATCTTGTTGTCTAAGCCTCTAAGTTGGCTTTGCACGTCGGAGAACTCAGTCCGTAGATCCGAGAGTTGTGAGTTCATGTTATAGTACGCATAGGTGAAGAGGACTGAGCTGATCACTATTAACACCATTAGTGTCAGAGAGACGTACTTCCATTTCTGCGCGGTAGAGTCCACATTATTATCTAACATCGACTTCACCATCGAGTTGTATTTCTGTGACCGGTGCGTGTCTAAAAACCTTATCGGAAAACGCCAAAAAAGGAATCAAGGTTCTACTTTCATCGTTACTTCTCTTCTTATCGGTTCTCCTGTTCTCTGTGTTCCTGGTACTGCTGGTTCAACCAGCCGTCGCTAAAGTCCAGTTATATAGTATATTCTGTGCACGACGATGGCTAGATTGCTTGTCCATGGTAAGCTGGTCACAAAGCCAAGCTAACCTTACACCAAATCATTAAAATCTCATAGTATGCCCTTGATCTTGAATATGTCTTCATGATTCAGAAGTTTAAAATGCAATCTAAACGATACTCCGAAATGAGGCCTCGGGAGTTGGATCCACGAAAGCTGGTACTCTTGACCACTACAGTTTTGGGTATCGGTTTCATCTTGGCTAACATAGCTTTGTCCATCATCCTTTTTTATCAAGCCTCACAGTTTCTTATCTCCTCTTCAACACAAGTTACCCTATTGTTCGGTACTGTGCTATATCTAGTGGCCTCAGTTGTACTCGTAATATTGGGTGGATTCCTCATTTTGGGAGGACTATACTCTTACAGGTGGGGTGCTCCAGAGGGAATAGTGTCCCTCGGTGTCTTGCTGGGTTCGCTGTATCTTCTCTTCTTAGGAATTGGATCCATCCTTCTTCAGCCGGGTGTCGAGTCCATGTTGCTGATCCTCAGCGCCGTGTTTCTAATGGTTGGTGCCGCTGCATACATGTCTACTGCTTTCGACTTTAAACTCACGGGTTCTTTCATGACCCTCGCAGGAGGAATACTTTTGGCCACTGTCTTATTCAACTACCCCATCTTAAGAGGGGCTCTTGCTGAATGGGACGTTCCTTTTCTCGGGCCTTTCATGTCAATGAACTTCATCGAAGGAATCGTTATGATACTGGCTCCGGCCGTTGTATTTACTGACCTAGTGGTTAAGAGGCGGAGAGAAGAATCCTCGACACATCTCTTCTTCCCCATCGTTACTTTGATATATGGTATGAGCATGTTCATTGGAACGCTTTACCTGACACTCAATCTTTGGAATATCCTTTGGAAGTCCCCTTGGTTAGGTCCTTTGTACGCTGCTCCGTACTGGGTCTTTATCACAACGGTTTTCTGGAGTGTAGCTCTCATCATTTTGACGATTGCAGGCATCCTCCTAGGCATATCCTCATTTCTCGTGTTTGAGAACATGGTTAGAGCAATTTCTGTGGAAGAAGGGTTCGCTCATCTCTTGCCCTCCAACAAGTTTCAGCGCCAATCCGGCAAAGAACAAAGCACACAAGACAAATACCCTTCGCTTCCAAACCTTGCTGCTTCATCATCAACTAGAAGGGGTTACCTATTCACTGCAAGAAGAAAAGAAGAAGAGAGATCTAAAAAGAGATTCTGAAAGGCTCAAGACATCTTTCGAGTTCCCTATTCATTTCCTCAAGAGATACCTGCTAAAAGGGCACCCTGCCTTGAACGTTGAAAACCTTTAAAGACACAGTCACGAAACTAGACCTGATGGGTGCTCGATGCTTGTTGAGAGATTCACTGTCGGGCTTCTCTACATAAATTGCTACCTTGCCGTTTGCACTGAAACTAAAAAGGCCATGATCATCGATCCTGGCTTTAATGAAAAAGCCGAAGCTGAACGAATCATCAAAGAGATTCGTCAACACAACCAACAAATCCTCTACATAGTTGATACGCATGGACATCCTGACCATATCGCTGGAAATGGAATAATCAAAGACGCAACAGGCGCTCCAATTTTGATTCATGAATATGACGCACCAATGTTGACTGACGCCAACCGAAATCTATCAACAATGTTTGGTTATCATGTGGTGTCTCCTCCAGCCGATAAGATGCTTCACGATGGGGATGTCATTCAAGTTGGAGAAGTGAAGCTTAAGATTCTGCACACTCCTGGACACAGCAGAGGTAGCATATCACTTTTAGGTCAAGATGCGGTTTTCACTGGAGACACGTTGTTCGCAGGATCGATAGGAAGATACGATTTCCCGCATTCATCATCTAGAGAAATGGTAAGCTCTCTGAGGAGGCTCGCAACGTTGCCCGATCATTACAAAGTGTATCCTGGTCATGGTCCAGCCTCCACGATAGGGGAAGAGAAGAAGCGTAATCCATTTTTGCAGAATCTTAACTTCGGCTTCTGAGCTTCGTAGAAAAACTCTCACAGCTTTCTGTGTTTTGAAAGCTTTCTGTATTGTGAAACTCTTATCTGCAAGCGGCACTCAAAGAACATGATGCACTGGTGAACATCAGATTCGATCTAGCAGTCACACCTTTCAACCTTGAACACACTTTAACGTGTGGGCAGTCTTTTCGCTGGGAAAAACATGACCAGTGGTGGTATGGCGTTATTGGAGAAAAGATTGTGAAGATAAAACACATCGGTAACCGGTTAGATTTTGAAAGTTGTCCCGCGATAGAAAGCGCTAGTTTCGTGGTGAAGCACTTCCGGTTGGACGACGATTTGCCGTATATTCTTTCCAAGTTGGATAAGGATGAACACATATGCAAGGCCATTCAGGATTTTCAAGGATTAAGAATCATTAGGCAAGAGCCGTGGGAATGCCTAATTTCATACATTTGTGCAACGTACAAGAACATTCCAGCCATCCGAGAAATGATTCTCAGTCTTTCAAAACGGTTCGGAAGAAAGGTAGCTTTTGACGACTATGCTTTTTATACGTTTCCAAAACCGGAAGACATAGCCAACGCCAACCTTGAAGAACTAAGAGCATGCAAACTTGGATTTCGGGCTATACATGTCTTGAAGGCTTCTAAAACCATACACAAGAAATGCCTTGAGCTTGAAGCCTTAAAGGAGATGAGCTACGAGAGAGCAAGACGCGAATTGTTATCGTTACCAGGTGTTGGACAGAAGGTTGCAGATTGTGTTCTTCTGTTTTCCTTGGATAAGCTTGAGACATTTCCAGTGGATGTCTGGATGAAACGAATAATGTTGGACTTCTACACTGACTATTTCAAGAGGTCATTTGTCGAGAAGGCTTTGAGTAAGAAGTCGATTACACCAAATGAATATAAGAAAATTAGCTCCTTTGGAAGAAAATATTTCGGAGAATACGCTGGGTATGCGCAAGAGTATTTATTCTGCCAGGCAAGAAAACAGTGGAAAACCCACAGGCGCCCAACACTTTCTGCAAAACTTGACGAATAGAGAGCCGAGAATTAGGGTAGATTTTTGACGGTACCGGATATACAATCACAATACGAGTACGGGTTATTAGATTTCTTGAAATATTTTGCTATAAGAATATTGCTTTTAACGCTTGCTGATCTGTGTTAGACGGGTGTTCTAGCAACGTACGTGGATTTGCTCTTCAGAAAGATTCGCAATCTGTTTTCTACTAAGCCGCCAAACAGGAACCTGCCTATTGAACCGGATACAAGGGAGGAAAGCCCTCTTTTTCTGAACATCCCTCATTGTTTTGGATATTTAGCGATTCTTGACAACGAGGTTCCCATCCCAGAAGAATGTCTAATCTGTAAGAAAATGCTGAAATGCAGATACTCCCCTAGATGAGTATACGCGCGCAAAGATAGTGAGAATATCTACTTCAACACAAAGATTCTATTGCAATGATTTCTGAGCTCAGAGATCCAACCTCATCAATGGAAAAATAGGATTTGCCTCATTCTTTATCGAAAATCCTCTCTTCAAGTACAATTCCACTGGTCCCGACGGGTTGTTCGATGACTCCCTCGACGCAAACGTCTCTAAGGCTTTGAACCCACGTTTCTTCAAATCCACAATTATGCTAGTGAGCAATTTGGTGCCTATTCTCTTTCCTCTTAGAGACTTGTCAGCTATGAAAAGGCATGAAAGAAAAACTGCGCCATCTTCTATTCGTCCAACCGCCTCGGACTTGTAGCTAACAACATTGGGAAGATGTCTTGAGGGAGCATATTGAGCATAACCAACTGGCAAGTTGTTGTAATAGACAATCTTGCCACAAACCCCAAAGGTTTTCATACGCTGACTGAACCATTCCTTTTTCTTCTCTATCAGTTCCGACATTGCCTTCACGGGGTCCTCCCTTGTCTTTTGGAAATCTTCTGGAAACTCCCAGTACAAACAGCCGTTGCATGGTTTGGGGATGTCACCTAAGTTGAATTCTGCAATGTCCTTGATTTCAATCTTCACACAGGAGTTCACGTTGTCTATGGCCTCCATTTTGAGTAGTCTAGTAAGCAGCTAGAGTAGACTAGGCTACTACACCAATTTCTGCCTTATGCGTTCTTCGCCACTCGTCTAAGGGGATGCCGAGTTGTTCTTCTATCTTCGGTCTGTGGATAGAGTTCATGGTGCAAAAGGGTATGATTTTGCCATCTGGCACTGCGTAGTGTATGCAACATCGCTGTATTCTTTCTAGGTCGAAGTTGTAAGGATCCATGAAATGCATGGAGGATATCATCAACATTTTTCGATGCAAATCGCCGAGCGAGTCGTAGCTTCCAGTCCTCAAAACAGGCAACAGATACTTCCTCAACCAACCTAGTTTTATGTGGCGCAACGCGCCGCCCATGAGACGTAATTTCGCCCTCTTCGAATGTCCTTTCTTAGCCTCTTCGTAAACCTTGTCCATTGTTTCAACGAACTTTTCAACATTGCCGTAACGAGTGATAGGAGTCATCTCGCCATCTTCTACGAATACATACGTTGCCATGCCGCAGTGGGGATGGGCGGTGAATTCTACGTATCTCTTGTTTTTGAGAGCACCAACCGCTCGCGAAATGGGAACAACTGAAGGCACGGGATAGAAGTCAGTGGGCTTTATTTTTCCGTCGGTCTGTTCCTCAACTGCTTTCATGAAGTCTGGTATCGTGATTCGCATTTTTGCTCTCTCTTGCTCGGGAAGCCTGCCACAGAGCGATACGGGTTGCACATTTACGCATCGAACTACATCGAAGTTGTCGACTGCGAATCGAATGATGTCTCCCAGTTGATGGTCATTGACCCCCTTAACTAACGTGACAACCAGAACGATGCTCTCCAATCCAGCTTTGCGGCAGTTCTCGACAGCCTTCATTTTTGTATCAAGCAGGTCAACCCCTCGTGTGAACTTAAAAACCTCTGGAGTCAAGCCATCAAACTGCAGATATAAGGTGCTCATTCCTACCTCGCGCAAGCCTCTACAATAGTCTACACTTTGAGCGAGTCGAAGGCCGTTTGTGTTAACCTCTATATGATGAAAGCCAAGGTTCTTGGCTGCACGTATGAGGTCGAAGAGGTCTTGCCGAATTGTGGGCTCTCCTCCCGAGAACTGCAGTCCGGGGGGTGGTATGGGTTCATTGCGGGCAAGATTTTCAAGCATCCCTATGATCTCCTCTTTTGACGGTTCGTACACGTATCCCGCAACTGCGGCGTTGGCGAAGCACACTGGACATCTCAAGTTACATCTGTTGGTCACATCAATGATTGCTAACCCTGTGTGCGATTTGTGTTGGGGGCATATGCCGCAGTCGAAGGGGCAGTCTAGTTTTGTCATGGTTCGGGGGTTATGCAGTCCGTCGCCGTCGCGTCTGAACTGTTCAGCTCGTTGATACTGCTCATAGTCTCCCCAGTACAGATCCTGAAACGTTCCGTGGTCGGGGCACTCCTTCTTTATGTAAACCTTGCTGTCCTTTTCAAAGATTGTAGCGTCTAGAACCTTGAGGCACTCTGGACATATGCTCTTTGTTTCCTTTATAAACTGCAATTTGACACCACTGAGGGTTGTAAATATATAACTATGGCTTTCTAATGGGGTATAATAAGATTTCCAAACGTTTCATAAGGTGAAAAAGGTTGACTGGGATGCCTATCAGCGAGGAAGCAAGGAGGGTTCTACGGGAGGCGGGACTAACAGACTACGAATCCCGCGCTTACTTTTCTCTACTCAAGAGGGGAGTCATGATAGCAAGAGAAATCAGTGAACAGGGGAGCATTCCCTACTCGAAGGTCTACGAGACTCTTAACTCCTTGGAGAAGAAGGGTTGGGTCGAAGCAGAACGTGGAAGGCCGAGTCGCTATTATCCCAAATCTCCTACAGAGGCTCTGGATGCTGCAAGACTACGCTTAGAAGGCATGGTTGGCGAATGGATGCGCATTGTTTTGGATGAGTTGCAGCCGCTCTATGAGCGTCGAGAGTTGCGAGAGAAGCCGGATATCTGGATTCTGCGTGGAGAGTTTAGCATATTAGCGAAGTTGCGGGAGATGTTGAGTGCGGTTAAGACGGAGTTGATGGTTGCGGCGCCGGATTTTGTCATGGGCTACTTGGATGTTAGTATTCCTATATTGCCCCATCTTGGAGACACTGGAGTTAAAGTTCTGGTTATGGTGTCTGAGAGGTGGGATGTTGAGAAGATAGCCAACATCGGGGAAGTAAGGGTTCGGGACACTATGTTTGGAGGAGGAGTTATCGTAGATGCCAAAGAGGCTCTGCTTCTCCTTGGTGAGGATAAGCCGTCATTGGTTATTTGGTCAAATCATACGGGACTGGTTAAACTTGCTAGGGACTATTTTCAATACCTGTGGGATTCCGCTCAGCATATCCAGTAACCGTCACCAAATCGTGTGGGCAGACATGCTCACGCTGACTATTCGGTGAGACTTTAAATACATCGGATGGCATTGTGGTAGAAGTCGAAAATGCCCAAGAACGCTTTAGCACGGATAAAGAGCGAATTCTCGTTTTTGCGTGGTAACTTGCTTACTCTGCTCGTTAGTTGGGTTTTTATGTATTTCACGTTTTCCTTGGTCATGCCTTTTGAGTCTCGGTTTGTTGAAGGGCTTGGGGCGCCTCCTGTCGTTATTGGCCTAATGGGATCTATTGGAGCCGCCATGCTAAGCTTGGTGAGGATTCCTGGGGCTTACATTGCAGATAAGTACGGCAGAAAACAGATAATCGTAACTATGACGTTCTCGATTGCGCTTTCGTATCTTTTGTACATTTTTGCACCTGATTGGAGGTTTGTGCTTATTGGGATGATTATTTCCAACCTGAGTTTGATCTATCAGCCGGCTCTCCAAGCCATACATGCTGACTCTATTCCGCCTGAAAAGCGTGGGATGGGTTTTGCTGCCTCTAATGTTGTGCCACAGATACCAACTATACTTGCTCCTGCAGTAGCAGGTGTGTTGGTGGAAACTCAAGGGTTAATTCCAGGAATGCGCATTGTTTACGTCATCGTCTTTTTCTGTTTCTTGGCTGCGGCGCTAGTACGGCTTTTCTTCTTGAAGGAAACGATTCATGAACCCAAGAAGATGAGGCTGGGAGAGCTGAAGAGGGCCTTTAAGGAGTCTTTGGGGGCTATTGCGGAAGCTTGGAGGTCCATGTCGACGAGTCTTAAGTTTTTGACGATAGCGTTCTTGGTGAGTGCCTTCGAAGAACCGATGTTTCGTTGGTTTACAGCGCTTTATGTGAATGATATTATTGGAATAGGTGATCTTGATTGGGGGTTCGTAAACACGGTTTCAACTGCTGTTACGATTGTTCTGGGTTTTCCACTGGGGAAACTTGTCGACAAGATTGCGCGGAAAAAAGCTGTGATCTTGTCATACGTCATTTTTATGCCCTCTAGTGTTTTCTTTATAGTTAGCAGGAATTTTGTTCAACTGCTTCTCGTTTTCATACTGTTTGCTGTGGGAGGCTGTCTAATCATGCCTGCGTACAATGCATTGCTGGCCGATATGATTCCGCGGAAAAAGCGGGGCAGAATTATGGGGACTATTGGAACTTTGAATGTTATGGCAACGATTCCTGCCTCTGCTCTGGCGGGAGTTCTTTACGGTCTTGACCCAGCGTACCCCTTCGCGTTCACGATAGTCTTGGGCGTCATAGTGAGTCTGATCGTATTCTTGGCAGTCAAAGAGCCTGAAGTAAGAGAAATCTAAGCGCTGATACCACGTGCACTAGCGATTCGCAAGTCTATAGCGGCGCCCTTCAGAGTGGATTATTTCCTTTTCAAACAACTTACGTAATGCTTTGAAAACTTTCTTCTCAGACTGTCCAATCCTTTCAGCAATTTCTGCGAGGGTTAGTGCTTCATCCGAATTTTCCAGGGTTGAAACAACAAGTTTCTCAAGTTTTGCCAAGGCAACCCCTCGTGAATTATTTGAAGAACGTTCTGGCTTGGAGGAGGTCCTTCATGGTGTTTATTGTGATCCACATTCCATGATACGTGTAGCCTCTCAGCATCTTTTGATCTGCTAGTCTCTGCATTGTCGTGAATTCCAAGTCTCCCTTTTCAGGGAAGTATCTTTCAACCACGGGTTTCTTAAATACATAGTGACCGGCGTTTACGTAGGCATCAAGCGTTGATCTCTGCTGGAATCTTGTCACTTCTATCCCATTTTGAACGGTTACTCTTCCGAAGGGTAACGTTGGTTTGGCAAGCAGTACACCTGCTCCTTTTGCTGCATAGTCGTAGAGTATGTTTGGGTCATAGAAGACTATGTCGTCTACGTTCATCACGTAGGCTATTTTACCCTTTATCTGTTTGAACGCCTCTTTAGTTGCACCACCAGTTCCAAGCGCATCCTTTTCTAGAGAATACTTGACGGGTAATTTTGTAAGGTCTTCCCTGTTTGAAGCTATGACTATGTTTTCGAAGCTGTAATTTTGTAGCCATATTATTTGCCGGTCTATTAGGGTTTCTTTGTTGATCTTCACCAAAGGTTTCGGAACCCAAGTGGCAGGTTTAAGTCTCCATCCTTCCCCACCAGCCAGGATTATCGCTTCCTTCATCCGGTCTTCACCGAGGTTGGCTTTGCTAGGATTTTTCGCCGAGAATTATGTGATTGAGGCTGCACGCTTATATCAATATCGCTGTGTTCCACTACATGAGTATCCTCTAAAAATCTGTCATCCTACTGTTCCGCTAGAGCTCATGAGCCTTCAGTATGGCCACCTGCTTTTGACATCTGGAAAGATTGCTAGGTACCCCTTGACACTGACAAGGTCATCGACGGTGAATGACCGCCATTGCGCGTGCGAATCCTTGTATCAATTACGAAAGAATCGGCACTATTGGTCCATTATCAATGCTGTTTCTACCAACGCTCCAATCAATAACATGCCAATATAAATCAGCATCGTTTTCCAGAAATGCTTTCTCAAACGCTGTTTGGCTCCCGACCTAGTGAGCGCGAGATACGTGACATGGAGCACCTCACCCAGAAGAATGATGTAGGCGCCGAACTCAAAGAGGGCAACAACACTTCCAGGGAAAACAAAGACTGCAAATAGGACCAAAACTAGTCGAGTTAGGCGATCTCCAGGAAAGATCACAACAGAGACGGCTCCCAAAATGAAGCCAGTGTTAAACATAACAAACAGCATGAATCCTACGCCTATGAAGGGAATAAGAGTCAAGAGGGATAAACTCAGGTTGTGAAGGAAGAAGCTGTGCCATGTCGCTTCACTGGCCTGTTCCTCTACAACGTCCCAAAGCTCCCGGGCTTCGCTTTCCGAAGCATAGGTACCTAGCCAGGCTCCGAGAATCACAGTAGCTGAAATCAAAAATAAAGCTACCAGCAGTGAAATGAGAAACTTTCGCGAGACGTATTCTCTAATGTCGGTCCCGAAATTCAACTATTCTCCAAACTTCCAAGAAACCTAGCCTACGATTGCTTCTGGAAGGTAGAGGTTTTCCCGATATAACCTTTACTACGGACGTCGCGAAATGGAGAAGAATGTGAAAGATGCTTGCCCTCTTGATTAAAACGAAGCTTATATTGCGAGGCTTAATACTCGCGTTAGGTCGTGGATGACAATGAGTCCTCGTCAAAACAAGTTAAGCACGTCAAGATCGCGAAACTTTCTTACCTTCTCTAAGGCTATCTATAAGGTGTGCTCCGTAGTCGGTGCACCACGTGACAAATTTCGAACACATCTTATCCTGTACTCTTTGAGAACGGTATCTCAGCCGCTCTTCCTTCTCCCTCAGATTGAATCCCGTCAAAGTCGCACAAAGGCTACTTCCGAATTTTCTCTCAAAATCAGTAACTACCTTTGAGACTAGGTCATAAACCTTGTATTTCTTTTCCACGTCCACAACCTTATCATGGTTGATGGCTAATCCGATAGCTAAGACGACGCCGCTCAGAGCTCCACAAGTCGAGCCGCTTCTTCCAATTCCGCCACCAAAACCAGTCGCAACACATGGAACGGCACACGTACAACTCTTCCCTCGCTTGCTTAGCCTGTCACTCAAGACTAAAAACACAGATTCAGCACAATTGAAACCTGAAGCAAAGAAACCCAAAGCCCTATCACCCTGAGTAGCAACCAAACTACCACACCGACCCGGAAATATGCACAAGCCTTCAACATCATAAAAACCTTTCCACCTCATTGAGCAGAAAGCCTTGACCCAGGTCGACGCAAGAGACGCAACTCTTAAATCCAACGGGCCCACAACCACACGTCTCAATTGAGGTACGACAATAATGACCAAGAAACTCACAGTCGACGAACTACTGGAAAAAGCCAAGAAACCCGCCAAACTCGCTCTAGCCTATCACACCTTTTACGAGGGAAAAATCCAAGTTATGCCCAAATGCTCCATAAAAAGCCCAAAAGACTTCGGAATCTGGTATACACCAGGCGTCGCTGCTCCATGTCGAGTCATCAAAGAAAAAACAGAGGAGGTCTTCCGCTATACAAACCGGTGGAACTACGTAGCGGTCGTCAGCGACGGGACAAGAGTCCTCGGATTAGGAGACATAGGACCGGAGGCAGGACTACCAGTCATGGAAGGAAAGGCATTACTCTTCAAATACCTAGGCGGCGTAGACGCCTTCCCAATCTGCCTGGGCACAAAGGACCCAGAAGAGATCATAACCGCCTGCGAATGGTTGGAACCTACCTTTGGCGGCATAAACTTAGAAGACCTATCCAAACCAAAATGCTTCCACATACTTGAAGAAACTAGAAAACGGCTCAACATTCCGGTGTGGCATGACGATCAACAAGGAACAGCCACAGTTATATTGGCGGGGATAATAAACGCCCTAAAAATCACGGGCAGAAAGATGGATGAAGCCTTGATAACCATGATCGGCGCAGGCTCCGCCAACACCCGCACAGCGATAGTCCTCATGAGAGCTGGCATAAAACCTGGAAACATCATAATGGTCGATAGCAGAGGAATTCTCCACCCAAACAGAAAAGACGTAGAAGCAGAGAAGGAGGAAAATCCATGGAAGTGGGACTTCTGCCTGAAAACAAACGCCGAAGGAAGAACAGGAGACATGGCAGCCGCGCTGAAGGACTCAGATGCCCTCGTAGCCGCGTCAAAACCGGGTCCAGGCACCATAAACAAGGAATGGATAACTAAGATGGCGACAAACTCCATAGTCTTCGCATGTGCAAACCCAATCCCGGAGATCTGGCCATGGGAAGCAAAGGAAGCCGGCGCTAAAATCGTGGCGACAGGGCGATCGGACTTCGAAAATCAGATCAACAATTCTCTAGGCTTTCCAGGAATCTTTAGAGGCGTTCTCGATGTGAAGGCGAAAACCGTTACCGATGACATGTGCATCTCAGCAGGGAAGGAACTAGCCAAATTCGCAGACGAAAGAGGAATCCATGAAGGCGACATAGTACCCAGAATGGAAGAATGGGAAGTTTACCCCCGAGAAGCAGTTGCCTGCGCTCTACAGTCGATCAAGGACGGTGTTGCCAGAGTTAAGCCGAGTAGGAAGGAGCTTTGGGACAGAGCTGTCTCAATTATAAAGAATGCAAGAGAATCAACGAAAATCCTAATGAAAAAAGGACTTATCCCGCCCTCTCCACCTGAAGAAAAAGTGCTAAAAAGCCCATAATTTCAAACAGGAACACATCGGCGTAGCCTCTGCAAAGACCTCAACCGCTCTTGATCACCTATCCGCGCCCTCTTGATGGCAGTCTCTAAAACCTCAAAGGACTCATCCACTGCCCCTCTATCCAATGGAAACGACACGCCGTCCTTACCACAATACGCAAAGGGAAAACTTCACAGGATCCTTCCAACTTGGTGTTTCGCCGTAAACAAGTTCTGATATCAAAGCGATCCCACAAACGGCTACTGGTCCAATTCCTCTGATAGCCAGCAACTCCTCATAATTCCTCGGCTGAAACTCGTAGCCCGCTTCACAGCTTTCTATTGCGCGCGCCAAAAATTTAAAGCGAAGTTTCCCACAACTATGTTTTGGCGTTTGCATTGAAAGTATTCTCTGTTGTGGAAGAATTTATCAAGCGGAGAGAAGAATTTCTCAAAAACTTGATTGATGAAACAAAACTTCCATCGTACTTTGTCAACTCCAACTTGTCTATTCTGGTGCTATCTGCTATTTATGGAGCGACCATGGGAATCTATGGCAGCGGATTGCAGATTCTCTACAGCGCAATGAAAGTTCCGATGCTTCTTCTAGTTTCTCTTTACGTTTCCGTTCCAAGCTATTATGTGCTATATTCACTTCTTGGCGGCAAACGAACTCTGGGTCAAACTGTTATGCTTTTGTTGCTTGGCTTCACCGTAATGTCAACAGTTCTCATAGCGTTGGTGCCAGTAAACCTGTTTTTTATACTTACGTCCCCCAGGTCTCATGGAACTCATGACTTTATGGCTCTTCTCAACATAGCGATTTTCGCTTTGGGCGGATTTTTTGCGTTGACCTATTTTGTCAAAGGTGCCGAAACTTTGTATCGTGGATCTTCAGAGAACTGGAAGCCAGCGTTTATACTGGGAAGCATAATCCTTATGTTTGTTGGAACCCAACTGGCGTGGGTCTTACGTCCATTCTTTAACTATTATGCGCTGTTCATACGCCCAATCGAGGGTAACTTCTACACTGCAGTAGTAGACTTGCTTATGCGATCTACGGGTACGACTGGAACTGTGATTGTCGCTTTTTTGGGGGTAATCCTCGTTGGTTGGCTATTCTTATCCGTTCTTGTACCAACCAAAGAAAAGCGAGCGATAACACCCACCACAACCAACACTCAACCTTGAGAGACATCGATCTAGAGAAAACTGGTCCTGAAATATGCGTGAAATTCCAAATGCGACTTGTAACGCGTGACAATTCGATGAACTCTGACACTTCTGGATGAGACCTATGAGTGAGATGAGGTCGTGGCTACAGGCGCGCAAGCGCAGAATTCTCTTAATGTTACTCTACACTTTTTTGGTAGCTTGGTGCTTGACATTGGTTATGAACACAGTACACCCCCCTAACCCCAAAATAACGCTCGTAACTGGGTATATGGCCTTCCAAGGAGTTGAATCATGTACATATGTAGTTAATGTCACAGTAGAGAATAATGGTGCTGAGGGTCAGGTTACCGTTCATTGCGAAATCTCCAGTCCAGGGATGTATGAAATGCAAACCCAGAGAATCTATTTAACAAGCAACGAAAGCAAATCACTGCAATTCGAATTTCACATATACAAAACCCCCCACACACACCCTGATATATGTAAGATAAGTAGACATAGGGCATGGGCTGAAGCTCGCTAGACAACGCACACGCGCGCGCAACACCAGTTCTCTTCAAGACATCACTCGTGTTCTAGTAGGGAATGTAGATGGAATAATCCTCTAAGCATGCCCTTCTGAGGAATGACTCTAGAGCAAGTGTCCTTCGCGATCAATTTCTTCTAGCCAAATTCTGGTGGATGAGATGGGAAAATAGTCTTCTGCGAGGACCATGTCTATGACAACAATCTTTAAGATTGGGAATCCGTTCCTCTTTCGTTTGTCATTAATTTCACGAGCTCTTGGCTCTGTTTCCTCACTCACAACAATGGCATCGAGGCGGTTTTTCGAAACCGTGACACCATAAGGGTCATTCAATGGAACGATCTCCGCTCTCTCCAAGACCCCACGTTTTCCCAAAAAATTCTTCAATTCTTCCAAACGCTTTTCATAGGCCGCGATTCGATGCGGTTTCTTCAACTTTTTCACGAAATCGTCTGAACATAGACCGATAAGAACATGATTTCCAACTTCAAAAGCCTTCTTCAGCAAGGCTCGGTGACCTCTATGGAACTCGTCAAAGGTTCCACCAACAGCTACTGTCTCAAACTGCTTCATGGATTATTACACCTGTTTTAACTTGATTCTTTCTGAAATCAAGTCAAAAACTTGTCTCGCAATGTCGCTTTTCAGCATAAGTGGGATATGTACAACATTCTTTTCTCTATCGACGATGAAGACCTCGTTTGTTTCGACCCCGAATCCAGCTCCATTTCTTCCAATATCATTCACCACAATCAAGTCGGCTTCCGCGTCCACAAGTCGCCTATAACCACGCTCAACCAACTCTTCATTAGACAAGCTAAACTCCGCCTTAAAAGGCACCAAGAAAACATCAGCATTGATCGTCTTAACAGCGCTAATGATCTTTTGTGTTGACCTCAGCTTCACTGAAAACTCAGATACATCACTCGTAGAAACCTTGTAATCAAGGGTTTTCACGGGTCTCCAATCGGCGGCAGCCGCAGCTGCAACAACAATGTCGTATCTCTTCGACTTCAACTCAGAAACTACAGTGTCATACATTTCTTCAGTAGTTTCAACTAAAACAACCTTTGCCTCAGTGGGAGGAACGGCGGTTCCCGGACCATAGATTAAAGTCACATCAGCCCCCCGATTTAAAGCCTCCTTTGCAAGGGCAATACCCATCTTCCCAGAACTTCTATTCGTAATCACCCTCACTGGATCAATGTGCTCCAAAGTGGGACCGGCAGTGATCAAGACCATCATTTCAGCGAAATCTCTCTTAATCCTCAGTCTGTTGATAACAGCCTCCAGAATTTTTGTGACCTCGGCTATCTTAGCCTTCCCTTCCTCAATCTTGGGTCCAACAAATTCGATACCCAACGCTCTGAGCTTCTCTATGTTCTCAACCACAATCGGATGCCTGTACATAGATTCGTGCATGGCTGGAACAATCACTATCGGAATCTCCGATCCAAAAGCAGTTGATACAACAGAGGTTACTGGCGTATCATCAATCCCGCACGCAATCTTACTGATGGTGTTGGCAGTAGCTGGAGCAGCAAGGACTAAATCAGCTTTTTTCAGATGCATCCCTACCAGTGCTACGTGCTCAACCTTGCCGGTCAATTCTGTTAGAACAGGGTTCCCTGTCGCCCACTCCATTAAATACGG
>JABAOH010003266.1_pt6 | contig 24821 bp, 22 predicted proteins | sample 7062181 | NCBI WGS metagenome assembly JABAOH01 (sample SAMN14538630, study PRJNA623070) | marine sediment metagenome | biome: marine biome [ENVO:00000428]; feature: marine pelagic biome [ENVO:01000023]; material: deep marine sediment [ENVO:00002113]; isolation source: pool of 5 deep marine... | reverse complement strand
ATTCTCTCTTACAGCGTGGCTTCTGTCTCAGGCTCTATACTGGCCGTGTGTTCCTGCACAGTTCTTCCTCTTTTTTCAGGGATCTACTCTCGCGGAGCCGGGATCGGCCCGGCCACGGCCTTCCTGTATTCCGGGCCAGCGATCAACGTCCTGGCGGTTATACTGACGGCCAAAGTGCTGGGCTACAGGCTGGGTTTGGCAAGGGCTGTCGGAGCCGTGGTGTTCGCTGTCATCATCGGACTTTTGATGCATCTGATTTTCCGAAAAGAAGAGAAAGGACAACAGGATGATGAGGGGTTTGCGGCAGTGGAAGAAGCCAGAACAGACAGGCCCTTGTGGAAAACCGTTCTCTACTTCGCTTCGATGATCGGGTTTCTCGTCTTTATCAACTGGGGGAGTGCGGACGGAAACATCGGGCTCTGGCAGATGATCACCAAGGCGAAATGGTTTATCGGAGTCGGTTTTCTCGCGGCTGTCCTCTGGATGGTCTGGAGGTGGTTCCGAACAGATGAACGGAAAGAATGGATGGGTTCGACCTGGTTTTTTACCAAACAGATTCTCCCTCTTCTGTTTGCGGGCGTTTTAATCTCAGGCTTTTTGCTCGGACGTCCGGGTCACGAGGGCTTGATTCCCGGCCGATGGGTCGCCGGCATCGTCGGAGACAATTCTCTGGGGGCGACTCTTTTTGCCTCTGTGGCCGGGGCGTTTATGTATTTTGCGACTCTGACAGAGGTTCCGATTCTGCAGAGTTTGATCGGTGCAGGGATGGAACAGGGGCCTGCGCTGGCCCTTCTTCTTGCTGGACCGGCGCTTTCTCTCCCCAACATGCTGGTTATCCGGAACATCATCGGCACCAAAAAAACCCTGGTATATATCGGGCTTGTCGTAGTCATGGCCACTGCGACGGGTCTTATCTACGGGAATCTTTTGCGTTAGGAAAGAGGAGGAAAAATGGAAATCAAGATCCTGGGAAAAGGATGCCCCCGCTGTGAGGAGCTGCTGAAGAGGACCTTCAACGCGCTTGCAGAGCTCAACGTGGCCGCCGACGTCCAGAAAGTGAAGGACATCAAAGAGATCTCTTCCTATGGCGTGCTGTCCACTCCGGGTCTGGTCATCGACGGCAAGGTCAAAGCCCAGGGCCGGATCCCATCAATCGTCGAAATCAAGGAATGGATTCAGGAAGAAATGAAGTGATTTTTTTGATGAGGGAGAATGGTCTGAGCCAGTATTTTGTCACTTGAATAAGGAAACCCATGTTGGAGAGAGAAAGTATGCAAAAAAAGAGAAAAGATAAAGAGAGAGAGTCCAAATGACTGAGAAGGTTGCAGCTAAGCTGTCGGTTTTGAATAGGTATCTCACTCTATGGATATTTTTAACCATGGCTGTTGGAGTTTTGACAGGTTTTATATTCCCGGGCATTGTCGATTTTATTAATCAATTTCAGGTGGATACGACAAACATTCCGATTGCCATCGGGTTGATTCTGATGATGTACCCACCTCTGGCCAAAGTGAAATACGAGGAGCTCGGCGATGTTTTTCGAAACATCAAAGTTCTTTCTCTTTCTCTGGTACTGAACTGGATCATCGGCCCCATCTTGATGTTTGCGCTAGCCATAATATTCCTTCGGGATCGTCCCGAATACATGTACGGACTTATTTTGATCGGGCTGGCGCGCTGTATAGCCATGGTCATTGTCTGGAACGATCTGGCCAAGGGAGACACTGAATATGCAGCCGGATTAGTGGCTTTCAACTCCATTTTTCAGGTCTTTTTTTATTCAGTCTATGCCTACATATTCATCACAAAGGTTCCGACATGGTTGGGACTCAGGGGAACAGTCGTGGATGTCACGATGGGGCAAATCGCCCAAAGCGTGTTTATCTACCTGGGGATTCCGTTCCTGGCTGGAATGATCACACGTTTCAGCCTGATCAAGATTAAAAACCCTTCCTGGTATGAGGAAAAATTTATTCCAAAGATAAGCCCCATCACTCTGATCGCTCTGTTGTTTACTATTTTTATTATGTTTTCCCTCAAAGGTGAGTATATAGTGAAAATCCCTTTTGATGTTGTTCGAATCGCTATTCCCCTGGCCATTTATTTTGTCCTGATGTTTTTCGTGTCATTTTTTTTGGGCAAGAAAGCAGGGGCCGGTTATCCCATCACGACGACACTTTCCTTCACTGCGGCCAGCAATAATTTTGAGCTGGCCATCGCCGTGGCAGTGGCTGTGTTCGGGATCCATTCGGCGGTCGCATTTGCGACTGTGATCGGGCCCCTCATTGAAGTTCCCGTGCTGATCAGCCTCGTGAATGTGGCTTTGAGACTGAGAAAAAAATATTTTTAAACGCCAAGACTGCGAAACAAGGAAGAAAGCGGGCCTCCTCGCTTCCTTTGATGATGAGGTCTGCCCACCATCGGCCGAGCATACTCGATTCCTCCGAAGATTCATGGCCGTGTTGTGTGAAGAACAGCGGCGTCTTCTTCCTTCGGGCTGCGTCAATGATTTTTTTGATATTATCGAGCACAGGATGGATGATTCCCCGGAAATATTCCTGAAGGTCGATGAGCAGTATGCCCGTTTTCCCCTTTTCTGGCGTCCAGTCGTGGGTGTTAAGTCTCTGAATGGTTTCCTGTATATCCATTGAAGCGTTCTCTCCTTGTTTCAGTTGTTTTGCATTTTAACTCTTCCGTTTCAGTTTTAAAAGGGATGTTTGAGGGAGAATGAGCAGCCTGCACGTATGGTCGAGAACTTTGAAAATTAAAGTTTTATGGAGAAGGAGAGATCAGGACAAGAATAAACCGGCACAAATCAGTGAGATTGAGCATCGGTGTTATTTTTTGGGCTTGAGGACTCTCAGGCTTTCGGCGGCTAATTCGATTTTTTGCCTTGAATAATAGACTGGAAAATAGTTTCCTTGAGCCCACATCTCAAAGAGATCTGCGTGATGGGGACTGCTGGGATTTCCGGATTGTCCGGGGCTGTTTGTGCCGCGGGAGTTATCCCAGTCGCTTAAATCAGCGATGATCCGGAATGAGGCGCCGGATGTCTGGTTGTATCCACTGGAAGTGTTGTTCACCGTGTTGCCGTTTCCTCCTCTCGCCATGGGTCCGACATCAAGCTTTGTGCGGAGTTCCTCGCTCACAGCCCTGCTGAGCATGTGGCGGATCATCACGTGGTGGAATTTTTCCTGCCCGTACTGCCATCGGCTCATATCCGGGCCCAGGCGTTTGATCAGGTCAGAGACGCCTTCTTTGAGGCTTTGAATCAAAAGAGAATCCCGGCCGGAGGCCGGATCGGGTCCGAAATGCTCGTCCGGGGAGAGGAGAAACTCGATTGCTTTTTTCAACGAACGAAAAGGGAAGGCTCTCCATGCTTCCAGAGGCAAATAGAGGTTCCAAACATTTCTCGACAGACGCCGGACCCAGGCTGTGTAGATTGCGGCTTCGATAGAATCTTTATCCATGACACAATCCCAGGCCAGAAGCCTGTCCATGGCCTCTTGGATTTGAGTCTCATCCGATTGAAGCCCCTGGAGAAGAGGGATGAGCGTTCGAGCCGGCAGGGAGAGCTCATCCTGCTGGAGGTCCATCATGTCCTTCAGAGTTAATTTTTTCTTTCCCCCAAGAAACTCTTTTATCCGGAGGAAGCGAAAAGGGGCGGACCACTGGAGTCCGAGAATGTGCGGATATCCTTCGGGTACGTTATACTGATTTGCGGTCGCAAAAAAATTTTGCTCCGGATTATAGATATGCGGAAGGTCCTTTATCGGAAGGAAGTCCTTCCATTCAAACCGTCCGTCACCGGGCACAGGAAGAAGTCCGTCCCAGCCTTTCCGCAACGGTGTAATTCCCACAGCCTGCCACCCGATGTTTCCGTGAATGTCTGCCCAGACCATGTTTTCCGAAGGGGTGTGGGAGTAGCTGCACGCTTCCCTGAACTCCTCCCAGGTGTGCGCCTGGTCCATACGCAGGCTGGCCAGGTAAGGGGCTCCGCCGATCTCTAGCCAGGCAGCCCGAAGGGCATAAGCCGTATGGTGGGTCTTATCTTCATAGAGAACTGGACCGTGTCTTGTGAATTTGAGCTCAACGGTCACTGGGGATTGACTTTTTATGGGAATCCTTTCCTGAATGACTCTCATGTCTTCCCATTTTCCCTGGTAGAAGTACTGGTTGGAGTTGGCGGGATTGGTCTTGTAGATAAAGAGGTCTTCTTGGTCTATGGCGAAAATCGTAAGACCCCAGGCTCCGTATTCGTTATGGCCGATAGATACTCCGGGCAGAGCGGGTTCGCCGCCTCCTATAACATTCCAGCCGGGTGCGACGAGATGAACCCAGTACCTGAGTGACGGAACCTGCTGAGTGCGGTGGGGATCATTGGCCATCATGGGATACCCGGTGGCAGTGAGCTTTCCGCTAACCGTCCAGTTATTGCTTCCCCATTCCATTTTCTGACGGATTTGCTCAGCAGGGGGCAGAACGAGAAATCCAGGGCTCCCTAAAGATCTTTTCGCTCTGTAAAGGGGATCGACAATATCCTCAGGCTCAAACCGGACCCGTCTGCGCGATGAGGAGTAGAGTTCCAGGATATCGCGTGAAATCAGGGAAAGGTCCACTCCTTCTTTAGCTTTGAGAGCAGAGCCCGCAGGCTGGAGGTCCAGCAGGTCTCTTGAGTTTTTCGGCCCTAAGGTTCTGAAGGCTCGAGCCATGGCCACCTCAGAACCTGAATTGCGATACAGCCCGTTGTGGCGGGAGACGACCACTTCAGGTGTCCAGTGCTGCGGCTGGATGCCCAGAAGGCGGAACTCAAGCGGCAAGAGATCCGGGTTCTTCTTCATGAAGTCGATATAGGCGTTGATTCCATTGACGAAGGAGGTGATGATCTCTTCGCCTTGGGGATGATAGTGATTCATCTCCTTTTTCATGTCCACGCGGGCCTTGAGAAGCCGTGTCCCGATGTCCCGGTTCAAAGCTCTGGGTCCGAGAATTTCTGCCAGAGTGCCTGTGGCCTGACGCCTCCAGATCTCGAGCTGGAAGAGCCTGTCGCCTGCCACGTTGAATCCCTGAGCAAAGAAAAGGTCCTTCTGGTTTTGGGCGTAAATATGCGAAATCCCCCAGCGGTCCTTGATGATCTCCACAGGCGCTTTGAGTCCTGGAACGAAAAGAGTTTCCTTGGCGGGATCTGCTCTGGAATGAAGAAATGCGGCTGAGACAGCCAAGAGCATGAGCAGTAAGATAGTCCCCGGATATATTCGTTTGTTCATGGCGATCCTTCCTTAATGTCCTGCTGTGTTCCTTATTAACACGGATTCGAAAAGAGTTCCAGCCCATTCTTTTATGACTCGGGCTGTAAAGATATTTTACTCTGACAACTCTTACGGTTTTATTTCCGTATAAATAAATTGAGGCTTGCTCATTTGTGCGAGAGTTATGATTTTAAAAGAAAATGCGTATTGTGAATTCTTTTTCTCGTGTTTTCCCCGGGAGACCGGCGTCTGCGGTTAGGTTGGATGTGTTTTATCTGAATCAGAGGATGCGTTTGAAACCTGTATTTTCGCATTGACTTTCAGCATAAAAATTATGGCACAGAGATTGCATAATCTCCTTTTTAACAGCTCCGCTCTGTTCTCATTAAGTAGAGAGCTTGAAGCCGAGAATAACCGATTTTATGAAGGTTTTAAAATAAGGAAATACAATTTTCATTCATAAAAGAGAAAAGGAGAAGAACACATTGATAGGATTCAAAACTTCATCCAAGAGTCTTATAGTTGGCCTGGTACTTATCGTAGCATTATCCGGATTAGCAATTTCTTCAATCCCGAATCCCCAGGAAGAGCCAGAAAAAAAGGAAAAGATCGAGGCCGCACATTACACCGTCTCCGCGGCAACTTCAGAGATCAAGGTGGATGGGGAGCTGGACGAGCAGGCCTGGGAGGAGGCGGCGGTCATTAAGCTCCCGTACGAATGGCTGCCCGGGGATAACATTCCTTCCCCTGTGGACACCGACTGTTTGATCACCTTCGACCAGAAGTATTTTTACGTCGGTTTCCGCTGTTATGACCCGGAGCCGTCGAAAATCCGAGCCCATCTGATGGACCGGGATGCGACAGATACGCTCATTCAGGATGACCATATCAGCATGATGCTCGATACGTTTAATGATGAGCGACGGGGATTTCAGTTCCGAGTCAATCCGCTTGGCGTCCAGGCGGATGCAATTCTGGCCGAGGCGGAGGGATACGAAGATTTTTCCTGGGATGTCATCTGGAAATCGAAGGGAAAAATCACAGACTGGGGCTATTCTTTGGAAATCGCCATTCCGTTTAATCAACTCCGGTTTCCCAAATCTTCTAAAGCTCAAACGTGGGGCTTCAGTGCCGAACGCTCTTATCCGCGTTCTGTCCGCCACAGGATGACCTCACACAAGCGAAGGCGGGACATCGCCTGCATCATCTGCCAGTTCAACAAGATCACAGGGATACAGGGGATGAAACCCGGACTGAACATAGAGCTGGACCCGACTCTGACAGCCAGCCGGACCGATGAGAGGGAGACTGTTCCGACAGGGCCTCTGGAGGAAGGAGATCCGGAGGTCGAACCCGGACTCACATTTCGCTGGGGGATCACGCCAAACGTAGTATTCAATGCCACGGCGAATCCTGATTTTTCTCAGGTAGAGGCGGATGTGGCGCAGATGGATGTCAACACCCGGTTTGCAATTTTTTACCCTGAAAAACGGCCATTTTTCCTGGAAGGAGCGGACTTTTTTCTGACGCCGATCCAGGCTGTATTCACCCGGACCGTAGCAGATCCGGATGGAGGAGTGAAGCTGACAGGTAAAGTTGGCCGGAATACGTTCGGGCTTTTTGGGGCTTATGACAAAGTCAACAATCTGGTTTTTCCGGCAAACCAGGGCTCAATGCAGACCTCGATCGAAGAGGATGTGACGAGCGGTGTATTCCGTTACCGGAGGGACGTGGGAAAAGGGTCGATCCTCGGAGTCCTGTACACCGGACGGATCACTGAGAGTGGCTACTCCAATCATGTGGGTGGAATAGACGGATTCGTACGACTCTCCAGGACTAAAGAATTGCGCTTCCAGTATCTGTACTCGGAGACAGATTACGAAGATCAAACTGCTCTGGATTACGGCCAGCCTATCGGAAGTTTCGGAGGGGATGCGATCGAAGCCTCTTTCTTCCACCTCGGGCGGAACTGGTTTTACGGGGGATCCTACAGAGACCGGGACGCCAACTTCCGAGCCGACTATGGATTCGTGCCCCGTGTGGATATCCGAAGAGGCTCAGGTTTCCTGCAGCGTGTGATCTGGGGCAGACCGGGAAGCTGGTTCACCCGGCTGTCTATAGGTGTCGAAGGTGGAGTCACGTATGACCAAGAGGGAACTTTGACAGACCAAACCGCCTCGTTGTTCGCTCAGTATTTTGGCCCTCTGCAGTCCGTTGTCGTGTTCGCCTATGACAGATGGAAAGAACGATACCTCGGCCAACTGTATGATTTAGAGCTGATCACCTGGGTGAACGAGATCAAGCCGACGGGCGGGATCCATCTCAGACTCATCTCTATGTTCGGAGACCAGGTGGATTATGCGAACGCAAGAAAAGCTTACTCTCTGCGGCTCATGCCGTATGCCGAATTCGGGTTGGGCCGGCACATCAACCTCAATATCAGGCATTCTTTCGAGCGGCTCGACTTGGGAGTAGAGAAGATTTACGATGCGAACCTTTTCCAGGTTCGGCTGATCTACAATTTCAATGTCCGGACATTTATCCGGGCCATCGTCCAGTACTATGATGTATCGAGAAATCCGGACGTTTATCTCTTTCCTGTGGAGGAACGAACTCAGACTGTCTTCACTCAATTCCTTTTTTCCTACAAGCTCAATCCCCAGACAGTGTTTTTCTTGGGATATTCTGATAACTATCTGGGACAGACAGGATTCGACATCACCCAGGCAAACAGGACATTCTTCGTGAAACTCGGCTATGCCTGGACGAAGTGATAATATGGGCGGATGCGGGCAGCGATTTCAGTCTCCATGTTTCAGTTGCTTGTGGTCTGGAAGGATTTTTGGCGTCTAGATAGCCCGCAATTTGAAAATATTCGACATATCGAGTTTCTCAACAATTCACTCACAAAATATCCGCACTTTTTCTTCCTTGCTGTCCACATCCACTGTTAAATCTTTTGGGGGGTCGGGAATAATTTTTTGAGCCAAGGCAACCTTTTGCACCCCTGTTTCATCTGTATTTACTGAGGAGAGAAAACGACATGTCTTACGCCGCAGCAATTGGAGTCAGGGATTGTTGGATTGGCAGAAGTGTCATGCAATTTGCTAAAATGAGTCCTGCACGTGCAGGTTTCACGATGGCTTACGACAACACCGCGCCGAAAGAGGGGGAAAACCTCCACGATGCGTCTCTCCTTGAAGACCTGATTCAACGCAGTCGTGAAGGGGACGAAAAGGCGATGGAGGCGATTTATGAACGGTTCAGCCGTCCTCTGTTCAGCCTGATCTATCGCTATACAGCTAACAGAGAAGTGGCGGAAGATCTGCTCCAGGATGTTTTCCTCAGAATTTTCTCCAATCTCCAGACTCTTCGCCGGACAGACACCTTTGTCAGCTGGATGTACAGGATTGCAGTGAACACCTGTTTTGGCTATTTGCGAGGGAGTAAGATACAGATTCAGAGAACGGTTCCCTTGAATGGTGTCCATGAGAAGTTCAGTGGAGACGCCGACAGATCCAGTGACAGATTAATGAAAAGACTTCTTGATGAGGCCATACACAGTCTTCCGGACAGGATGAAGGCCATTTTTCTGCTTCATGATGTCCAGGGATTCAAGCATGAGGAGATCGCTCCGATGATGGGGTGTTCGGTCGGAACGTCCAAATCCCAGCTCTTTAAAGCGCGGATGAAAATACGCGATTATCTTGAAAAGAGGAAAGCGATCTGAGGAGGATGAGGATGAAATGTTCCAAAGCCAAAAGATTGATCTCCGATTATATCGATGATGATTTAAAGAAGCGCAAGAGCCTCCGTCTCAAAGAGCATCTCGACCGATGTCCCGCCTGCAGGAAGACTTTAGAAGATTTCCGAAAAATCGCTCAAACAGTCAGAGAAAAGGAAGAGTTGAGCCCGTCTCGGCAGACCTGGCTCAAGATAAGAGAAAGATTAACGCCGGAAGATCAGAGAATTCTCACCTTACGTCCTCCTAAAGGAAAGTGGTTCGGGTATCTGTTCGTCCCGCCCAAGCTGAAATACGTTTTCAGCGCAGCCCTACTCCTGGTTTTTGTGGCGGGCGCTGTGACGATCGGGCTTCGCTACGGTGGCGGAATCAATATATTGAGTAAAAAGGATCCGATGAAATACACCCTTGCGAAGCTGGATGAAGCGGAAAAGCACTATAAAAAAGCGATTGAAGCGCTGTGGGAAGCGGTTTCGGCTCAGGAAGGGATGATGACTCCTAAGATTGCAGAGGTCTTCAGGAAAAACCTCGCAATCATTGATTCTTCTATAATCGCCTGCCGGCAGACGGTCCTTCAGGAGCCGGAGAATATAGATGCCAGGAATTTCTTGCTGGCGGCCTACAGGGACAAAGTGGACTTCCTCGAGGAGATGATGGAAATTGGAAGACCGTCTTCTCCAAAAAAGGAGCCCGGGAAGGTCATATAATCCAAAGTGAAAAGGAGGTTTCATATGAAATTCTTTAAAAGCGCCAAATGGTTAACGGTTCTGGTCGGACTGTTCCTCATCGCCGGATTGAGTCTGATGGATGGGGCAGTGAAGGATAAGGAGAAGTACGAGGAAAAGTTTGCCAAGACAGTCAGCTTAGCGAAAGAGGGCGAGATCACCTTGGTCAATATTTCAGGCCAGATCGATGTGAAGACCTGGGATAAGGGTGAAGTTAAAATCGATGCCCTGAAGGTATCCAAAGCGTCTACACTCGAAAAAGCAAAGGAGAATGCCGCCAAGGTCAAGATCGCAGTCGAGAAAGAAGGGAATACCCTGAAGATCGAGACTGAGTATCCGGAGAATAGGAAAAAGTGGAAACAGGATTCGATCAATGTGTCGATCAATTATAACTTGACGATACCCTCTAAAGCATCCGTCAAGATCACTTCGGTGAGCGGGAATGTGGACCTCGAAGATATCGGAGGAGCGGTAAAAGTCAAACCGGTGAGCGGGACTGTGACCATCCAAAAAGCTCTTAAAGGAGTGGATATTGATGGTGTGAGTGGAAACATCATCATTCAGGGCGTGACCGGAGACGTATACCTGAATGCTGTGTCTGGAAAGATAGATGCCAGAGGTATCAAAGGTTCGATCAAGGCTTCGGTGGTTTCAGGGGAAATAGAGTTGAGAGATGTGTCTTCGGCCGATAAAGTTGAAGCGAGTGCGGTCAGCGGCTCAATCGTGTATGAAGGACAGATCAGCAGCGAGGGGAGATACACGCTTTCCTCGCACAGCGGCAAGATCGAAATGATCATTCCCTCTGATTCCGGATTCGAATTCGAGGCGAAAACCTTCAGCGGAAGTATCCATAGCGATTTTGAAGTGAAAGTCTCTGGCGAGATGAGCAAGAGAAAAATTTCCGGAGTCGTGAACAGAGGCGGAGCGGTAGTTAAACTGAGCACCTTTAGCGGCAGTGTCTACTTGAAAAAAAGATAAATACTGAATTTTTTCCGTCTCAAGGAGGAGAACAGGACAGTTCTCCTCCTTTTTTTTTAGCTGAGTCTTTGGAAGGAATGAAGACTTCCCCAAGAGCTTCCGGTCGTTGAATTTCATTAGTATTCCTTACGGGTTGCTCATTAACGGAATCCTATCCGATTCAAAGTCTTGAGTCGGGCTGTCCTTGGGGAAAATCGATAGAATGTGTCCTTAAGGGCCCTTCCTGATGCGTTTATTGACAATCCTTATGGTTTATTTTAGAATTCTTGCGGATAGCACTATGTCTGAAAAAAAAATCCTTATTGTGGACTTTGACATAAAAAGCCTGGAGTCTTTGTCTGAAATCTTTGAAAATCACAATGTTGAGATCATTAAAGCAAGAGATGGGGTTGTGGCCTATGAAAAATTTCAATCAGAAAAGCCGGATTTAGTGATCCTTGAGGCGATGCTGCCCAAGCTTCATGGTTTTGACCTCACTCAAAAAATTGTCAAAGAGAGCAAGGGAAATGTTCCTGTGATCATTGTCACCGGAGTTTACAAAGGGCATCAGCACAGGAATGAAGCCCTGCGCAATTACGGCGCTTCGGGTTATTTCGAGAAACCCTTGGACATGAAGAAATTGTTGAGTGAAGTCATGAAGTACATCCAGGATGAAACGGATATGGAAGAAGATATTCCAGAACTCCCTGAACTTCCAGAAGCAGAATCAGTGATTCAAGGACTGGCCCAGAGGCTTAAGAAAAAACCTCCTTCAGATAAGAAGGAGTAAACTCCGGAGAAGATATTATAATCGGTTTCTTTTTGTGTAGAAAATCATGGATCATTTATGGACGCGATGCAATAACTGTCGCAGGATTCTGTACAAGCAGGATATTGTCAGTAACAAACTTGTCTGCCCTGCCTGCAATTTTCACTTCAGGCTAACGGCCGCTGAACGCCTGAGTCTCCTGTTCGATGAGGGAAAGTACACGCTCGTCGATCAGGATATTTCCCCTGAAGATCCGCTTCAGTTTGTGGACAGCAAGAAATACTCCAAGAGGCTTGAAGAAAACAAGAAGAAGACTTCCCTCCAGGATGCGGTGTTGAATGCCCGGGGAAAAATGGGCGGACTGGATGTGATTATTGCCGCGCTGGACTTTAATTTTATGGGCGGGAGCATGGGTTCAGTTGTCGGCGAAAAGGTCACCCGAGCGGCGGAGCTCGCCCTGAAAGAACGTTTGCCTTTGATCGTTGTTTCCTGCTCGGGGGGGGCCAGAATGCAGGAGGGTGTGCTGTCGTTAATGCAGCTTATGAAAACCAGCTCTGCGGTTGCCCTGCTGGATGAGGCTGGACTTCCGTACATTTCTGTTCTTGTGGATCCAACAACGGGCGGTGTAACTGCGAGCTTTGCTATGCTGGGTGACATCAATATCGCTGAACCGAATGCACTCATAGGGTTTGCAGGCCCCCGAGTCATCGAGCAGACGATAAAAGAAAAACTGCCCAAAGGTTTTCAACGATCGGAGTTTCTCCTCCAGCATGGGATGCTTGACAGCGTAGTGGACAGAAAAAACCTGCGCCATTATCTCATAAGAGCATTACGCCTTTTCCTCAACCGTCCTGCATGAAATACGAACAATGCCTGAAATACCTTGACAAGATCCAGAATTTAGGCATCAAGTTCGGCCTGGATAACGTCAGGACGATTCTTTCCTCCTTCAAGGATCCTCACCAGAAATATGCGAGTGTTTTGGTCGCAGGGACAAACGGCAAAGGCTCAGTCTGTGCCATGCTCACACAGATTTTGACGTTTCATGATTTGAGGGTTGGTCTTTTTACTTCTCCTCACCTGATCATTCCCGAAGAGAGGGTCCGGATCGGGAGTCGATTAATTTCCTCCCGGGACTTTTGCAGGGTATTGACAGCTCTCAAGGTAAGAATTGAGGATTTGATTACCTCGAAGAAATTACTGAATCCCCCCACGTATTTCGAGCTTCTCACTTGTTTGGCGTTGGTGTATTTCGAAGAACAGAAGACAGACATCGCGGTGCTGGAAGTGGGCATGGGGGGGAGGTTTGATGCCACCAACGTTGTGAAGCCGTGTGTATCGGTTATCACCACGATCTCCGGAGAGCATCAGAAATTTTTAGGAGAAAGCCTGAACCAGATCGCCTCTGAAAAGGCCGGGATTGTGAAACCGGGTGTTCCCGTGGTCTGCGGAGTCGAAGAAACTGGAGCGTATCAAACCATCAAAAAAAGAGCCGGAGAGCTCAACGCTCCCTTCACTGGAGTTTTCCACAGGAAGGAGAGTTTTTCTGTTCGTAAGACAGAAAGAGAGCACTCTTTTGTCTATCAGTCGGATGGAGAAAAATACGAGTTTTCCCCCTCACTTCAGGGTGAACACCAGGGAAGAAATGCGGCTGTGACCATTGCGGCGTGTGAGCAGCTTTCGAAAGGATGGAAAAGGCTGGAAAAGGATAAGATCATTGAGGGAATCGAGAGAACACGATGGGAGGGCCGCCTGGAGGTCGTTTCTCGAAAACCGCTCGTCATTCTGGATGGAGCCCATAACGTGGAAGGAGCTCTGGCTCTCAAAAAGTATATCGAGGACGGTCTTCCCTCTCCGTTGGTGTTTCTTTTTGCTGTGATGCGGGATAAGGAAATTGAGAAAATCGCGGATATTCTCTTTCCTCTGGCAGAAAAAGTCATCCTGACTCGGTTCTCCTATTTCAAAGCGGCCTCACCTGATGATATCGAAACGAAAACTTCAGGTTATCAGGATAGGATTATCAAAGAGCCGGACTCCCGAAAAGCTCTGAAGCTGGCCGTCCGCAGTGCCGGAGCTGAGGGATGTGTGGTCGTCGCCGGCTCTCTTTTTCTTGTCGGTGAAATAAAAAAAATGGGGGTCGAAAAAATGGGGGTCGCGTCTTAACATTTGACATTTCAAACAAAAATTAAAAAATGGGGGTCGCATCTTAACATTTGACATTTTCCAATTTTTTTATTTTCCAATTCATTTTCAAAGTAAATTTTTGCCTGTAGCTGATTTTATTAGAAATGTCAAATGTTAAGATGCGACCCCTTATTATCCCCAATGGCTTGCTTTTTTGAGGTAAAAATGTTAAATTTTCGCCTAATTCTTCTGCGTTCTCTTTACAGAAATGCTTGAAATTGATGCGAGTCTGCTTGTCGTTTTTGTTATTGTCTGGATTCTTGTTTTTGTCTTGAGAAAGATATTTTTTAAGCCTCTTCAGAGAGTCATGCGGGAGCGAGAATCTCGAATCAAGAGTAGCCAGGAAACATTCGAAAAGGCGATGGAGACCTATGAGCAGAAGACCGGCGAGATTGAAGACAAGTTGAAAGAAGCCAGAAATCAGGCGCAGAAAATAAAAGAGAAATATGACCGCGGAGCACTCAAAGAGAGAGCGCGGATACTTGAAGAGATTAACGCTGAAACCCGGAAACAGGTCGACGAGGCGAAGAAACAGCTTGAGAAGCAGATGAAGACATTGAAAAAGGAATTGGAGTCAGAGACCAAAAGGTTGGCCGAAGGTATCGAGAAGAGGCTTTTGCACTGATGGCCAGAAAAAAGATCCTTCTCCTTTTACTGTGTCTGCCTTTCCTGGTTTTCATGTCTTCTGAAGAAGAAGAACACTCGTCAGGTTTAATAGACTTTTTGGGGAAAACAGTCAATTTCATCATCCTCTTTGGCGGATTGACCTATCTTCTGTACAAACCTATCCGCGGCTTTCTTGAAAAGAGGTCCCGGGAAATCCAGTTTTCATTAAAGGACGCCGAGGACTCCAAAAAGGAAGCGGAGCACAAACTCAAGGAAATAGAAACGCGGCTGGCAGGCCTGGAGAAGGAAATCGAGAAAATGTTGAAAGAGGCGGATAGCGAGGGCCGAAGAGAAAAGGAAAGGACTCTGCAGATGGCACAGAAGGAAACAGAGAGAATAAAGCATTTTACCCGGCAGGAAATTGACGGTATTATCCGCTCAGGCCTCCGCGAGCTCAGAGAACACACGGCGCTCCTTGTCACCTCGCTTGCCAAAGAGAATATTCAGAAGAAAATGAGTCCGGAACTCCAATCCCGGCTGATAAACAGGTCCATAGAAAGGCTTGATCAACTCGATGAAAAGTCAAATTCTGGTCAAAAGATACACTCAAGGGCTGGTTAATTCCGTCAAGGACGAGACGGAGTTTTCAGCTCTTCACAGGGAGTTGTCCGCCTTCTGGGAGCTTCTGAATGCACACAAAAAGCTGATGGAGACTCTTTTGAATCCATTCCTGCCCACAAGCCGAAAAACACAAATCGCTCAAGAACTCCTGGCCGCAAAGCCTTTAAGGACAAAAACGGAAAGATTATTGCTGATCCTTGTGGAGAACGACCGACTGGAACTTCTTCCTGAAATCATACAGGTTCTCCCGGAGGCGTGGAACGAAGAAAAAGGAGTCCATACGTATGAAGTGGCTTCGGCCGTCCCCCTGTCTGATGACCAGAGAAAGAAACTCAAGGAAAAACTGGAACGTTTGGATAAGAGGCCTGTTGTTTTGAAGTATCGGATTAACAAAGAACTCGTGGGCGGTCTTTTGATCAAAAGGAAAAACATTGTCTATGATATATCGATTCAAGGAAGTCTGTTGAAACTCAGAGAAAAAATAATTGAAGGATAGGCGGAATAATGGAAATCAAAGCCGATGAAATAAGCAAGATCATCCAACGCCAGATCGAAGGGTATGAAGCGGAAGTGGATATCAAAGAAGTCGGGACGGTCATCTCTGTCGGAGACGGGATCGCGCGGATTTATGGGCTGGATAGGGTGATGTATAACGAACTGCTGGAATTTCCCAACGAGGTCTTTGGAGTTGCCCTGAACTTGGAAGAAGACAGCGTGGGGGCGGTCCTTCTTGGCGAGAGCCATCTTGTCAAAGAAGGAGATTTAGTCAAACGCACACACCGCATCATGCAGGTCCCCGCAGGCCCGGCCATGGTTGGAAGAGTGGTGAATCCTCTGGGGATTCCCTTGGATGAGAAGGGCCCGATCAAGACAGATGATTTTATGTTTGTGGAGCGTCTGGCTCCGGGCGTTGTCGACCGCCTGCCGGTGAAGGAACCTCTCCAGACTGGGATCAAAGCCATTGATGCTATGATTCCGATAGGGCGAGGACAGAGAGAGCTGATCATCGGTGACCGTCAGACAGGAAAAACAGCGATAGCGGTGGACACGATTATCAACCAGAAAGGGAAGGATGTGATCTGTGTTTATGTGGCGATCGGCCAGAAAAATTCCACGATCGCCTACATTGTCAAGATTCTCGAAGATCATGGGGCGATGGATTATTCGATCGTCGTGGTCGCGTCGGCCAGCGAGCCTTCCTCGCTCCAGTACCTGGCGCCGTACAGCGGGTGTGCGATCGGAGAATATTTCCGGGATAACAAACAGCACGCTCTGCTGATTTATGATGACCTCTCCAAGCATGCCGCCGCTTACCGGGAGATCTCTCTGCTGCTCAGGCGTCCTCCCGGCCGGGAAGCTTACCCAGGAGATGTATTTTATCTCCACTCCAGACTGTTGGAAAGAGCCGCCAAGTACAATGATGAGAACGGCGGGGGATCTTTGACTGCGCTTCCGATCATCGAAACCCAGGCCGGCGATGTTTCTGGCTACATCCCCACCAACGTCATCTCTATCACGGACGGCCAGATCTACCTGGAGCCGGAGTTGTTCAACGCGGGCATACGTCCGGCCATCAACGTGGGAATCTCTGTCTCCAGAGTCGGGGGGAATGCTCAGATCAAGGCCATGAAACAGGTGGCGGGACAGCTGCGTCTGGATTTGGCTCAGTACAGAGAGCTGGTGACGTTCGCTCAGTTTGGGACGGAGTTGGATAAGGCTAGCCAGTCCCAGCTCGACAGAGGCGAGAGGCTGACCGAAGCGCTCAAGCAGGACCAGTACGTTCCTTTGCCTGTCGAGAAACAGATATTGGTCATCTATGCGGGAAACAGAGGGTTTATGGATGAGTTTGGAGTGGATCGCATAAAAGAATATGAGAAAAAATTATTCGAATATTTCGAAAAGGAACATGCGGACCTGTTGAAGAAAATCGCAGAGAAAAAAGAGATAAAGCCTGAAATGGATGAGGCCATTCATTCCGCCTTAAAGGAGTTCAACCTCAAGTTTAAAGAAGAGAAGGAATAGAATGCCCGCATTGATTGACCTGAGAAGACGGATCAAGAGTGTCCGGAATACCCAGCAGATCACTCGGGCGATGAAGACCGTCGCGACGGCAAAATTCAAGAAAGCACAGCGGATTATCCTGGAGAGCCGTCCGTACTGGCACGGATCGCCGGACCTGATGGCTCAAGTCGTTCGTTGGGCCGAACAAAGAGGGCATCCTCTTCTGGCGAAGAGGGAGGAAAAAAGAGTGGAAGGGGTGGTCATCGCCTCTGATAAAGGATTGGCCGGAGCGTTTAACTCTAACTTATTGGCCGAGGCTCATGATTTTTTTGAAAACAAGGCCAAGGATGCACGCGTGAATCTTGTTTTGATCGGGAAGAAGGCCGTGAATTTTTTCAAGAAATCTCCGTTCCTTGTCGACCGTTCTTATTCGGAACAGGCCCAGGTGCTCAGCCAGGCCGGGTTGAAAGACCTGACCCAGTTTTTGATGCGGCTCTATACATATTCACAGATTGATGCAGTCTATGTCGCCTATAACGAGTTTAAATCCATTCTGTCGCCCCGGATCACGATCACCAGGCTTCTTCCCCTCAGCCCTCCAGAGAGCCCGGAAGGAGAGGAGATCCCGCCGGATTGGGAACCGGGCACAGTCGCCCTCCTCGAGTCACTTCTTCCGCTTTATGTGGAGAGTCAGGTTCAGCATTTCTTTTCTGAGTCCGAAGCTGCGGAGCATGCGGCCCGGATGATGGCCATGGATAATGCGACAAATAATGCCGAAGAGTTGATCGAAGATCTGACTTTAATCATGAACAAGATCCGCCAGGCTTCCATCACCAAGGAACTGCTGGAAATCATGACAGCCGTCGAGGCCTTGGCCAAAAAATAGAAGGCTTGGAGAGAAAGATGTCAAAGAAAGAAGATAAGGACAAAAAGAAGGAAGAGGTGAAGACGAAAGTTCAGAAGAAGGAAAAAAAAGAGAGAACAGGAAGAGTGATCCAGGTTATCGGCCCTGTTGTGGATGTCGAATTCAAAGGAGTCGAGCTGCCAGAGATATTCAACGCGATCCGGATCACGAGCGAGGGATTTGATGTCCCCACACCCGTTGATATCATCGTGGAAACAGAGCAGCATCTTGGAGAGGACAGAGTGAGATGTGTCTCCATGCATCCGACGGATGGTTTGGCCCGCGGAATGAAGGCGGTAGACTTAGACGGGCCGATCCAGGTTCCGGTCGGCGAGGAGACTTTAGGTCGGTTGATCAATGTCATCGGAGAGCCCGTGGATTATCTGGGCCCGATCAAAGCCAAAACGCGATACCCGATCCACCGGTCTCCTCCGTCGCTCGAAGACCAGAGCACCAAGCTCGAAATATTCGAGACGGGAATCAAGGTGATCGACCTCATCCAGCCTTTTTTAAAAGGCGGAAAGATCGGTCTTTTTGGAGGAGCAGGCGTCGGAAAGACAGTCATCATCATGGAGCTCATCCACAATGTGGCCAAAAAGCATGGAGGCTACTCTGTTTTTGCGGGAGTGGGAGAAAGAACCCGGGAAGGAAATGACCTCTGGCTGGAAATGAAAGAATCGGGCGTCCTCGGCAAGACCTCCCTGATCTACGGCCAGATGACCGAGCCTCCGGGAGCAAGACTCCGGGTGGGGCTGGCCGCTCTTTCGGTGGCCGAATATTTCAGGGATGAGATGAATCAGGATATCCTTCTCTTCATCGACAATATCTTCCGTTTTGTCCAGGCTGGTTCAGAGGTTTCGGCTCTGTTGGGCCGGATGCCGTCTGCGGTCGGCTACCAGCCGAACCTGGCCACCGAACTGGGAGAACTTGAAGAAAGGATCACGTCCACGAAAAAGGGCTCGATCACTTCGGTCCAGGCCATCTACGTTCCCGCTGATGATTTTACCGATCCCGCCCCGGCCACCACCTTTTCCCATTTGGATGCCACGACCAATCTCTCGCGGGCACTCACAGAAATGGGGATTTATCCGGCTGTGGATCCTCTGTCATCCTATTCCCGGATACTGGATCCCAGAGTGATCGGGAAGGATCATTATCAGGTCGCCAGAGACGTGAAGGAAATCCTTCAGAGATATAAGGACCTTCAGGATATCATCACCATCCTGGGGATCGAAGAGCTTTCCGAGGAAGATAAAGTGATCGTCGCGCGCGCGCGGAAAATCCAACGGTTCCTTTCCCAGCCTTTTAACGTGGCCGAGGAATTCACCGGAAGGTCCGGGAAATATGTTTCCATCGAGGAAACAGTGAAGGGCTTCAAGGAAATTGTGGAAGGCCGCCACGATGACAAGCCCGAACAGGCGTTTTACATGGTGGGAGGTATAGAGGAAGTCAGCCAGCGTGCGGAAGAATTGAGAGCCACATGACAGATAACCTGCCTTCGTCCCTCCGGCTTAAGGTCGTTTCCCCTAAGAAGCTTCTTGTGGATGAAGAAGTTCAGGAAGTTTCACTCCCCAGCCTTGAGGGATATGTCGGGATCCTCCCCGGTCATCGATTCTTGTTTTTAGCTCTGGGGAAGGGAGAGATTACATTCCGGATGGCTGGAGGAGAGGAAAGCGTTAACATTCAAGGAGGTTACGCCGAAGTCCTTCCGGATAAAGTGCTTGTTTTAACTGAACCGACCGAACATGAAACTCAGCAGCCCTCTGAAGGGGGATGACGAGACTCTGGATTCTTTCTACAGGGGTCGAATTCTTGTCCTCCAGAAAAAGAAAGGCTACCGTTTTTCGGTAGATGCCCCTCTCCTGGCTGATTTTATCCCGACCCGGGCCGATGATGAAATCCTGGAATTGGGCACAGGAACAGGTATTATTTCCCTTCTGTTGAGCATCAAACCCTTTAAACACGTCACCGCGGTTGAAATCCAGGAGTCGTTGGCTGACCTCGCCCGAAGGAACGTTCGGATGAACAACCTCGATAAGAGGATCACAGTTGTTCAGGAGGATTTGCGGAGGTTTCAACCCGGAAAAAAGTTCGATATTGTTTTTTCAAATCCGCCTTATCTCAGGAAGGGAGAAGGACACCTCAGCTCTTCCAGGGAGAAATCCATCGCCAAGCATGAATTGAAGTGTGATATATTGGATATAATGGAAAAGGCAGGAGAACTCCTTGCACAGCACGGGAGAGCCTATTTTGTGTTTCAAACGAAAAGGAAAAAAGAGTTGTTCCAGGCCGCGGAAAAGAACGGAATGAGAACAGAATCCATACGTTTTGTCCATCCGAGAAAGGAGAATCCCCCGAACCTGGTGCTGGTATCGTTCAGTTTTTCTCCGGAGCGGGAAAATGTCATGCCTGCCTTTATCCTCTATGATGAAGAGGGAAACTACACGGCGGAAACGGAAGAGATGTTTCGGGGGAGAAGAAAAAGAGGATGACAGGCCCCAAGCTCAGGACGCTCGATGAGCTCCTCAAAATCCGTGAGAAACTCAAGCGCCAGAACAAGAGTGTCGTTTTCACCAACGGCTGCTTTGACCTCCTCCACAGCGGACATGTCCACATATTCCGTGAAGCGAAAAAATTAGGGGATGAGTTTATCGTGGCTGTGAATGAAGACGAATCCGTCCGGAAAATTAAAGGTGAATCACGCCCTATCTTTCCTCTGGACGAAAGGCTTGAAGTTTTGGAGTCCATCGAGGATATCGATCATCTNNGTCAAAGGAGGGGATTGGGCACCCGAAGAAGTGGTCGGGAGGGAAGAAGTCGAACAGGCGGGAGGACGAGTGGTGATCATCCCTTATCTGGAAGGGCGGTCCACATCTGAGATCGTCGAGCGGATTATTCGATCCGCGAAACATAAGAAGTAAAAAAAAGGCCTTATTTCTTATTCGGAAATAAGGCCGGGTAATAAAGTATTTAAATTGATTGGATCCGGAGCAGTTTTACATCTTGCTCAGGATGAGCATTGACAACCTTCTCCACAATGGGCAACTCGTGGAACTGTGAATCTTTTCATGTGTTGCTCTCCTTCCGTTGCTTAGGTATACAATATTTATCCTATCAAAATTGTAGGAAAATGTCAAGGTCTTCGGATTGGCCTCCGATTCCTTTTCACTTGGTGACGAGCGAATGAAGTCATTATTGTATTCCCGCTCTTTTCAGTCCCATTATACCAGTTCTTCCTCGAACAGAAAAGTGCATTAGGGCTCTTTCCGCCACTTGGGAATGAAAGTGTTTGAAAATCATTCGGAAAATCGCATTTTCATGTGATGAAAAGTATGACTGAGCGAAGTATATTTGTATTGGGACATTTAGCACTATGGACAAGCGGTGATTCGGCAAGTATGATTGTCTGTTAGAATTTCCTTCAGGGCCGACGATGCGCGAGAAAATCCTTCAAGGCTTAGCGCGGATCCATGCGCGTCATCCCTGGCGGATGCTGGCGGGTGTCGCTCTCTTGACGATCGCCTTAGGCGCATTGGCGTCGCAGATCCAAGTCACTATGCGCTGGTCCGATCTTTTGCCTTCCAGGGATCCAAGAACGGTCCAGTTCAACAAGATCATCGATGAGTTTGTCTCGGCGACGAGCATTGTGGTCGTTGTCCAGGGAGAAGAAGAGCGGATCAAAGCCTTTGCCGAGGAGGCTGTTCCCCGAATTAAAGCAACGTTTGATCCCAGCGATAATTCCCCGTATGTCAGACGGGTCGATTACACGCTGGAATTGGATTTCCTGAAACACCATGGATTGATGCTTGTCAAAGCGGATGATCTCGAAAACATGAAGGATGTGTACACGAATCCCAACCTGGTTCCCTTGCTGACGAACATCAATAACAGCCTGGAGAAAGAATATGTGGGCCGTGAAGAATCTCTTTCGACGAGAGAAAGAGAAGACAGAGCTTTCCTGTTTCTGGATGGTATCCAGAGGCTGATTATCACGATGCAGCAGTTTGCGGAGTATTCAGGGTCTCAGGAATCTCTGCCGCCAGATTCCCAGGCCCTTTCTCAGCAGACTGTGGACAAGCTTCTTTTTGGCGAGCCTTATATGCTCTCCTACGATAAGACAGCCCTGATCATGAATGTCATCCCGAACTTCACGATGTGGGATTTGGGCAAAGTGATATCTGGAGTGGATGCGATCCAGGATACGGTCGACGAGATTTTGGAAGAGTATCCGGATGTGGAAGCCGGGCTCACCGGGATCATGCCGGTCAGTCATGATGAAATGGTTTACGGAGAGAAGAGCATAAGTTATACGACGTTTATCGCCCTTGTGGCGGTGTTTTTCCTTTTGGTGTTTTCCTTCAGAATGTGGGTGGCTCCAGTCCTGGCCCTTTCGAACCTGATCGTCGGTATTGTCTGGGCTGTCGGTGCCGCTTCTCTCCTGGTCGGCACCTTGAACATCATGACCTACATGATGACCGTGATTCTTATCGGATTGGGGATAGATTTTTCGATCCATATGATCTCTGGATTCACGGAAGGACGCTCATTGGGGAAGACGATCGATGCGGCCATGCAGAACACTTTTCTCAAAAGCGGCAAGGGCATCTTGACCGGAGGTGTGACCACGAGCATCGCATTCCTGACTTTGAGCATCAGCAGTTCCCGCGGGATGAAGGAGCTGGGCATCGTGACCGGTATCGGTCTTCTGACAATCATGGTATCCACTTTTCTCTTTTTGCCGGCCCTTCTGGTGCTGCGCGAACGGCGGTTTGAGAAGAAAAGACAAAAAGGAAAGTTGAGAAAAGCGTTCGTCGCCAAAGACATCTCATTCAAAGCCCTCGGCCAAACGGGGAAATATTTATCCAGACGGTATATTGTGACCTTAGTTGCCTCTCTTCTTGGAACAGCGCTGTTGATCGTTTGTGCAACGCGGATAGCCTTTGACCAGAACTATATGAATTTGGAACCCAAGGGATTGCCGTCGATCACTCTTCAGGATGTCGTGCTCGAGAAGTTTGATTTGAGTATGGATTATGCGCTGATCTTGGCAGAGAGTGTGGACGAATCGCGAGAAATTGCCGAACAGTCCAAACGTCTGGGCTCTGTAGCTTTGACAGAAGATATTTCAGTCTACTTTCCCTCAGAGGATCAGCAGCTGAAGCGCGCTCCTCTAATCCAGGGGATTCGGAAAGCAATACGCGCTTCTCGACCTCTCAACACCTTCAAAACAAACAGCCTGGATAAATTTCTCAAGGAGCTTGGGCGGCTGGAGATGAACATCATGGAGATTCAGGACATGGCGTATTTGGGAGGACAGGACAAGGTGGACGAGAAATGTGCCGAGATCGTGGGGGAGGCGGATGACCCTGATCCCAGGAGTATAATCCGAGATCTGATCTCGATTATCCAGAGACACACGAATGCGGCCTCGGCTGGACTGGGAGAATTCCAGAGAGGCTTCGCGCCGTATTTTAGGGAATCCGTCCTGCGGATGTCCTCAAACGAAACTGTCCAGCTCGGGAATCTCCCCCAAACGGTTTTGGACAGGTTCACCAATACGGAGAGATCTCGTTTTTTGGTCACAATCTTTCCAGCGGACAACATCTGGCAGGATGCCGAATTTCTCAAGCGCTTTGTCGAAGACCTGGAAAGAGTGAATGAAAATGCCACCGGAATGCCGCCCGTGTTCAGGGCCCTGATCGAGATCATCGGAAAAGACGGAAGGAATGCAATCCTTCTCACTCTTGTCGTCGTCTTTTTCGTTCTCTGGCTGGATTACAGAAAGCCCGGACATGCGCTCATGGCCATGATCCCTCTGACCATAGGTGTTTTCTGGATGGTGGGTTTAATGGGATTATTCGGGGTGAAACTGACTGTTGTGAGTATCATGGGGCTTCCGATGATCATCGGGATTGGAGTGGATGACGGCGTTCATATCGTGCACCGCTGGCGCATCGAAGGAAAGGGGAAGATCGCTCAGGTCTTTTCGAGCACTGGCAAGGCAATACTCCTCACCAGCGCCACAACCATGCTCGCCTTTGGCTCTCTTGTGTTCTCTGTCTGGCCGGGATTTGCCAGTCTTGGAGTGGCGATGTTCATCGGAGTGGGGACCTGTTTTTTGTCGACTGTTATCGTTCTTTCCGGAATTCTTGGAGTATTGGAACGAAAAAAATAAAAAAGGAAACAGACTATTTTTTCAGAGCTAGGGGGACATTTCTTTCCTTATTCAGAATAAGGAAAGAAAGTGACAGTCCCTGAAAAGTATCCTGTTGTACTCGCTCAGCAATTCGGCAACATTTTTATAATGTCATTGCGAACGGAGTGAAGCAATCCCGTAAAAAGAAAAGCAATTTTCTCTAAGAGANNCTTATCCTCCTACGGGATTGCCACGCTTCGCTCGCAATGACACCCTAATCTAGCTTATCCTCCTACGGGATTGCCAGGCTTCGCTCGCAATGACACCTTTATCCTCATTATCATCAATACAAGTGTTACTTAATGACTGAGCATAAACACCTGTCCCCTTTTTCGTCTCTTTTTATTTGCTGTTGTGATGTTCTGTCAATTTTTCGCTGAACCAGGACCAGATCTTCCTGTGGAAATCCCAGCTGGGAGGATTGCTCTTCAGAAAGGAATTCAGGTTGATTCCTTCCTCATCCTGAGGTGTGATCCTGAATTTCCGGACGGTATCCCAGAGGATCGGAAACTCTGGATGGAACTGGGTTCCGAGCACATGCGGATAGGTTTGGTGTTCGATGGATTCCGCAACTCTTCCATCCAGAGAAGTCGCGATGATCGTCATCCCCTTTCCCGTCTTCCCCACCATCTGGTGATGGCTGCTGACGATATAAGGAGTATCGTTTTCTTCAAATCCGAGAGTTGAGCAGAATTTACCGTTTCCGCTGAGTTTTATTCGGTGGAAATTGTAACCGATGAGTTTTTCTTCAGGGAATACCCTGGAGTAAGGATTGTTGTGCCAGTTTTCCCGGTCGAGAATGAATACGTCTTCGAAATATTTTTTTCCGTATTCTTCAGACCAGATGTCCTGGGTCAATGTCCCGCC
>JABAOH010155648.1_pt6 | contig 24827 bp, 23 predicted proteins | sample 7062181 | NCBI WGS metagenome assembly JABAOH01 (sample SAMN14538630, study PRJNA623070) | marine sediment metagenome | biome: marine biome [ENVO:00000428]; feature: marine pelagic biome [ENVO:01000023]; material: deep marine sediment [ENVO:00002113]; isolation source: pool of 5 deep marine... | reverse complement strand
TCCAGCAGCTCTTTCAGGCTCTTCGCCGCCTCCTGCACCTTGCCGAAGTCGTCGTCCGACGGGTCCAGGTCGAGAACCAGGCGATCCGGATGGTTCGGCCTGTCCCGCCTCGCGAGGCCCAGATGCGGCGTGATGCAGCCCTGGTTGGCAAGGTAGGTCAGGGTCGCGGCGCTGTTGGCAACGACGTGGANNCGGAAAGTGATCCGGCGCGTCCTTCTGGAAAAAGCCGTCACCGGCCAGACCGTCGGGAAAGCGCTGCATCGTCAGCGGCCGGTCGCGGTAATGGGGCAGGGCGATCTCGGCAATGCGCCGGTAGTAGGCGATCAGATCGCCTTTCGTGATGCCGCTGTCCGGAAACAGGATCTTGCCGCGGTTCGACAGGTCGATCCGGTGCCGGCCAACGGTTATGCTGCCGTCGCTCATCGACGCGCGGGCTCCTCGCGGACGACGTCTTCGGCTGCCTTGTCGCGGCGCAGACCGAGGAATCGCGGGTGGCGCAGCCTTCCGTCCCCGGTCCACTCGGTGAACCCGAACTCGCCCACCAGCTTCGGCGAGACCCAGGTGACGCGTTTCTCCCCCACCGCGTCGGCGAAGGGGGAGGTCTTTCGGGCCAGCCGGTCGAGGCGGCGCCGGAATTGGGCCAGGAATTCATCGTCGTAACCCGTGCCGACCTTGCCCGCGTAGTGCAGTCGGCCGTCCTCGTAGTAGCCGACCAGAAGGGCCCCAAATCCGATCCGGCTGCCTTGCGGCGCGGTAAAACCGCCGATGACCAGTTCCTGGCCCCTCGCGCATTTGAATTTCAGCCAATCGGTCGAGCGGCCGTGGCGATACCGGGAGTCGGCCCGCTTTGCGATTATGCCTTCCCAGCCCTTCCGGCAGGCCTCTTCGAAAAAGGATTCGCCGTCGCGGTTGCGATGGGCTGTGTAGCGCACGCGGCCGCCGAACGATATCGCCTCTTTCAGGATGGTCTTGCGTTTGCGCAGCGGCAAACGGTCCAGGATATGGCCGCGCAGATACAGGATATCGAACAGGTAGTAGAAGACCGCAACACGGCTGGTCCGCGCATCGTCCGGGTTCTTTGTCTGCATGCCTTTTTGCAGGCGTGCGAAGCTGGTAACGCCCTTGGAGAAGGCGACGATCTCCCCGTCGACGACGAAGTCCTCGCATGGTTCACTCGACAGGGCATCGACGAGCTCGGGATACGCCGGACCAATATCCTTGCGGTTGCGTGAGAGAAGTCGAACCTTTCCGCCGGCTCGGAAGGCCAAAGCACGCTCACCATCCAGTTTGCGCTCGTAGATCCAGTCCGGGTCGGAAAAGCGTTCGTCGGTCAGCGTTGCCAGCATCGGCGCCATCCAGCTGGGTGGGCCGGAGTCCTCGATCAGCCGGCGCTCATTCTGCGATACTTCGGTCAGCGGGTCGGTCATTGCGCGGCCTCTTCGGGCGCGTCCTCGTTCTCGATCTCCTCGATGGTGCGCCCGCTCAAAACCGATTTGGGCTCGGTCGATACCGGATTCCGCCGGGCATCCGCGTTATCGTCGTCCATCTTGACCAGAAGCCATTTCGCATCCTTGCCCTTGCCTGTTCGCTGCAACGCGTATCCACCGGTCAGTTTTTTGCCGTGCAGCCTGACCAGAACGTGTCCTTGCTGCAGGGCCTTTGCGATGGCTACGGTTTCGTCATCCTTTTGCGTGATGTTTTCAAACGTACCGCGATCCCACAGCAGGACCGTGCCAGCGCCATATTCCTCCTCCGGGATCACGCCTTCGAAGTCGGCATAGTCCAGCGGGTGGTCCTCGGTCGGGATGGCCAGGCGCTTTTGCCGCGGATCGGTGGATGGGCCCTTGGGTACCGCCCAGGATTTGAGCACGCCGTCGACCTCGATGCGGAAGTCGTAGTGCAATGTCGAGGCGTCATGCTTCTGGATCACGAAGATCGGCTCCTTGCCCGACTTGCGGCCGCCCTTGCGACTCTTGCCGCGCGGCTCGGGCGTCCGGGAGAAGTCGCGCTTTTTCCGATATCCCGTCTTCGCCATCTCAATCTCCCCATACAATACAATGCAGGCCGCTGTCCCACGGCCGCGGCCCGGGCCTGGTCTTGGCGGCCCGCGGCGGACGCCTCGTACCCGACCTGTACAACGCAAAACCGCGCCGGCCGGTTCCCTCGATAATCCCGTAGGGCGGCCCAGGGGAACCCGGCGGCCCGCCCGCCTGGCCGGCCGATGCGATCCGGTTTCCGGAACCTGAGAGCGGGAATGGCGTTAAATGAAAATCAAGAAGCAGTGCAGTCATGAAAGGAGCGTAGCATGACACAGTGCAAGCAGATCGACGCCAGATTCCTTGTTCGCGGAGCGCTGTTCGGCGGCCTGATGGCAGGCATGCTGATCTGCGCAGGGCTTGTATATGGAGCCACGCCTACGGCCTTGAGCGACCAAGCGATCGCCGATGCGGTCGACGACGAGTTTTACTTTGATGCTGCGGTGCGGCCGGACCTGATCGACGTCACCAGCCGGGAAGGGGTGATCACGCTTAACGGCGTCACCGACAACATCCTGGCGAAAGAGCGGGCGGCGCAGCTTGCGCGAACCGTCAAGGGCGTCCGGTCCGTCGTAAACAATATCAAGGTCAGGCCCCCGATCGTGAAATCGGCGGCGGCCCTGACAGCCGACGTGCGCACCGCACTGACAAACGACCCGGCGGCGGACGCATATGAGATCACCGTACGCGCCGATGATCGTGGCAAGGTCACGCTATCCGGGACAGTGGATTCCTGGCAGGAAACCAAGCTTGCCGAGACCGTCGCGAAGGGTGTGGCAGGGGTGACCGATGTCGAAAACGACCTGAAAATCGACTATGGCGCCGGAATCCGCCGTGACAGCGAGATCAGGACAGAGATCGAGCGGCGTCTCTATTGGGACGTGCTTGTCGACAGCGGTCTCATCGAAGTCGAGGTCGACGACGGAAAGGTTGCGCTTAGCGGTATCGTCGGCAGCGCGGCAGAACTGTCGCGCGCCGTATACGATGCCTATGTACGTGGCGTCATCGACGTCGATTCCAGTAAGCTCGCGGTCCAGAACTGGGCGCGCAATCCCGATCGCCGCGATCCCGCGTACACGTTCAAGTCGGACAAGGAGATCGCGACAGCGGTGAAGGATGCGCTGCTGTATGATCCACGGGTCGAGCTCTCCAACATTGACGTTGAGGTCTCTGACGGAGCCGCCACGTTGCGTGGCTCAGTCGACAGTCTCGCCGCAAAACGTTCGGCGGAACAGGACGCCAGAAACACGCTGGGGGTCGACCGTGTGATCAACCGGATCAAGGTCAAGGCGGCGCGGAGCGACCCCGACGACAAGGTCGCGAGCCGCGTGAAAGAGGCGTTGCAACGCGATCCCTATGTCGACAAGCACGAGATATCCGTGATCGTCAATGGCGGGATCGTCAAACTCTACGGTGCCGTCGACACCTATTTCGAGAAGGGCCGCGCCGATTATGCGGTCGAGCGGGTCAACGGCGTGATTGGTGTGGACAATAATCTTACGGTCCGCAACACCCATCGGGCACTGATCTACCATCCATATGTGAGCTATTACCCGCCGTACCTNNGAGCTATTACCCGCCGTACCTGTATCCCTGGTATGACTATGTGCCGACAGTCAGCCACCGCACGGATCTGGAAATCCGTGACAACATCAAGCGTGAGCTTTGGTGGTCGCCCTTCGTCGACTCCGACGAGGTGACGGTTTCGGTCGTCAATGCCCGGGCCACGCTGACCGGCGAGGTGGACAGTCTGTCCGAATGGCTGGCCGCTGCCGAGAGCGCCTGGGAAGGCGGCGCGATCTGGGTCGTCAACGATCTGGAGATCGACCGCGGCAAATCATGAGGCGGTCCAACGCCTTGACGTCAATCGCCCGCGGGAGGGGCCTTCGATACGGCCCCCACCCCATCTTCGCTCCCGCTGAAAGGCTGCGGGCAGCGCCCGCGGGCGTCGAGAGCCGAGGCCACGCCGACTGCGCCGAAGCGGTGTATCGGCAAGGGTGAACCGGGGGCGTGGAACCCGGGCGCCGCGTTCGCGTTACATGAGAAGGTGGCCGCATCGCCATGCGACCGCCGTAGCGATTGCAACCGAAAGGAGATTGAAGATATGCAGATCAAGGATGTCATGACACGGGAAGTCGATTTGATCGGTCCGACCACGACGATCAACGAGGCCGCTCGCATGATGAGGGACGACGACATCGGGATCCTGCCTGTCGCCGAGGCCGACCGTCTCATTGGAATGATCACGGACCGTGATATCGTCGTGCGCGCCGTCGCGCAGGGCAAGGATCCCGGTTCGACGTCGGTTCGCGAGGCGATGTCAGATCGGGTGCTGTACTGTTTCGAGGATCAGTCGACCGACGAGGTCGCGGCAAACATGGGCGAGCAACAGGTCCGTCGGTTGCCGGTGCTGAACCGAGACAAGCGATTGGTGGGAATCATATCGCTGGGTGACCTCTCCGTAGGAGGCGCCGTCGGCGAAGCCGGCGAGGCGCTCGAAAACATTTCCGAGCCTGCCGCATAATCCGGAGACAGCCCGAAAGATCGGAAGCACGGTTGCCGGATGGCATCGCGGGTGTCGTCCACGACCGGAGAAAGTTGCGGCCGATCCCTGGCGCGCAGAAGCGTCAGCAGGAACGAAACCCACCAGGCTCGCAATACACACGGGCCTGGTGGGCCTACTGCGGAGATGTGAAAGCAGCGCTTTCGAGCACCGCGGCTTACGGCGACACGGCCAATTCCAATCGCAAGGAGGTCAGGCAACATGAGTCCAGAAGAACAGCGCGTCCGGATCACCTGTCCGGAATGCGACGGCTTTATCGTCAGCGCACCGGAGGACGAGTTGCCGACGGGTGATCTTGTCTGTCCGAACTGCGGTGCTGTCGTCAAGGCGCCAACGCAGTTCGACAAGCTCGTCGAGGACGTCAAGGACGCTTTCACGGACCCGCTCGGCTCAACGGACGAGCAGGACAAGTCCGGTTAATGCACGTTAAGCCGGAACTCGCAGATCCAAACGCCCGAGCGGCATTGTTGGTGAAACCACAATGCCGCTCTTGCGTCGAACAGGTTCGGAAGCGGAAGACGAGCTAGCGGATCGGCCCGCCGGTCTCCGTCTCCATGCGATGTCAAAGAGAGTCACACATGGAGCCGACGCGCGTCAGTCGGCGGGTTCGTAACGGAAACCAAGTTTCACGCCGACCTGGAAATGCGCGATTTTCCCGTCCTGCACATGACCCCGGATCTCGGAGACCTCGAACCACTCCAGATTCCTGAGGGTGCGGTTGGCCGTTTCCACCGCATTACCGATCGCATCCTCGAGGGACTCGCTGGACGAACCATAGATTTCGGTGACGCTGTAAACGTTGTCTGACATCGAGGTCTCCTTTCTCTTCCGGCTTGGAAAATTCGAACGAACTGTAAGGACCGAAGCCTTGCGATCGGGGACCGCCGGGCAGCCGGGTCCGGGGATCTATGGCAACAGCGCGACCACCCGGGCCGAAATCCGGCGACAGCCGGGGCGATCGCCCGACCCGCGACGGCGCCACGTACCGGCAAGTCCCGCTCGGCCAAGCCGGGTTCGACGCGCCCGCGTTCGTTTCTTCGCCGCCGCAAGACACGGATTCAGCCTCACACCGTCAATTGCCGGTAGAGGAGAAACCGGCCGCACGTGCCGCTATACGTGCCGCCGCGATTGAGGACCGTCGAACCCAGCGCGATGGTTGCGTGCGTCCGTTGCGCACGCGGCTTACGACACGGGTGACGACAGCTTCTGCGGTATTGGTGTCACTCCAACGGTGCCGGCGTGGTTTACGCAGCACTGCGTTTTGCGTCGTCCTGCGCCTCGGCCAATCGCGCGGCCACAAAATCCCAGTTCACGAGCTTTTCGAGAAATACGTTCACGAATTTTCCCCGCTCGTTCTGGTAGTCGAGATAGTAGGCGTGCTCCCACACGTCGCAGCTGAGAATCGGGTGAAGAGCGGACGCAATCGGCGTCTCGGCGTTCGGCGTGCTCACGATGTCGAGACCTCCGTCCTTCAACACGACCCAGACCCAGCCGCTGCCAAACCGCCCGGTTGCCGCTTCGGCAAAGGCTTCCTTGAAACCGTCAAGTCCGCCGAAGTCGCGCGCGACGGCTTCTGCGACCGCGCCCTCGGGCGTGCCGCCGCCCCCCGGTTTCATGCAGTTCCAGAAGAAACTGTGATTCCAGACTTGTGCGGCGTTGTTGAACAGGGCGGCCATCTCATCATGTCCGGCCGACTTGCGCACGATGTCCTCGAGGTCCTCGGTCTCCAAAGTTGTGCCTTTAAGGAGGCCATTGGCCTTGTCGACATAGCTCTTGTGGTGCTTGCCGTAGTGGAACTGCACGGTCTTCTCCGACATATACGGCTCCAAGGCATCCTGTGCGTAGGGCAGTTCGGGAAGGGCAAGTGGCATTGCATGTCTCTCCTGTCAGATCGAGAAATGGGACCGGGGAGCGACCTCTCCGGCCTTCCATGCGAATGAACGCCACCGGCGGATCACGGTTCCCTGGTCGCCGCGCGAGTCTGTCAGAGCCACGTCAGCTCGCGGTTCAGCTGTCTGTTTCGTCAGTATCGAACCGCTGTTCATTCTGTTCCCGTTGTTTTTGTGTCGCGACGGCGCGTTCATGCTCTTCATCGCCTGCCGGCCCCTTGATCCGCTTGTCCAAATCCTGGATGGCGGCGCGCCGCCCATACAAGATCAGCAGATCGTCAGTTCGGAACTGCGTGCCGGATACCGGCGCGCCAAGATAGCGGCCGTTCTTGCGGCGGATGCCGAGCACCAATACGCCCTCATCCCGAAGACGGGTCTGGCCGACGGTCTTGCCAACCAACCAGTCGTTCCGCCCAATCCGCAACTCCTTGACGGAGTAGTCGCCGCCAAGATCGAGAAGCCGCGCGTAATCGCGGGCCTCGATGTCCGTCCAGCGATTGAGAGCCCAGCGAATACCGGCACCCAGCCAGCTGTCAAGCGGCTGGCTCAGCGATAGCAGCCACAGGATGCCGATCCCGCCGCCAATCAGCGCGGCGCGCCTCGCGCCTTCGAGAGTATCCTCGGCGCCGCTGAAGGAGAGAATGAAGGAGGAAATGGCGGTCACCAGTCCGGCATTTCTCAGCACCATGAGATACATCACGATCCGGCGGCGAACCGGATGACCCACGACTGTTTCCGCCTCCGTCGTGGTAAACCCCGTGCCGGTGAGCGCGGACCGTGCCTGGAACCGCGCGACCTCTCGGGATATGCCGGTCAGGGTGAGCGCGACGGTTGCGATGCGCGCGATTAGCAACGAAAGCGTCAAGACGCTTAGAAACGAGGCAATGGCAGTCACTTTTGCGGTCTCCAACGATCAGTAACGGGGCAATCCCACTATGCCGCACCTGCAGGAGGACAATAAGACGGGGCGCATCGCGCCGGGCGTACTGCGCAGCTGCGACAGCTGGTCAAATTCATTGATTCCGCGGCAAGCGGCCGGATCTCGGGGTTTCCGGCGGGCGCGGCAATGTGCCCGATCTTGTTGCATGGAACCGTTGCATGGAACCGAAACCGGTCTGCTGCGTTGAATCATGAGATGAAAGAAATGCGATGGAGTGGCGATCTCCCTGGAGGCCCATCTTCTTCCCGATCCACTCTGCGATTCGACAACAACGACAGGTGATCTCATGTTACTTGGCTTGAATGATCTACGAGGGTACGGAATCAACGCGAGAGATGGTTCGATAGGAAAGACAAGCGACTTTTTCTTCGACGATACGCTCTGGACCGTTCGTTATCTGGTGGTCGATACCGGTTGGATCTTCGGCCGAAAGGTTCTCGTTGCGCCCGAAGCGATCGAGGATGTCGATGCGGTAAAGACCGAGGTCTCGGTATCGCTTGCCAAGAAAGAGATCGAGGAAGGGCCGGGTATCGATACGGATCTTCCCGTTTCGCGTCAGGAAGAGCTGGCGTTACGCAAGCACTACGGCTGGCCCAGATATTGGGAGATGTACCCCGGCGGTGTCGGAGCGGCGCCGCTTATTGCTCCCCTGGAGCCCAGAGAAGCGACCGAACCGGCAGGCGTCTCGACCGTCGAAGCCGATATACGCGAGCGGGGCGACCCCAATCTCCGCAGTGCCAAGGAGGTGAACGGGTACCGGATCGAGGCCAGGGACGGCGAGATCGGCCATGTCGAGGACTTCGTTGTGGACAGTGACAGCTGGGCCATTCGATACGTGGTCGTCGACACGCGCAATTGGCTGCCTGGCCGAAAGGTTCTCGTGGCGCCAACCTGGGCGGAGGGCGTGGACTGGGCCGGCCGCCTACTGCGTGTGAGCCTCGACAAGGAGGCAATCAAGAACAGTCCACCCTATGATGCCGGCACGCCGATCGACCGGCAATACGAACACGCCCTGCACGAGCATTACGAGCGGACGCCCTATTGGGCGTGATCCGCACGTTGCTGCGTGACCGCGGCGGGATCGGCGCTGCATCGCAGAGCGCGGGCCCGTACGAGCAAATCAACGAAAGATTCGGCCTCGGAGCAGAATCAACATTGCCGCCGCGGCGGCAGAGCACTGAAAACTCCGGCGCGACGGAGCGCCGGTCGACCACCGCCCGGCGATTCCTCGAAGCCGCCCCATCGGCGGCACGGGTGCCGAAGCGCTAACCCTACCGTGTTTCCAGCTGCATGTTGACCCGGCCGATGCCTTGCGCGGACTGCGGCGCGGCACCTGCGTGCGGCCCGCCGGTTATCAGCCGCCTGTGAGTTGACATGCCGCCCCGCAGCTTGCTTGATAGCCTGCCCGGATGCATGGGACGACGCCGGGTGGCAACGCGCGGCGGTACGATGACCGGACAGCACGAAGACGATAACGATCTCGCGGCCAGCCTTCGCGAGCGCCTTGTGAGCCGCAAGGCGCAGATCGGCGTCATCGGCCTCGGCTATGTCGGGTTGCCGCTGACCATCGCCTTCGGCGATGCCGGCTACCAGGTGGTGGGATTCGACATCGACGCCGCGAAGGTCGAGCAGCTCAACAGGGGCGAGAGCTACATCCGCCACATCCCCGCGAGCGGGATCGAGAGGATCGTCACCGGCGGCCGGTTTCGTGCGACGGCGGATTTCGCCGCGGCGCGGGACTGTGATGCCCTGCTGATCTGCGTGCCGACGCCACTGACGCGCCAGCGCGAGCCGGACCTGCGGTTCGTGACCGGGACCGCGTCGGCGATCGCGCCGCATCTGAGGCCCGGCCAGCTCGTCGTCCTCGAATCGACGACCTGGCCCGGGACCACGGATGAGGTGCTGCGCCCGATCCTCGAGGAGGGCGGCCTGCGCTCGGGCGTCGATCTGTTCCTGGCCTATTCGCCGGAACGCGAGGATCCCGGCAACCAGCGGCACCGTACGACGACGATTCCCAAGATCGTCGGCGGCGACGGCGCCGCTGCGGCCGACCTCGCGGCGGCCCTGTATGGCGGGATCGTCGGCGAAATCGTGCCGGTCTCGTCGACCGCGACCGCCGAGGCGGTGAAGCTGACCGAGAACATCTTCCGCGCCGTCAACATCGCCCTGGTGAACGAGCTGAAGCTGGTCTACGACCGCATGGGCATCGACGTCTGGGAGGTCATCGAGGCGGCCAAGACCAAGCCGTTCGGCTACATGCCGTTCTATCCCGGGCCCGGCCTCGGCGGGCACTGCATCCCGATCGACCCCTTCTACCTGACCTGGAAGGCCCGCGAGTACGGCCTGTCGACCCGGTTCATCGAGCTGGCCGGCGAGATCAACACCGACATGCCGCACCATGTCGTCGAGCGCCTGGCCCAGGCACTCGATGCGCGCACGGGCCGGGGGCTGAACGGGGCCAGGATCCTCGTGCTCGGCGTCGCCTACAAGAAGAATGTCGACGACACGCGCGGCAGCCCCGCCTTCGTGATCATCGAGTTGCTCGAGGCGCGCGGTACGTCGGTTTCGTTCCACGATCCGTACGTGACCGAGATCCCGCCGACGCGCGATCACGCTCGCCTCGCCGGCCGCCGGTCCGTCGATCTCAACGCGGAAACCGTGGCGGAGTTCGACGCGGTTCTGATCGTCACCGATCACGACGCGGTGGATTACGCCGCGCTGGTGGCGAACAGCCGCCTCGTGGTCGACACCCGCAACGTCACGCGCGACGTTCCTGCCCACCGCGAGCGGATCGTCAAGGCCTAGGGGACGGCGACCAGCTCCGCCAGTCGCACGGCATTGGCAAAGGCGTGGCCGGCCTCGTCGTTGTCGAAGTAGCAGTAGACGTCGATGCCGTCGTCGCGCCAGCGGCCGATACGCTCGGCCCAGCGGGCCAGGGCGCGGTCGCCGTAATTGCCCTCGTAGGCGTCGCCGGGGCCGTGCAGCCGGATATNNGAGCCATTCGGGCGCGCGGGTGCCGGCGAGCTCGAAGATGCAGAAGGCGGCGCCATACCGCGTCAAGAGTGCCGCGATATCGTCGTTGTGCCAGCTTGGGTCGCGAAACTCGAAGGCGTAACGATGGCCGACCGGCAGCGCTTCGAGGAACGTGTCGAGGCGCTCCGGATTGCAGCGCCAGCGCGGCGGCAACTGGAACAGGACGGGTCCCAGACGCGCGCCGAACGGCCGGATCGCGTCGAGGAAGTTCGCCAGGCCGGCATCCGGGTCCTTCAGCTTCTTCATGTGGGTGAGGTACCGGCTGGCCTTGACCGCGAACGCGAAATCGCGGGGCGTCGCCGCCAGCCACGTCGCGATGCTTTGCGGTTCGGGCAGGCCGTAGAACGTGCTGTTGACCTCGACGGTGCGCAGGTGGGCCGCGTAATGGCACAGCCAGTCCTCGGCCGGCAGATCCGCCGGATACACGGTTCCCAACCAGTGGTCGTAGCGCCAGCCGGACGTGCCGATGAACGTGCGTCCGCGCCGACCCGTCACCGCAGCCGCACCCAGATGAAGTAGGGCCAGCCCGTGCGGCCGGCGTCCGGCGGCAGGGTCAGCTCGGTCCAGTCCTCGCCGGCAAGGGGCAGACGGCGATCGCTCAGAACGATTCCGTCCGGCCGGACCAGCACATCGATCAGGGGGCCGATGTCACGCGCCAGCCTGGCGTCGCGCTCGCGATCCCTGCTGCCAATGTCGGCGTGCACCATGGCCACGACGTTTTGCAGCCGCTCGCAGGCGGCGGCCAGCGTGTCCCGAAAGTCACCGAGAAACAATTTGTCCTGTGGCGGCCGAAGTTCCGGCGGGCAATGCACCTCGCGGTCGAAGACCAGGACCTCCCGGTCGGGGAGGAGCCGTCGGATGCGATCGTAGGTGCGGCCCTTGCCAAGTCCGACCTCCATAACCGGGCCGGGCAGTGCGACAATCCGTTGCGCCGCGAAATCGAGACAGGCCCGCTGCGTCGCAAGACGGGCCAGCAGGCGTTCGAGCGCGTCCCCATGGCGTCCGGCCGGCGCGCCGTCATCGGTCGGTCGGCTGGGCATTCGCTATTGTCTACGGGGTTGCCGGAAGCGCGTCAATCCGGCCGCCGTCTCATGAGGTCGAACCGTCAGGCGGCGGCACGGTACAGGAAATAGCGCCCGGTCGCGACACCCTCCGGCGTGTGCACTTCGCGCCAGTTCTCCGGGGCCGGAAAATGCTGGTCGCTCAACACCAACCCGCCAGGGCGGACCAGTGCTGCGATGAGCGGAGCGATCGCCGCGGCCAGACGGGCGTTGCGGGTCGCATCACCGGTGCCGATGTCGTTGTGCACCAGCGCGACCGTACGGCCCAGCCGCCGGACCGCCTTTGGCAACGTCGTTTCGATGTCGCCGACGAAGAGATGGTCCCGGTCCGGCACGCAGTCCGGATGCGCATTGATCTCGCGCTCGAAGACGAAGATGTCGCGTCCGGGAAGCCGCTGGCGCAAATGGTCGAAGGTGCGTCCATTGCCCAATCCGAGTTCGAGCACCGGCCCCGGCAGGTCGGCGATTTCCCTTGCTGCCCAGTCGATGCACGCGCGTTGCGCCTGCAGGCGACGAATGACGCTGTCGAGCCGGCTCACGACGTGTCGGTTCCGGGCCGCGGCCAGACAGGCCGGGCACAGGGCACGGCGCTCATTTCTCGTTGCCTTTGTCCATCGCCATTGCCATTTCCCGCAGCTGCGCNNCGCAGCTGCGCGTTGCTATGTACCAGGCGGTTGGCCAATTCGCGCATGATCTCCTTTGCGATTTCGGGGAACTCGCCGATGAGGCGGAAAAACAGTTCCTTCTTGATGCGCAACGCCTCGAGGTCGGATCTGGCCGTGACGGTGGCCGTTCGCGGGACATCGCAGAGAATTGCAATTTCACCGACGAAATCATGGTCGCCCAGCGTTGCGACGATCAGCGGGCCGGTCTCGGTCTCGATGGTAACGTCTGCCTCCCCCTTGATGATCAGGAACGCCGCGTCGCCCGGCTCGCCCTGGCGGAACAGGACGTCACCGTTCGCATAGGAGAGACGTTCGCTGGTGAAAGCCAGCAGCTTGAGCTTTGCGGGCTCGATGTTCGCGAACATCGGGATCTTGCGAAGCAACTCGAATTCCTGCTGCAAGCTCATGTTTCAATCCTTCCTGCTGTCCGCACCGGTTCAACGACCATGCAGCAGGCCGTGATACGCGCCGCCTTCCGCCGCGGCCAGCTCATCGGGCCCGCCATCTTCAACAATGCGCCCGTCTGACATAACGAGGACGCGGGCGAATTTATTCGCGATGGTCATGTTGTTGAGGGCCCAGACCACCGTCCGTCCCCGGCTCTCCTGCAAGACCCTGTCGACCACAATATTCTGCATGCGGGCGTCGAACCCGGCGGCGGCCTCATTGATAAGCAGTATTTCGGGGCGTTTTAAGAGACATCGGGCAATGCCGATCTTCTGGCGCTGGACCGGCGACAGACGGGAGCCACCCGAGCCTGTCGGACTGCGCAGCCCGGCCGCCAATACCACGTCGCGCAGCCCCAGCCCGCCCAGAACCTCGGCGATCAGTGTCCCGACACGTTGCGCGGCGTTGGCTTGGCCGTAGTCGATCTTGCCAAAAAGGATGTTGTCCTGGATCGTCGCGCCGGCGTTGTACGCCTGAGGGTCGAAGAACGCGATCTTGCCCGCAAGTTCGCGGGGCAGGTCGGCGGCGAAGGCGCGGCGCGCCTCGAGCAGTCGGCTCTGCAGGCCCTCGTCGATCAGGTCGAGCCGGTGTCGTGCCGGGATAAGCCGGAACGGGAGTGCGATAAGGCGGTTGCGTTCGGCCTCGGCCAACGTGTCCAGGCCGCGCGACGCGCGTCCCAGAATCGTCTGGAATTCAGGCAGGTCCTCGGCGGAAATGAAGCTGAACCGCTCGAAGAATTCGTGCCCCGGCGGCAGGTCGGCGAACAGCTCGACCATGGTTTCGGCCACCTGGACGCCGATCTTCAGAAATTCGTCGGTAAGGGCGACCCGCTCCAGGGTCCGCCGCATATAGTCGTTTTCCGCGATATGTTCCTCGCTCAGCGCGTCGTCGAGCGGAACGCCGAACATCACGTTCTCCGCGACCGAGGCGTTGAGGTTGTAGCGCATCGCGTCGAACGGCTCGATGAGTCTTGCCACCGAGGGATCGGCCGCGCGCTCTCGGACAGCGGCGCGGGCCTCGAGGATCTTCTCCGCGACATCCGGCCTGCTCTTCGGATCGACGGTGCCGCGCAGGCCGCGCACATAAACATCCTCGTCGAGATCGACAATGCGCAGAACGTCCAGCATGCGCTGCTCCAGTTCGGCCGGCCCACTTACGCCCGCGGCAGCATAGTCGACCCAGTCGGCATTGAAATCCAAGGTAATATTGCCGGCCTGCGCCGCCTCTTGGCTTTCCCGTTCCCGACGTTTCGCCGCGTCCCCGTCGGACTCGGCATTCGCGACCGGTTGGTGCTTGAGTCCATAGACAAGCGCATCGGCAATCGTTCCGGCCTGGATATGCACGCTGGGCCCGACATAGGCAATGCGCCGTCCGGTAATCGCGCGGGGCATCGCCTTGGTGTCCCTGCCGCCCAGCGTCACGGAACCACTTGTCGGAGTCAAAAGGCCGGCGGCAGCCATAATCAGTTCACCTTTGCCGCTATTCCCCGAGCCGATCACGGCGACATGGCTTTCGGCTTGAATTTCCACGGTCGCACCGTCGAGTGCGCGAATTCCGTCCTCGTCGATCAGGCCGACGTTCTGCAGCGCAATCGAGGAGTTCGCCGGGATTTCCTGCTCTTCGTCCGGCTCGCCCAGCAGCTTTTCCTCGTCAAGGATATTCGGGGGATCGAACTGTTCGATCACCTGGCCGTACTTGATGCGCACATCTTCCTTCTGCTGGTACCACGTCAGCATTTCCTTCCATGGCGAGGCCAGATCCTTATATGCCGCAAGTACCGCCACCAGCGCGCCGAAGCTGAGCCCGCCCTCGATGACGAGCCATCCGCCGATCGAAAAGAAGAAGAACGGTGTCAGCTTGTCTATGAAGTTGTTCAGAAATTTCATGAAGAATTTCTTGCGGTAGATGTCGTACCGGATCCAGTAGATGGCACCCAGCCGCGCCGCGAACCGCGAGAGTTCGTAGCGGGCGGTGTCATGGGCGTGCACCTCGGCGATTCCCGATACCGACTCGCCGATGTGGTCCGACAGCCAGCGCACGTTCTGCACCCGCTGCTTGCCGAGTTCGTTGATGCGGCGCTGCAGTTTAGGAATGACGTAAATCTGGAAGGGGTAGAGGGCAATCGCCGCGGTTCCCAGGATCGGATCCTGCACCATGATGAAGGCGAGGATGATCAGCAGCTGGCCGCCCTGGAACAGCGGGTCGCCGAACGCCGTCCCGATGAATCCGCCCAGCGGTTCCACTTCGGCCGTGATCATCGGGATGAGTTCGCCCTGGCTGACCTTGCGGAAATGGGGCAGCGGGAAGCGCAGGATTCGTTGATACAGCTCGTAGCGCAGTCGACGCAGGAGGCGTTCGCCCAGCTGGCCCTTGTAGACATTGATGTAATATTTCAGGGCCCCGTTGATCATGACGAGGAACAGGTATGCGAGGCTCAAGCCGATCAGGAAGTCGATCTGGTCGACATCGGCACTGAGGATCGTTGTACCGAACAACGGCACTTCGTAGGGCGGGCCACCGGTCGCGCCGATCGCCCGGTTGACGATCAGCTTGGGCATTTCCAGTGACAGGTACAGGAACGGGTAGGAGACGACGATCAGGGCGAGAAGCCAGAGCTGCTGCACCTTGCTGTACTTCAGAATGAACCTGAAGATGGTTGGTTCCACCGCTGGTGCGCGCCCCTCCGTCGCCCCGAAGCCCCGCCCGTCTGGCGGGGCAAACCTTATCGCAGCTTTTGCAGCGGCCAAAATGTTCGTTCGAAAAAAAGTGAACGAGAGTGCTTCCGGGAATCACCCGGCCCGTGTCATAGTCACCGCGCAAAACGGGAAGCTGCCGAAACGCAACGGCGGCGGGAGCTTTGTTGGCCATGGGAAGAAATGACGGAGATGCCCGCGTCCTGATTTACAGCCACGATACGTTCGGGCTGGGTCACCTGAGGCGCTGCCGCGCGATCGCCCATTCCATGGTGGGGGAACGGCGCGCCATGTCGGTCCTGATCCTGTCGGGGTCGCCGATCATCGGTAACTTCGATTTTCGCGCTCGGGTCGATTTCGTCCGCGTGCCCGGCGTCATCAAGCTGCGCAACGGCGACTACACGTCGCTCGCGCTGCACATCGACATCGAGGAAACGCTGGCGATCCGGGCCTCCATCGTCCGGCACACCGCCGAGGCGTTCGATCCGGATCTGTTCCTCGTCGACAAGGAGCCGTTGGGCCTCAGGGGCGAAGTGGCCGATACGCTGGACCTCTTGAAGAGCCGGGGCGTACCCTTGGTCCTGGGCTTGCGCGACGTGCTCGATGATCCGATGCACCTGCATCAGGAATGGGAACGCAAGAAGGTGGCGCCCGCCCTGCGGGACTATTACGACGAGATCTGGGTCTACGGGATGCCCGATATCTGCAATCCGCTGGCCGGTCTTTCGCTTCCCGCGAAAATCGGCAAGAAGGTCCGCTTTACCGGCTACCTGCGCCGCGACCTTCCGGCGGGGATGCCAGCGCATTCGCCGCTCTCGAAGATCTCGCCCCCCTACATACTGGTTACGCCCGGCGGCNNGCCTATGAGTCGGCCGGGGACCTGCCGTACCCGGCGTTGATCGTGTTGGGACCGTTCATGGCCTCTGAGGACCAGGCCGAGTTCCTGGCGCGTTGCGACCGGCTGCCCAACGTCGAGGCGATCACGTTCGATGCGCATATGGAAAGCCTTCTCGACCAGGCGGTCGGCGTGGTGGCTATGGGCGGGTACAACACGTTCTGCGAAATCCTCTCCTTCGACAAGCGGGCGTTGATCGTGCCGCGCACGGTTCCGCGCATGGAGCAGTTCATTCGTGCCAGCCGCGCCCGCGACCTTGGGCTGGCCCGCATGTTGCAGAATGATGGGGTGCGCGACGCGGCCGAGATGGCGTCGGCGCTGCAACACCTCGTGGAACAGGCGCTGCCCTCCGAGCACATGCCGCCGGGGATGCTCGCCGGTCTCGACAATGTGAATGCGCTGGCGGACCGTCTCCTGCAGCGCAACGGTCGACGAACGGGCGCCATCCCGACATCAGCAGCGCTGGCCGCCGCGGGAGGGGAGAAATAGCGCCGTGTCGGCGGTCGCCGTCATCCTCAAGGGCTATCCCCGTCTGTCCGAAACCTTCATCGCTCAGGAAATCAGGGAACTCGAGCGACTAGGGCTGGATCTTCGCATCGTCTCGTTGCGGCATCCGACCGACCGCCACCGTCATCCGGTCCACCGCGAGATCACCGCGCCGGTCCGCTATCTGCCCGAATACCTGCTCCGCGAACCGCGGCGCGTCCTGCGGGGGCTGTCGGTTGCCCGCGGACTGATCGGTTTCGCGTCGGCGCGAGCCGCCTGGCTGCGCGATCTTCGCCGCGATCCGACGCGAAACCGGATTCGCCGGTTCGGGCAGGCCTGTGTCCTGGCCGCCGAGCTGGATCCCGATATCGCCCATCTGCATGCCCATTTCCTGCACACTCCCGCTTCAGTCGCGCGTTATGCGGCCCTGATGCGCGGCCTGCCGTGGAGTTGCTCGGCCCATGCCAAGGATATCTGGACAACGCCGGACTGGGAGATCGCGGAAAAACTGGCGGAGCTCGACTGGGCGGTGACTTGCACGGCCGCCGGCCGCGAGCGCCTCCAGGCGCTGGCGCCGACGCGCGACCGTGTCGGGCTGGTCTATCACGGCATCGATCTGGAGCGATTTCCGGCGCCTGCCGGGACAAGACCGGCCCGGGACGGCAGCGCCGCCGGCGATCCGGTGACCATCCTCTCCGTGGGACGGGCGGTGGCAAAGAAGGGCTACGAAGACCTGCTCGACGCTCTGGCCGCGTTGCCGCCCGGCCTCTCGTGGCGCTTGCGCCACGTCGGCGGCGGCCAACTGATCGCGCGGCTGAAGGACCGGGCGGCGCGCCGCGGCATCGCGGACCGGATCGACTGGCTGGGCGCCCAACCGCAGGAGACGGTCCTCAGCGAGATGCGTCGTGCCGACCTGTTCGCCCTGGCGAGCAAGGTTGCTGACGACGGCGATCGCGACGGACTGCCCAATGTTTTGTTGGAGGCGCAGAGTCAGGGGCTCGTGGTCCTTGCCACAGAGGTCTCCGCGATTCCCGAACTGGTCATCGACCAAGAGACGGGTATCCTCGTGCCGCCGGGGGATGTGAGGGCGCTGGCCGGCGCCCTGACGCGACTGATCGTCGACCCCTTCCTGCGTGAGCGTCTCGGACAGGCCGGTATGACACGAGTCCGCGCGTCGTTCTCGCTCGCCGCCAACATCGAGGGAATCGCCGGGCGGTTTGGCATCGCGACCGGGACCCGGCAGGCCGCCGCATGCGAATAGCGTTCTATGCGCCGCTGAAACCGCCCGACCATCCGGTGCCCTCCGGCGATCGCCGCACGGCACGGTTGTTCATGGCGGCGTTGCGCCGTGCCGGCCACGACGTCGCGCTCGCATCGTCGTTCCGCAGTTACGATGCCTTCGGAGACGCGGCGCGGCAGGGGCGGCTGCGTGGACTCGGCGCCCGCCTCGCCTGCCGTTATCTGGAGCGGCACCGGGACGCGCCACCCGATTTGTGGTTCACGTATCATCTCTATCACAAGGCGCCGGACTGGCTCGGGCCGACGGTCAGCGGCGAGCTGCGCATCCCCTACGTCGTGGCCGAGGCCAGCGTCGCGCCAAAGCAGCGGGGCGGACCTTGGGCTGTGGGCCACGAGGCGGTCGCCGACGCGGTCCGCCGCGCCGATCTCGTGATCTGCATCAACCCCGACGATGCGGAGTGTCTGCGCCCGCTTCTGGGTTCGGCCCGGCGATTGGTGGCGATGAAGCCGTTCCTCGACCCGGTGTCGGCGGCCCGCGCGAGAGCCGACCGACTCCACCATCGCGCGGCGATGGCGACTCAGCTCGGAATCGATCTGGAAACGCCCTGGATCGCCGTCGTCGCGATGATGAGGGCAGGCGACAAGCTCGCCTCCTATCGCCTCCTTGGTGAGGCCCTGCAGCGCCTTTCGGACCACCGGTGGATCCTGCTGGTGGCCGGCGACGGCCCGGCACGCGGAGAGGTGGCGGCGGCGCTCGACTTCGCGGACCGCGTGCGGCTCCTGGGCCGACTCCGCTCGGAGGAAGTCGAGCGGCTCAACGCGGCAGCCGATATCGGCGCCTGGCCGGCGATCAACGAGGCCTTCGGTATGGCGGTGCTCGAGGCGCAGGCCGCCGGTCTGCCCATGGTGGTCGGCGATCGCGCCGGCATACGCCAGATCGTCGACGCCGGGAAGACGGGGCTGGTGGTCCCGGAGGGCGACGTGGCCGCATTCGCAACCGCGCTTGCTTCGCTGCTTGCCGAGCCCGCGCGGCGCGCCGAAATGTCCGGCGCGGCCGCTGCGCGGGTGCAGCGCGAGCACGACCTCGCGGCAGCCACCCGCCAGCTCGACGCCGCGGTGACGGACGCGGCGGCAGGGCGGTCGCGGATGGCTGCGACATGACGATGCTGGCTGTCGTCCGCCACGGGCCGACCGAATGGAACATCATCGGCCGCGTCCAGGGCCGCACCGACGTGCCGCTCAATCCGGCCGGAATCGAGGAAGTGCGCCGCTGGGTCCTGCCGCGGGAGATCGATGGGTTCGCATGGGTCTCCAGCCCGCTCTCGCGCACGCTAGAGACCGCGCGGATTCTGAGCGGCCGAGACGTCAGGGCCGATTCGCGGCTGATCGAGATGGACTGGGCGGATTGGGAGGGCGCGACCCTCACTGCGTTGCGCGCCGAGTTGGGCGATCTTATGCGGGCGTGGGAAGCCAGGGGGCTCGACTTCCGCGCTCCGGGAGGCGAGAGCCCGCGGGACGTGCAGGCCCGGATCCAGCCGTTCCTGGCCGAGATCGCGCGGCGCGGTGAAGCCACCGTCGCGGTCACCCACAAGGGCGTGATCAGGGCCCTGTACGCCCTGGCCACCGGCTGGGACATGACGGACAAGCCGCCCGACAAGCTGCGCGAGTCGTGCGTGCACCTGTTCCGGCTGGCGGAAAACGGGACACCTGTGGCGGAATGCCTGAACATCCCGTTGATCAACGAGGCGCCGCCGTGAGTGGCGCCACCGTCATGGTCTATGTCCAGCATCTGCTGGGAATCGGACACCAGATGCGCGCCGCCGCCATCATCCGTGCGATGCAGGCAAGTGGTCTCGACGTGACCTGCGTGTCCGGTGGCGAACCTGGCGGCATGCCGGATCTCGGCGGCGCCCGCCTCATCCAGCTGCCATCTTTGCGCGCCGCCGACGCCAGCTTCCGGCGCCTCGTGGACGACGCCGGGCGGGAGCTCGACGAGGCCGGTCGCGCGCGCCGGCGGACGGCCCTGCTTGCGGCATTCGCGGAGATAAGACCTGCAGCCCTGCTGATAGAGAGCTTTCCGTTCGGCCGCTGGCAGTTCCGCTTCGAATTGCTGCCGCTGTTGCAAGCAGCGCGGGAGAGCGGGGTGCGCGTTGCGAGTTCGGTGCGCGATATACTGGTCGAAAAGAACGAACCCGACCGACTCGACAAGGTTGTCGCGATCCTGCGTCAGTCGTTCGATGCCGTACTCGTCCACGGTGATCCGCGGCTGGTGCCATTCGCCGCGACATTCGGCGCCGCCGACCGGATCGCCGATCTGATCCGCTACACGGGGTATGTTGCGTCGGCGCCGCCGGCCTGTGCGCCGGACGGGCCCGGCGCCGCTGAGGTCGTGGTGGCCGCGGGCGGTGGCGCCGTGGGCGGCGCATTGCTTCAGGCAGCGCTCGCCGCCCGGCCGATGACCCGATTGGCGGCGGCGCCATGGCGCCTCATCACCGGGCCCAACCTGCCGCGCGACGAGCGGGCGGCGCTGACCGCCCCCGACGGCGTGATCATCGAAACCCTGCGTTCCGACTACCGGGAGATCCTCAGCCGCGCAGCCGTCTCGGTCAGCCAGGCGGGCTACAATACGGTCATGGATGTCCTGGTCACCGGTGTGCGCGCGGTGCTGGTGCCGTTCAGCAACAGTACGGAGACCGAACAGACGCGCCGGGCGCGCCTCCTGGCGGCGCAGGGCCGCGTGCAGATGCTCCCCGAAGAGGACCTGTCGCCGGCCGCACTGGCCAATGCGATCGAGGCGGCGGCAACGACTCCGCCGCCTCGCGCGCTGACATTCGATCTTGACGGTGCCGCCGGGACGGCCCGGATCGTGGGCCAACTCGTCGGCCGCCGGCAAACCTAACCGTCTCTATGCGAGCCGGCTCAACTGTGCCTATACTTGCGGAATGGCGGGCAGGACGCAGGCAGAGGACATGATGGCAAGGGTGGATGTCGCCTCTCCCACATCGTCGCGAGCGGGATCGTGGGCGGGTTTGTCCGCCGAACTCGACGCCTGGACGGCGGCGGGCCGGATTGCTACGTTCTGGTGGCGCGACGACGACGCGACCCGGTCCGGGGAGCGCTTGTCCCGACTCCTGCAGATCGCGCAAGGGACACCGCTGACGCTTGCGGTCATACCGGCGGCTGCCCGGGACGATCTCGTCGTCGCGCTCGACGGCCATCGCTCTGCCGGCGGTTGCGCCCGCGCCGTGCAGCATGGCTTTGCCCATGTCAACCATGCGCCCGCCGGCGATAAGAAGGCTGAATACGGGCCGCATCGGCGGGCCGAGGTGATGCTGGCTGAGTTGGCCGAGGGACGCGAGCGCCTGCAATCGATGTTCGCGGACATGTTCCAACCTATCATGACGCCGCCCTGGAATCGCATCGATCCGACCCTCGTGCCGCGGCTCGGCGAGGCGGGGTTGACGGCGCTGTCCGCCTTCGGCGCGCGGCCGGCTGGCCACGGGCCGGGGACGGTCAATGTCCATGTCGATTTGATCGACTGGCGGCGGACGCGCGGATTCGTCGGCGAAGCGGCGGCGCTCGGAGCAGTCGCCGACCATCTTGCGGCGCGGCGCATGGGCGTGGTGGATGCCGACGAGCCGACCGGGCTGCTCACTCATCATCGCGACCACGACGAGGCCTGCTGGCTATTCGCCGAACGTCTGGTCGCCGCGATCAACGGCCACCCGGCGGGCCGCTGGACGACCGGCCCCGCAACGGCAGCGCCGTCATGAACGCGAACCAGTACCGATATTCCGGGACGGTCCTGTCGAAGGACTATCTGCGCGCCGGGGTCGGGCTCGTGGCAACCGCCGGGCCCGTGATCTGGCTTGATCCGCTGCCCACCGTCGCCATGGTATTGACCGGCTTGGCGGTGTTGTTCGGCGTCTTTGCGGCACGCACCGGCCTGCGCCAGTTCACCGCGATCGAGATAACGTCGGATGGGATCGCGGCGCGCGGACCGCTGTCCTGCCATATGCAATGGCACGATGTCAGGCGCGTGCGGCTGGACTACTTTTCCATCGGCCGCGAGGGGCGGCGGGGCTGGATGCAGCTCAAGGTCAGCAGCCGATTCCGCCACATTCGCGTCGATTCGACGATCGACGACTTCAATCAGCTCGCGGCGAAAATTGCAGAAATGGCGCAGCAGTACGGAATCCCTCTGCCGGAGACGGCGGTTGCGAATTTCCATGCGCTTGGCATCGCCGTTGCAGGCGGCGACCGGGAGGTCGCGGCGTGAGGGACGAATTGCTGACCGTCCGTGACTTGCGGGTCTGTTTCGACCTGGCGGAGGGCCGCATCGAGGCCGTGCGCGGCGTGTCCTTCTCGGTGCGTCCGGGCTCCGCCGTCGCGCTCGTCGGCGAGTCGGGGTCCGGCAAGACCGTCGTATCGCAGGCGATAATGGGCATCCTTCCGAAACCGGCACGCATCACGTCGGGGTCGATCATGTTTCGCGATCCATTGCGGCCGGGCCCGGTGGACATCGCAAGGCTCGATCCGAATGGCCGCGAGATGCGATCGATCCGCGGCGGGCGCATTTCGATCATCTTCCAGGAGCCGATGACCTCCCTGTCGCCGCTCCACACGATTGGCGACCAAGTGTCCGAGGCCCTGCATCTCCATCGCAACTGCAGCCGGTCTGAAGGGCGCGACGCGACGCGGGAAATGCTCCGGCTGGTCGGCTTCCCCGAGCCCGAGCGCGCGCTGCGGACCTATCCGTTCGAGCTGTCGGGCGGCTTGAGACAGCGGGCGATGATCGCGATGGCGCTGGTCTGCCGCCCCGCGCTGCTGATCGCCGACGAGCCGACGACCGCGCTCGACGTGACGATCCAGGCGCAGATCCTCGAGCTGATCGTCGACCTGCAGCACGAGTTGGGCATGGCCGTGCTGATCATCACCCACGATCTCGGGGTCGTGGCCAACGTCGCCGAAGACGTGATCGTGATGTATCACGGCGAGATCATGGAAGCGGGCGGCGTGGAGGACATCTTCCGCACGCCCGGCCACCCGTATCTCCAAGCGCTCCTGAAGGCGGTGCCGCGCTTCAGCATGGAGCGCAACGAACGACTCGTTCCGATCCGCGAGATCGCACCGCCGTCCGGCGCCTTGATTTGCCGCGCGGACGCGAAGGAAGCGGCAAACGGCGGTGCCGGACCGGAGCCCCTGCTCGCCGTCCGTGACATTCGCAAGACGTTCACCATCCGAAAGGAATCGTGGGTCGGCACCGCGGAGGCGGGGCGCATCGAGGCCGTCGCAGGCGTCAGCTTCGACATCCGGCGCGGCGAATGCCTGGGCCTCGTCGGCGAAAGCGGCTGCGGCAAGACGACGCTGAGCAAGATCATCATGCGCGCGCTGTCTGCCGATTCCGGCAGCATCACCTACAGCGGGGCCGACGGCCCGGTCGACGTGCTGGCGCTGGAAGGCGACGATCTGACAGCCTTCCGCCGCAAGGTCCAGTTCATATTTCAGGATCCGCTCGGATCGCTCAATCCCCGGATGCGCGTTGCCGACATCATCGGCGAGCCGCTGGTCATTCACGGCATCGGCGACACCGCGCACCGGACCGAACTGGTCGAGGAGCTGCTGCGCCTCGTCGGTCTCGACATCCGCCATGCCCGGCGCTATCCGCACAGCTTCTCGGGTGGTCAGCGCCAGCGTATCGGCATTGCGCGTGCGCTGGCGCTGCGTCCCAGCCTGCTCATCTGCGACGAGCCGGTGTCGGCGCTCGACGTGTCCATCCAGGCGCAGATCCTGAACCTCCTGAAGGATCTGCAGTCGGCGCTCGGGCTGACCTACCTGTTCATTTCGCACAATCTTGCGGTGGTCGACTATATCGCCGACCGCATCGCCGTGATGTGCCGCGGCCGGCTGGTCGAAGTGGCGCCGCGAGACGTGCTGTTCCGCAATCCGGTCCATCCCTATACGCAGGGCCTGCTGGCCGCAGTGCCGGAACCGAGCCTGGACCAGCCGCTGCAGTTCGAGCGCCTGATGGAGGAGCGCGCATCGGATCCGGCGGCGTGGCCGGCGCCGTTCACCGAAACCGTGGCAACGGCGCCGGTCCTGCGGGCCCTGGGCAGCGACCATTTCGTGCGCGCCGATGCGCACGCGGACCTGCCCGGCGTGTGAGGGGGAGGGGCGCGATGCGACTGTTGGTGTTCCTGCTAGCCGCGATATCCGTCGGCCCGGTCCTGGCAGCGGCCGCCGGTCCCGTCGAACCTCCGTATTTCGCCGCCGATGTCGCGGCGGGCCGATTGCCGCCTGTGGCCGACCGACTGCCCGATCCGCCGCTGCTCGAGGAGATGGACGGGGGACGCACGATCGGCCGCTACGGCGGCACCTTGAACCTCCTGATGGCACGTTCGAAAGACGTGCGGCAGATGGTCGTGTACGGCTATGCCAGGCTGGTCCGGTACGGCCGCGATTACCGGATCGTGCCGGATATTCTGGAGGACGTCGAGGTCGAGGACGGCCGCATCTTTACACTGCGCCTGCGGCGCGGGCATCGCTGGTCGGACGGTGCACCGTTCACGACCGAGGATTTCCGCTACTGGTGGGAGGACGTCGCCAACAATCCGAAGCTGACGCCGACGGGGCCGCAGGTCGAACTGCGGATCGACGGCGAGCTGCCGACCGTCGAGATCATCGACGAGACCACGATCCGCTTCACCTGGTCGCGGCCAAATCCGAAATTCCTGCCGGCGCTGGCATCGGCCAGCCCCCTCTACATCTATCGCCCGGCCCATTACCTCAAGCAATTTCATCCGCGGTATACGGACCCGTCCGCCCTTGAGAGGCTGGCCAGGGACAGCGGACAGCGCAACTGGGCCGCCCTCCACAACAG
>JABAOH010001250.1_pt1 | contig 24834 bp, 25 predicted proteins | sample 7062181 | NCBI WGS metagenome assembly JABAOH01 (sample SAMN14538630, study PRJNA623070) | marine sediment metagenome | biome: marine biome [ENVO:00000428]; feature: marine pelagic biome [ENVO:01000023]; material: deep marine sediment [ENVO:00002113]; isolation source: pool of 5 deep marine... | reverse complement strand
CTCTGAGCCCGACGCTCGAGCTGCCAACAACTGCCCGGGAAGCCTCATCCGAGTCGCCGGACAGCTCCAATACCAAGGGCGATACTTGCCAGGGAGCGATTCAAATTCCTACTGCGACGATCCGTGAGTAGGGCCGTGTCCGTCGATCGTTCGCAAGCTTCCGTAGGCCGCTTCCAAGCCTCCGTAGACCGTTTGGAAGCCTCCCCGGATCGTTCGCGAGCCGTATTTCGTCGTCGGCAAGCCGTATCTCGTCATCCGCAAACCGTGTTCCGTCGTTTGCAAGCCGTATCTCGTCGTTTGGGAGCTTACTCCGGGGCGCGGGGGGCTTTCAAAATGGTCAGGTGAAGCTTGTAAACGGCTTTGTTTTGCCCACCCACCCCCACAAGCAGGTATCCCATGCCACGCTTCGCCCGAAGCGAGCCTGAGATCGCTGCGCTCGCGCTCGAGCATGAGACCCACGAGGCGGAGGCCAACCGGCTGCGCGACTCGTGAGGAAGGCGTCCGTCCGCAATGGCCGGCTCGAGGTGTCGAATCGCCGCTTTGAAGCTTCAAAACGCCTTACTGAAGCTTCAAGACGGCGTTCTCCGGGCCTCCCTCCCAGGCCGCTGGGTTCCGTCAAGACGGTCACCGTGGTGCTCTGGCAGCCGTCCGCGATGCTAGCCCCCAGTCCGTGCGGCGTGCGGGGTACTGCGTGGATTCGAGAGAACCCAGTAGCTATGGGTGAGCACTCAGTCACATCGAGGACCACAAGGGGGGGACCGAGGGGGAGAAGGGGCAGAAGGGGCAGGGGCCTGGCCGTCATCCTCCTCCCCCAACTGCCACTTCTCCCCCCCTCCCCTCCCCCCTCCCTTGCGCCGCCCCTCGGAGCACGTACTTTATCCTATAAAGTCCTTTACCTTCACCGGCCTCCGTGGGGGACACGTGACCATTCCGACGCACGAGGACCAGGAAAACGCCAAAGAGACCCTGGCGTATATCCGGCGCACCATGGAATCGGCCTCGACCTTCACCGCAGTCTCCGGCTGGGGACTGGTGACCGTAGGCGGCATCGGCCTGTTGGCAGCGTGGCTCGCATGGAGTGGCGGGCAGAATACCGATCTGCGGGTGTGGATCCCCGCTGCCCTCGTCTCGGTGGCGGTCGCCACGGTGCTGAACTGGACCAAGGCGCGTCACCTGGATGTGCCCCTTTGGTCTGGGGTGTTCCGCAAGATCGCATGGGTCATGATTCCGGCGATGGCGGCAGGCGCGCTGCTCACAGTCGCCCTTGCGGAACAGGGGGTGTCCGATCTCCTGCCGGGCACGTGGCTCGCCCTATACGGGGCTGGCGTCACCGCCGGAGGTACGTTCTCGGTGCGGGCGATCCGCTGGATGGGAGTGGCGTTCCTCATATTGGGCGCCGGCGCACTGTTGCGGCCCGACGTGGGCCTCGTGCTCCTGGCCGTCGGGTTCGGCGGCCTCCACGTGGCCGTTGGCCTCGACATCGTTGTGAGGCACGGTGGGTAGCCCGACCTCGGAGGTCCTGGACCGGCTAATTCACGAGCGCATCCGCTTGGGGATCGTTTCGGCGCTCGCGGCCGAAGAGCGCATGAGTTTCGCCGATCTCAAGCGGGTGTTGAGAACCAGCGACGGTAACCTGAGCGTTCACGCTCGCAAGCTGGAGGAGGCTGGCTACGTCAAGGTGAGCAAGGGTTTCGAAGATCGGAAACCCAGGACTGAATACCGACTCACCCCTAAAGGGCGCCGAGCGCTGGAGATGTATCTCGAGCAGATGGAGACCATCTTGAGCGAGGCACGGGACGCGCTGGAGCGGACATGAGCGGGCTACACGTGGGGATCATCATGGACGGGAACGGGCGGTGGGCCCGCGCGCAGGGGAAACCCCGCTGGCGGGGACACCTTGCCGGCGTAGACAGCGTGCGCGACGTGGTGCGCGGTGCGCCCGACCTGGGGGTTACGACGCTCACCCTTTACGCCTTCTCCAGCGACAACTGGAAGCGGCCGCGGGGCGAGGTAGGCCGCCTGTTCTGGCTCCTCAGAGAGTACTGTCAGCGCGAGCGCGCGGAGCTAGTGGAGAACGGTGTGCGGCTCACCCAAATCGGGCGACGCGACCGGATCCCCAAGTCTGCCCTTGCCGAGCTCAAGAAGACGGAGCAGGCCACTGCCCGCGGGCGACGCCTCCACCTCCGCCTCGCCATCGACTACAGTGCCCGTTGGGCCATCAGCGAGGCCACCAAGAGGCTGGCCCGCCGGGTGGAGCAGGGCCGGCTGGACTGCAAGGCGATCTCATGTGACACGCTGCGTCGCGCCATCGCCAACGGCGTCCCCGACCCCGATCTCATCATCCGCACGGCAGGCGAGCAGCGACTGTCGGACTTTCTCCTGTGGGAAGCCGCCTACGCCGAGCTGTATTTCACCTCCGTGCTGTGGCCCGACTTTCGGCGGGGCGAGTTGGCGTTAGCCCTCTCGGAGTTTCAGCAGCGTGAGCGGCGGTTCGGCGGGGTCTTGGATGCCGGAGATGCTGCCGCCACGGCGGTAGGGCAGTAGGGCGGAACGGCGAACGACGGAACGATGGAACGACGGTACGACGGTACGACGGAAGCTACGCGCGGGAGTTGGTCCGGCGTGGCCGCTTGCCAAGTGACTCGTACAACCTCCAGGTGAGCTTCCCAGCTCGATCACGCAAGGCGTTCAATCTCTCCCACGCTTCACGGGTCAGGTAACCGAGGTTCTCCGACAACAAGAGAATGTACGACAGCTCGGAGAGGGACCCCAACGCGATGTCCAGGAATCGTCGGAACTCGCGGGCCCCGCGTTTAGCCGAGCCCTCGGCGATATTGGCCGCTGAAGAGAAGGCCGCACGCCGAGCCTGAGCCGTCAATCCGTACCGCTCATCGTCAGGGAATGTGCGGCTGGCACCATAGACTTCCAGGACGAGCTGGTGGCACACCTGCCAGGCATCGAGACGCCCGTATGGCATCATGATTCCCAACCCTAGCACCTGACGATCCGCGAGCCATAACCAATCCATTGCCAGACGGTCCATTTCCACGCCAACCTCCTTCCGTCGTTCCATCGTTCCGTCGTTCCATCGTTCCGTCGTTCCATCGTTCCATCGTTCCGCCGTTCCGTCGTTCCATCGTTCCGCCCTTCCGCCCTTCCACCGATCCGATCAGTTTTGGGTTCTTGGTGCCCGATACGCCCCGCACCGGAATCCGAGGTTCGCCCCATGCGCACGCTGATCATCCCACTCACCACCCTCACAACCGCCACGACGCTCCTAGCGCAGCAGCCCACCCCTTCCCCCGGAGTGAGGTACGATCGCCTGCTCATCAGGAACGCGCTGGTTATCGATGGCGCCGGCAACCCCACCCGGGGACCGTTCGACATCGTGGTGGAGGGCTCGACCATCGCGAGCATTCGGCCACACCGCGCCGACGCCAACATCCGGGCGGACCGCGTGATCGATGCCACCGGCATGCACGTCATGCCCGGGATCATCGACCTCCACGGGCACATCATGTTCAGCCGTAATCGGGAGCCGCTGCCCAAGGACTACGTCTACAAGCTGTGGCTGGGACACGGGATCACCACGATTCGCGAACCGGGGTCCGGTGAAGGCATCGACACGGTCGTGCACCACGCCCGCCTATCAGCGGAGAATCGCATCGCCGCGCCGACCATCATCCCCTACGCCGTACCGGGCGGCACTACACCCGAGCAGGGCCGGGCCTCTGTGCGACGTCTCAAGGAGCGGGGGGCAATGGGACTCAAGGTGTTCGTCCTGCGGCCGGACGTGTGGGAGGCCGTCATGGACGAGGCCCACAAGCTGGAGTTCCCGGTGGCCACCGACATGAAGATTCAGGAGTACGACGCACTCGATGCGGCCCGACTGGGAGTGCGGACCATCGAGCACTGGTACGGGATTCCGGATGCGGCGATCCCCGGCCCTCAGGATTTCCCCGAGGCCTACAACTACGACAATGAGCTCGACCGCTTTCGCTGGGCGGGGGACCTCTGGCGGCAGGCCGACCCGGATCGCCTGTCATCGGTGCTGGACACCATGCTGGCACACAACGTGAGCTGGGACCCCACCCTCGCGGTTTACGAGGTGAATCGCGACCTGGTCCGCGCCCAAAACCTCCCGTGGTTCGATGCGTACGCCATGCCCAACCTGCTCGCCTTCTTCGAACCGGATCCCAGCCGCCACGGGTCCTACCACTTCGAATGGACCACCAACGACGAAGTGATGTGGCGGGAGAACTACCAGATCTGGATGAAGTGGGTGCGGGAGTACGCCGCTCGCGGCGGCAACGTCACCGTGGGATCGGACGCCGGATTCATGTACCACCTGTACGGCTTCGGCACCATCAGGGAGCTGGAGTTCCACCGTGAGGCTGGGTTCCACCCCATCGAGGTGATCCAACATGCGACCTGGAACGGCGCCAAAGCCCTGGGGCTCGCCACCACCGGCGTGGTCCGCCCAGGGTTCGAGGCTGACCTCCTGGTGGTGGACGGGAATCCGCTACACAACCTGAAGGTGCTCTACGGCACGGGCGTCACGGTGGAGGAGAACGGGCGCATGGTGAGGCGCGGCGGTGTGAGGTTCACCATTAAGGATGGGATCGTGTTCGACGCGCCGGCCCTCCTCGAAGAGGTCAAACAGATGGTGCGCCAGGCGAAGCAACGGACGGCAGCACCGTAGTGTGGTGTGGTCTGCCGCCGATTGATCGACCAGCGGACTCTGATTCGTCTCGGTGAAACAGTAGGGGCTAGCGTGCTACGCCCCCACACCTCGCCCCCAGAGCAATCCGCGTTCAGAGAATCATCCGCGGCAGGGAACGATCCGACCGCGGTCCGTGTAGTCTCCCAGTACTTGGCTTCTCCCCCGGGGCCACCGGTGACAGGTGACGGGTCTCACGGCAGGCTGGGAAATCTTGCCGTAAGTTGTTTCGCAATCGTTGCTTAGGACCAAATGATGCTGGCTTGGCAATCCCCGAGTAGCCTCACAACGGCGGGACTGGTGATCCTGGGACTCGCGTGTGCCCGTCCCGCACTCTGCCAGGGGGGCCGGCAGCCGCGTGGGGCTGGGCAGCCGGCCGCCGGGGTTCTCGCCCTGTATCTAGTCGGTTCCGCGTTCGACGCAGCCGCATTGCGTTCGAGCAGCGCACGGCAATCAACGACCACCGCGGGTTCTTTCACGGCAGTCGACGCTCGCTGGCTGAGGCCCACTGGCCTGAGCTCCGAGCAGGCGCTCGGTCTCGGCAGGTCGCGGGTGTTTGAAGTCGCCGACCAGCGTAGCGTGTGGATGAAGGCAGCTGCCAATGGGAGTTCGCCACCGTTTCTCGGTCCGAAGGCCGAGCAGCACCCCGCCACACTGTCGCTTTCGGCGGCGCTCCTTCCACCGATCCAGGCGGTGAGTCGATTCCCGGTGCACCTATCCTTTCACAACGTCCTGAGCATCATCCCCGAGCGTCGTGCCATGGAACATGTCTGGCCGGGTATCCGGGGCGCCGGCCGAGTGGTCCGAGTCTACTGCGGCGTCAAGTTCTAGCACGCACACGAAGGTTATCTTTGGGCCCATGGCTGTGATCGTGCGCAGTGTGATCGCTGCGACCCTGGTGGCGTTGTTCGCGGCACCTGGGGCGGCCCAGGACGACACCACGCCGGCGAGGGTTAGTTGGCTCCCGCCTGAGCCGGTCCAAGGCTCGCTCGTCCGACTGGTCATCCAGCTCGCGGATGGGCACGTCACCGGCGACAGCGCACCGAGCGTCACGGGACACCTCGCGGGACAACCTCTGCACTTCGAGCCCGATCTGCTGGGTGGGTTCCAGGCACTTGGTCCTATCCCAATGCACAGCCAGGGGAGCATCCCTCTCACCCTGACGATCCGGTACGCCGACGGGGACAGCACACACCAGTTCGTGCGCATCCCCGTGACCGCAGGCGAATACCCTGTCGAGCGTCTTCGGGTCGCGCGCCAGTTCGTCGAGCAGCCTGATTCGGCGCTCGCCGCCCGCATCGCCGAAGAGCGCGACCGGGCGCGGGAGGTGTCACGACGCACCCACAGGACCCCGCGGGTATGGCGCGGTCAGTTCACCCGACCCACGCCGGGACGCATCACCAGCGAGTACGGCAGGCGGCGGGAGTTCAACGGCCAGCTACAGAGCCGGCACTGGGGCGTCGACTTGGACGGGGAGCTCGGCACACCGGTCGTCGCGGCGAATCGCGNNCGGGCGGGTCATCTACCTCGACCACGGGCACGGCCTGGTCACCGCCTACTTGCACCTGAGCGAGATCGGCGTGGCAGCAGGCGATACGGTTTCCCGCGGCCAGATCATCGGAGCGATCGGCGCCTCGGGCAGAGTGACCGGACCCCACCTGCACTGGACGGCGAAGTACGGGAACGTGACAGTGAATCCGATGAGTCTCTTAGAGCTCGACCTGTCGACGTTCGGCGCACCGAAGCCTTGAGCCGTCAGCCTTCAGCCGTCAGCCTGCAATTCGCAGTTCGCAATTAGCAATTCGGATAAGTCCCTGGGTTAGGCGTTCCGTCGTTCCGTCCTTCCATCGTTCCGTCGTTCCCTCGTTCCGTCCTTCCGTCGTTCCGCCCGACCGCCTCCACGAGCACCGGCTCCAACACCCTCCACACGTTCTCGGCGACGATTCGTTGCCCTTCGGCTGTTGGATGAATCCCGTCCGCCTGGTTGAGCTCGGCAACGCCACCGACGCCCTCCAGCAGGAAGGGAATGAGCGTGGCGTCGTGCTCCCGGGCAATGTCAACGAACACCTGACGAAACTCCCGGGTGTAGCGCCGACCGAGGTTGGGTGGGGCTTCCATGCCGGCGATGACGACGCGGGCGCCGCGGTGGGCGGTGCGGGTGCGGCTGATGATCTGCTGTAGGTTCCGCTTCATCTCGACGGGGGGCTGACCCCTGAGTCCATCGTTGGCGCCCAGCTCCAACACCAGGACGGCGATGGGCTCACGCAACAGCCAATCGATGCGACGCAAACCGCCAGCCGACGTCTCTCCACTCACCCCGGCGTTGACCACACGAAACGGCAGCCCAGCAGAATCGATCTTCCCTTGGATGAGGGCTGGAAACGCCTGGTCGAGTTCAAGCCCGTAACCAGCCGTGAGGCTGGTGCCGAGAACCAGCACGACACCACCTTCCGCTGTTCCCTCGTTCCGACGTTCCGCCGCCTCCACCCCCCCTGCCGCTTCTGTCGCCCGCCCCCTCCGCACCACCACTTGGCGGTCTGACGACGACTCGCATGCCCAAAGCAGCACGCAGCCCAGCAACAGCAATATCTTTCGAGCCATGATCATCCAAGCCGAACACCTGGAACAAACTTACATCAGTGGGGGCCGCCCGCTCACGGTGCTCAGGGACATCAACCTGGCCGTCGAGTCCCAGGGCTTCGTGGCAGTCGTGGGACCCTCCGGCAGCGGGAAGACTACGCTGCTCGGCCTCCTGGCCGGCCTCGACCGACCCACCAGAGGGACCGTTCGCATCGACGGACAGGATCTCGGTCCACTCTCCGAAGACGAACGGGCACGGATACGCGCGGAGAAGATCGGGTTCGTGTTTCAGACGTTCCAGCTCATCCCGACCCTTACGGCGTTGGAAAACGTGCTGGTTCCGGTGGAGCTGCACCCCGATCCGACGTTCGGGCGCAGGGAACGAGCGGACCAACGGGCCAGGGAGCTCCTGGCGCGCGTGGGACTAGCGCAGCGGACGCACCATTATCCGGCGCAGCTCTCCGGTGGAGAGCAGCAGCGGGTGGCCCTCGCGCGGGCGTTTGCAAATGAGCCCAGGATCCTCTTCGTGGACGAGCCGACCGGAAACCTGGATACCGACACCGGCCGCGCGGTGATCGATCTCTTGGTCACCCTCAACACGGAGGAGAGGACCACGCTGGTCCTGGTCACCCACGATCAGGAACTCGCCCGGCGGGCCCACCGTGTCATCCACCTCTCGGGCGGAGCGATCGTCTCCGACACTGGAAGTCGGTCCGCGTGAATCGGCGGTTCATTCTGGCCATGGTCTCGAGGGAGACCCGCTCGAGCTGGCGTCGCATCGCTCTGTACACGGCATGCATCACGCTGGGCGTGGCTGCCTTGGTGGCAATCAACTCCTTCCGCTCCGACATGAGCCGCGCCATCCACAGGGAAGCTCGGGCGCTGCTGGGGGCGGATCTGGAGTTGCGGAGTCGCGAGCCGTTTCCCCAACCGGTGCAGAACCTTCTCGATTCCGCAGTCCAGGCAGGCACACCGGTCTCCTACGTCACCAGCTTCTCCTCCATGGCTCTGGTGGAACGGAGCGGCCGCACGCGCCTAGTGGAGGTTCGCGCGCTGGCGGGTGGGTACCCGTACTACGGGCAGATCAGCACCGAACCGGCGGGCCGGTGGACAGCCCTCGCATCGGAACGGGTGGCGCTGGTAGATCCCTCCGTGCTGGTGCAGCTCGATGCCAGCCTTGGCGATACGGTGCGCATCGGTCAGGCCGACTTCCCGATCGATGCCGCCGTCACCACCGTACCCGGAGAAATCGGGATCCGCGCCGCCATCGGACCGCGGGTGTACATCCCCGGCGCGTATCTCGACGAAACGGAGCTGCTCCGGTTCGGCAGCCGGGCCCGGTATGCGGCATACCTGCAGATCGAGGACGCCGAAGAGGTCCAGCAATTTCTCGACGAGCACGAGGACCTCTTGGAAGATCAGCGGGTGGGATACGATACGGTCGAAGAACGCGAGGAGGCGTGGGCCGAGTCCCTGGATGTCATGGCCCGGTTCCTCGGTCTGGTGGGCTTGATGGCCTTGCTTCTGGGTGGCTTGGGCGTCGCCAGCGCCGCCCACGTATTCGTGAGGCGTAAGCTCGAGACGGTGGCCGTGCTACGGTGCCTGGGCGCCACACAGCGAACCGTGTTCTTGGTGTACCTCCTCCAGGCGGCGCTCATGGGGGTACTCGGCGCGGCCGCCGGCGCAGCCCTGGGCATTGGCGTGCAAGCTGCGCTGCCACGAGTGCTCGCTGACTTCTTACCCCTGGACGTGTCCCCGAGACTCCACGGGTTAGCGGTGCTCTCAGGCTTCGGCATCGGCGTCTGGGTGGCGCTGCTGTTCGGCCTGCTCCCACTCCTCACCGTCCGAGACGTTCCTCCCCTGCGGGCGCTGCGCCGGCCGTTCGATGAGCCGACACCACGTCGGGATGTCTTGCGAGTCGCGGCCTACGTCGTGCTCGTCGGGAGCATCATAGCGTTGAGCCTGTGGCAAGCACCCTTTGTGTGGGCGGGGCTGGCGTTCGCTGGCGGCGTCGCCATGGGTGCTTCCGTGCTTTGGGCGGTGGCTGCGGCGCTCATCAAGGCGACTCGACGGTTCTTCCCCGACCAAGCGCCGTACGTCGTTCGCCAGGGCGTTGCCAACCTGTTTCGGCCCCACAACCAGACGGTAGCCGTAACGCTTGCCGTGGGGTTCGGCGTGTTTCTTCTCAGCACCATGCACCTGGTGCAGCGGAACCTCCTCACCCAGATCGAGATCGAAACCGGCCCTGATCGCCCCAACCTCGTGGTGTTCGACATTCAAGCGGATCAACGGGAAGGCGTCGAACACCTGATCTCCGAAAGAGGCCTGGGGATTCGTGAGGTAACACCGATCGTTCCCGCACGGATCGCCGAGATCAACGACCGCACCGTCGAGGAGCTGCTAGCTGACACGGTTGGACCGCGTGCCAGCCGGTGGGCGTTGAGGAGGGAGTATCGGCATACGTATCGGGATACGATGGTGGCGTCTGAACAGCTCGCTGAGGGCGAGTGGTGGGGCTCGGAGTCGGGGGGAGGAGGGGGAGGAGGGGCAGAGGGCGGCAGGGAGAGGCAGGAGGCGGCAGGGGCGGTACCAGCGGCAGAGCCGGCAGGAGAGGGCGTGGCCGCAGCAGAAGGTTCGCAGCGCCGAGAAGTGCACCGCGTGTCGATGGAAGTGGACCTCGCAGCAGAACTCCGCGTGGAAGTAGGCGACCGCATCACTTGGGACGTGCAAGGGGTCCGGCTCGAGACGGAGATAGCGAGCCTGCGCCATGTGGATTGGGCTCGGTTCGAGCCCAACTTCTTCGTAGTCTTCGAGCCCGGCGCGCTAGAGCAGGCACCGCAAACCTACGTCACCCTGGTCCGCGTTCCCGCTGCGCTCGAGCGGGCCGAGCTACAGCGCGATCTGGTCCGACGCTATCCCAACATCTCGGCGCTGGATCTATCCCTCATCATCGAGACGCTCGACAGAATCCTGGGGAGCGTCTCGTCCGCGATTCGGTTCATGGCTGTGTTCAGTCTTGCCAGTGGTCTGATTGTGCTGCTGGGCGCGATTGCCACCTCACGATTTCAGCGCTTGCGGGAAAGCGTACTGCTGAGAACGCTGGGCGCCCGAACGAAGCAGGTGGGGAAGATCCTCGTCACGGAGTATTTCGCCCTGGGTGCGCTGGCCGCGCTCACCGGCACCCTCCTCGCCGGGGTCGCCGGGTGGGGGCTGGTCACCTTCTTCTTCGAGATGACCTTCCGACTGCCGGTGCTGACGCTGGTCTGGCTGTTCCTGGGCGCCGCCATGGTCACGACGGTCATCGGGCTGCTGGGGAGTCTGGAGGTGTTCAGGAAACAACCCTTGGCGGTGATGAGGCAGCTGGGGGAGTAGGTGAGCGGTGCGGGGTGAGCAGTGCGCGGGATGCACCAGTCGGTGGTGAGTGGTCGTGTGGTTTGCTTCGGACCTCGCGGGCCCTTTTCTGCCCCCGACGCAAACCACCAACCACAGACCACTCACCTACTTCAACCGCTCACCCCATGGCGTAGCCCGCAGCAACGTCAGCGCGTAGGCACCACCCCCACAATCCTCAACGGTCCCCCGCTCCCTCCCTCGATCTTCATCGGCAGGGCAATCACGTACCCACCGGCCTCCGGCATCCGGTCCAGATTCGCCACATTCTCGAACGCCGGAATCTCGGCGGCGAGCAGGACCTGGTGGGACTCGAAGTCGGACGACTGCCCGTAGTCAATGCTCGGCGTGTCAATGCCCAGGGCGGCAATCGAACGCTCCTCAACCAGCCATCGGGCTGCCGTCGGCTCCAAGCCCGGGAAATGAAGCAACGGAATGGCGTCCTCACCTCGCACGTCCGTTCCCAGGTACGCCGCCGCATCCGGCCAGTGGCGACCCCACCCCGTACGCAACAACACGATGGCACCGTCAGGCATCGGGCCGTGCACTGCCTCGAACGCCTCGAAATCCGCAATGCTCACCAGGTAATCGGCGTTGGCCGACGCATTGGCCTCCACGTCGATGACCACCGCCGGTCCGATCAACCGGCTCAGGGGAATCTGGTCTGCCGTGGGCTTGCCTTCGGCGAAATGGATCGGCGCATCGAAATGGGTGCCGCCGTGCTCGGCCGCGCTGAAGTTGTTAGCGGCGTAGTAGTACCCCGCCTCGGTGACGCCGGATGCCACCTGCTCCAGCCCGAATGGCTCCGCCGTGGGCCAGTAGATGGTCTGGGCGTTGTAGGAATAGGTGAGGTCGATCCACGCTGACGAGTCGGCGAACAGCGCGGCGACTTCGTCTTGGGGCGGCGCGCAGCCGAGCCCGGAGATCCCAAGAACAATGAGCAGCGACGCAATGGGCACCGCTGACCGGCCCTCTTGGGCTGATGTAGATGGGCGACGTTTGGCAATGCCCCTCCAGCCGCACTCCAGACAGCACCGCCGCTCCAGTCTCAGTACCTGTAGGGGTAGCGGTAACACGTAACGCTCCGTGGTCTCATGACGGTGGGGACAGGTCCGGCGGTTAGGTATGAGCAGCCAGACCACAGCACTACCAATATGACTCGCAGCAGGACGGTGGCCAGGAGGATGGGAACGACGAGAAGGGAGATATCCATGTGAACTGCTCGGCATTCCCTGCAAGCTAGGGCCGAGCAGGTGTGCGTCAACCGGGGCGTGGATGCCCATCTGAGGAGCGGGCTCGGCAGACAACCGCAAGTTTGATGTGGGTCAGGCCCTGAACGAGGCTAGGCCGAAGGCCGCGCCGTGGCGTCAGTCCCGCCCGTTCGGCCCGCAGATGTCAGACGCACCTGGTAGGTGCCGACCTCCTTCTCTGCGCATCGGCGAACATCAGCACCGAGGATCATGGCCAGGATCTGCGCACCGAAACGGACACCGAGGCAAGGCACTTGGAGCCGGAGCGCCCGCTGGAGGTACGCCGACTCGTCTTGCAGAAATTGGCGCTGGCGTAGATCATACGCCGCCATGGGGGTACCGCCAATCAGAATGGCGTCGAATTCCCCAGCCGGAGGCAGATATTCGTCCCGGTAGGGATGAACCACGCTGTAGTCCACCTCATGGTCAATCAGGTACTGCTCGCACAGACCGAAGCCTTCGACATCGCAACTGTGGATCGCCAGAATCCTCATGTCGTTCAGCCCATGCCCCACTGAGCCCGCAACCAGGAGACCCTCCGTGGAGGTAGCTGTGTCAGTCAATGCCATAGTACGAATCCAGCCCCCGCTGCAACCCCAACGTCCCCTCAGTCGTCTAAACCAGATAGAGCCCTCAAGCGAGTCCATCATGATCTCGAGGCTGGCGCGTTACCTGTTGTTCGCTTCTCTCTGCGCCGTCGCCGCCTGCAGCAGCGGAGCTGGTGCCGGCGGCACCCACGGCTCCTGGCGCGCTGCGGTGGATACCGTGGGAGACACGGTGGTGGTGCGTACCACCTCCGGGAGCGTTTGGGGCGACACGACCTTCCTCGAGCCGGAGCTAACCATCGGCGTGTTCGATGGGGCCGACTACGAGATGTTCGGCAACATCGTGGCGCTGGCAGTGAGCGACGCCGGCGAGATCTACGTGCTGGACCGCCAGGTGCCTGCAGTCCGCATGTTCGGACGCGACGGAGCCTATCTCGGCGACCTGGGGCGCGAAGGTGGCGGACCCGGCGAGTACAAGCGGCCCGCCTCACTGGCCATTCTCCCTGACGGCCGCATCCTGCTGCGGGATCGCGGGAACGGACGTATCAACGTGTACACCGCCGACGGCCAGAGCCTTCCGAGCTGGCGGCTCCCCAGCGGCGGCACCTTCGGCACCAGCCGCCCAATGGACGTGGACACCGCGGGGAACACGTACACCATGGTGCTGCTGCAGGTGGGCGTCGACGTCACCGAGTGGACGTACGGCCTCGCCCGGTTCACGCCCGATGGCGAGCACACGGATACCTTGCGAGCTCCCGCCTGGGACTTCGAGCCGCACCAGGTGGTGGCTCGACGGGAGGGGAGCAGCAGCTCGACCAGTGTTCCCTTCTCCCCGTCGGTGAGCTGGACCCTCAGCCCCTTCGGCTACTTCGTGGGCGGGTTGAGCACTGACTATCGCATCGACCTCTTCCGGCTGGACGAGTCCGTGCTCCGGATCGAGCGGGACTGGACGCCCGTACCGGTCGTGGGCGCCGAGAAGGCCGAGCGGGAGCGGGAGATCGTCGAGAACTTCAAGCGCCTGGCCGGGAGCTGGAAGTGGAACGGCCCACCGATTCCGGACACCAAACCGCCGTTCCGCGACATCATGGTCGACGACGATGGCCGACTCTGGGTGCGGGTATCCCAGCCGGGGTACGAGTATCTCTCCGAGGAGGAAGCGCGCGAAGAGGAGCGGCTCTCGGGGCGGCCGCAGCTGCGGTACCGGGAATCAGTGGCGTTCGACCTGTTCGACCGGGACGGCCGGTTCCTCGGGCCCGTCAGGGTGCCTGAGGACCTCCAGACCTACCCCGAGCCGATCGCCCGAGGCGATACAGTGTGGGCCGTNNTGGACGCCGCGAGCGCCCATAGGGGACGCAAGTACCCCATCCTACGCGGCGGAGCCCGGGCTTCAGCCCGGGCCCCACGGAGGACCTCACTGCGACGCCGTGGGCGTCGATATGCTCTTGCTGCGTTCGATGGACTGAAGAGCGAGATACCTCTCGCCGAACCGCTCCATGTTTTCCACTTCAGTCTGGTACTGATCGTAGTGCCGCTCCTCATCAGCCACGAGGTCTTCGAAGATCCGTTTCGTGGCAGAATCGGCATTGGCCCCGCACTCGTTCGCCCACTCGTTGTATTCCCTGGCGCTCTGCTCCTCCATGGCCGCGGCCCGTTCCAGCATCTTACGGACGTCGTGGATCTGCTGCACTTCCTCTGACGCTTTCATCTCCACCTCTCCCCTGAGGAAGAGGATTCGCTCTGCTGCGCGCTCAACGTGGAGCATCTCTTCGATCGCCGTCTTCTTGAACAGGTTGGCCAGAAGATCATACCCCTGATCATCACAGCGAAAATGGAAGTACATGTACTGATGAACCGCCGACAATTCGTCCGCGACCGTCTTGTTCAACAACTCGATGCTCTTCTCATACATGACCCTGCCTCCTCCGTCCCGAATTCAGCCCCTGTGTTCCAGCCTATCGGGGCGCAGCATGCAACGCCACGACAGCCACACCCACCCACGACTTCACCGCCCGCCCGTGTCACGATGCCCCGATCCGCCAGCCGATTGCTGCCGGTGAGCCACATGACGATAAGGCGCCACATGGCCGGCTCCGGGACGAGAACCTAGTGGCAGTGAGGTTGGCCGAAAGGTATCCTCGGCTACACTTGTCAGGCTATGGGCATGCGCGGCGTAACGGCTCGAAGCGGAGAGCGCCCCCGCCGAGCAAGCCGTGGCGATGTTCGACCGCGAGAGTATTATACGCTGCCACACATGGGCACGAACACACCAGTCATCGAAGCCCGCGACCTGACGAAATACTACGGCGACACCGTGGGCGTAGAGGGGCTCGACTTCACCGTCGAGCCTGGCGAAGTATTTGGCTTCCTCGGCCCCAACGGCGCCGGCAAGACCACTACCATCCGCCTGCTGCTGGACCTCATCCGACCCACCCGCGGCGAAGCCCGCCTGCTGGGCCGCTCGACCCAGGACCCTGCGGTGCGCTGCTCCGTGGGTTACCTGCCGGGTGAACTGTCCCTGGACGAGCGCCTAACAGGCCGGCGGATGCTCGAATACCTCGACGCCTTGCGCCCCCGGGGAACACCGCCGGCGGACCCTCGCCGGCGGGCGGAGGTCTGCGAGCGACTACAGCTCACCGCTGCCGATCTGGAGCGAGTGATCCGGGACGACTCCCGGGGAACCAAGCAGAAGATCGGTCTCGCCTCCGCGTTGCAGCACGATCCCGACCTACTCATTCTGGACGAGCCAACCACCGGGCTCGACCCGCTGGTGCGCGAAGCGGTGTTCGAACTTCTGACCGAAGCTGGGCGGGCCGGCCGCACGGTGTTTCACTCCTCCCACGTGCTCTCGGAAGTCGATCGCACGTGCACCCGAGTGGGCATTCTCCGTGAAGGACGGCTGGTCGCGGTGGAGCGGATCGACGACATGCGGAAGACTCTGGTGCGGAAGATGGTGGTGCAATTCGACGGTCCCGTGCCGGTGGCCGAGCTGGACCTCCCAGGAGTGGAGGTGACGCTGGAGGGCGCCGGCCACGCGGAACTCCGCGTGGCCGGCGAGCTGGACCCGCTGCTCCGGGTGCTGGCGCGCCATGCGATTCGAAACCTCGCTTTTCCCGAGCCGAATCTCGAGGACGCGTTCGTCCGCTATTACCGAACCGATGCCGGCGGTCGCGAATGATCAGGGCACTGGTGGGGCGGAACCTCAGACATCAGGGCCGGCTGATCGTTGCATTGACCCTGGGTCTCGCGGTAGTTGAATTGCTCATCGTTCAACTGGCGGGGCTGCTCGAATCCGGCCCCGGCCTGCGCGATCTGGTCGGGGCGATGCCCCTTCCCGTGCAGGAACTCTTCGGCGCCCAGCTCCGGCTGGCGTCTTTCTCAGCGGCTGTCGCGTTCGGCTTCCAGCACCCAGTGGTGCTCGTCGCTGCGTTGGCCCTGGTCATCGTCGGCAGCACGATACCGGCGGGCGAGAAGGAAACCGGGACCCTCGATCTCGTGCTGGCCCGACCCATCCGCCGAGGGTGGTACTTCTCCAGCTCCCTGGTGCTGGTCCTCCTCGCCTCGGTGCTCCTCCCCGGGGCACTACTCATCGGCGGCATCGTGGGGCTGGGACTGGTGGACGCACCCGACGAGCTCCAGTGGACGCGGTACACGATGAGCGCGGTGGGACTGGCGACGCTGCTCCTGGCCCTGGGTGGCGTTTCCCTGCTGCTTGCGTCCGGAGCGCGGCGTCGTGGGCCCGCGGTCGCCCGGGCCGTGGCACTCATTCTCGTGCTGTACCTCCTGGAGGTGTTTGGGGATCTCTGGTCGAGTCTGGGCTGGATTCGCTGGGCCAGCCCGTTCCACTACTTCAATCCCATCCAGTCAGCCATAGCGGGACGCACGCCCGTCGTGAACCTGCTGGTCTTGCTTGCGGTATTCGCTTTGACGACGGCTCTGGCCTTCGTGCAGTTCAACCGGCGAGACGTGTGACAGCGCGAGTGGGCACTACCTAAACGAGCCGCGCTCTCTGCTACTCAAGCATCTTGCGTATCGTCCCCTCGTACTCCGGGAAGTACTGCCCGATGACGGGAAGATCGAAGCGTCTCAGGATGCTGGTATTGGGCTCCCGCTCGAGTAGGAACTCGAAGGATCTCTCTATCAGCGTCTCAGCAGGTACCCGACCGCCTGTGAGCTTTTCGTAATACGACCGGTCGACCATCACTTCGTGTTCCGTGGTCTTGCGGGCTTCCACGGTGACCTTGAACGTGGTTTCGTCGAGTCTTTCAACCTTGATCATGTTGCGCCTCGGATTTCCCGCGTGCGCCGCAGCTCAGCTCCCTTCCCGAGCCAGTTCCTGAAACCGAGGGTGATCGCGGAGGGAAGCCCAGCCCGGATCCACGTCAGCTAGCAGTCGAAGGAACGGCTTGGACCATCCCGCCGGGACGGTCAACAGCTCCTCGACGATATCGAGGGCGCGATCGGCCTCCCCCGCAGTCGCATAGACGCTGGCCAGCGTGCCGAGCATTTGTGGGCCAACCGCGGCATCCCGAGACACCGGCATGAGCTCCACGGCGCGGCTCCCGTGGCGTATGGCATCCTCGCTCCGACCGAGCGCCGCGTACGTGCGTCCCAGCAGGCTGTGAAACCGGGCCTCGTCCGGCTGGCGCTGCACACGCCCCTCCAGGACGATGCGGGCGGAGTCGTGGTAGGCGCGGGCTGCGTCTTCACGGCCGCGCGCCTGGTTGGAGATGGCCTTCCCCCGGTAGTAGTGCGCCGGGTCGGCCCGCACCGTGGCCAGCGAGAAACGGTCGAGCTCCCGATGGAAGCCCTCCGGGACGCAGCAGAAGAAGTCGACAGTCTGGACATTTTGCAGAAACGCCGTCACGACCGCAGTGATCCCCAGGCGGTCGCCGGCCTCGGCCAAACCGGCCCGGGCACGCTCTAGGTCCCCCAACCAGACCACGTAAAGCAGAGACCTGAGCAGGTAGGCGTCGATGACGTCGGGGGCCGCGGCTATGCTCCGATTCCAGTACCGTTCCGCCTCGGCATAGTTGCGCATCCAGAAGTGCGTGGTCCCGACATCCGTGAGCAGCCTGACGTTCTGTGGGTCCAGCTCGAGCGCCGGTTGTCTACTGGCGAGGGACTGCTCCCAGTTGCCCAGCCGCCGCTGCACATTGGCGATAGCATCGAACAGCTCGGCGTCGTTGGGCCGGAGCCGCTGCGCCGCGGCGTACTCGGCCAGCGCCCGGGCGTAGTTGCGACTGCCCCAGTAGTGGTAGTTGCCGAGGGCGAGATGCGCTTCGGGGAGATCGGGCCTCAGGGCAAAGGCCTGGTCGATCGCCTGCTTGGCCAGGGAAACCCGCTGGGGTGTCCTGTCCCAGAAGAACCAGAACATCCTCAGGTGTGCATTGGCCAATCGGGCGTATGCCTCCGCAAACGCCGGATCCAGTTGCACAGCCCGCGTGTACAGCTCCTCCGCCGCCCTCAGGTCCTGCGGCGACATGAATCCCAGACTCATGTACGCGTTAGCACGCAGGTAGGCGTCGTACGCCTCGACGTTGTCGGTGGGCCTCTTCCGCAGCGTCTCTGTCTCACGCTGCACCAGCGTCACGTCCAACGCCTGCGCCACGGCCTCGGCGATCTTCGAGTATACCTGGAACACCTCGGTCATCTCGACATCGAAGGCCTGCGCCCAGAGGTGGATGTCGTCGGAGGCCCGGATGAGCTGAGGATTGACGCGCACCCGACTCGCGGGATCCATGGGGCGCTCCCGCTGGATCGTGCCTTCCAGCACGTACTGCACGCCAAGCTCCTCGGCAATCTCGCGGACGCTCTTGTCACTGTCCTCGTACCGACCGGCGCTCTGCCGCGAGATGACCCCCAGCTCGCCGAGACCGGCCAGCCGGGTGGTTATCGCCTCGGTGATGCCCGCCGCGAAGTAGTCGTCGTCGGGTGGCCCCAGGTTCTCCAGCGGCAGAACCACCAGCATGGGGAGCTCCGAGGCTGCACCGGCCCCGCCGCCGGACCGCTCGATCAGTCCCGTTATCGCGGCGACGGCCAGCACCGTGGCGACCGCAACCGTGCCCACCAGCCAGCGCGACGGACCCCGTCTTGCCGAGATGCTCGCCGCGGTTGCCGCGGTCGGTTCCATCCCTCCACTCGGCGTGACCATCCCCTCGAGCTGGTGCAGCAGCTCCTCGGCACTCTGCCACCGGTCGGCCGGCTTCTTCTGCAGACACTTCATCACCACCTGGCCGAGGGCCGGCGGTACCGTACCCCGGTGGGTAGTGACGGGCACCGGGGCTTCGGTGACGTGGGCCGAGAGCACCTGTTGGGGGGTTGTACCAGTGAACGGTGGACGGCCGCTCAGCATCTCGTAGGCCATCACACCCACGGCATAGATGTCGGCCCGGTGATCGATGTTGGGGTCGGCGACCGCCTGTTCCGGCGCCATGTAGGCGGGCGTGCCGAGGGCCACGCCGGCGGTGGTGAGCTGCTGTCGCCCGGTGGCCTCGCTCACCGCCTTGGCGACACCGAAGTCTGTCACCGTCGCGTGACGTCCGGTCAGCAGCACGTTGTCCGGCTTGATGTCCCGGTGGACCACGCCGCGCTGGTGCGCGTGGGCCAGGGCATCTACCACCTCGCGAATGAGGCGCACCGCCTCCGGGATCGGCAGCTCACCCTCCCGGGCCAGCCTGGTTCGGAGCGACTCACCCTCGACGTAGGGCATGACGTAGTACAGCAGGCCGTCGGCTTCGCCGGAGTCGATCAGCGTCAGGATGTGGGGGTGCTGGAGCTGGGCGGCGATCTCGATCTCCCGAAGGAACCGGTCGGCACCCAGGGCGGCCGCGAGGTCCGGCCGCAGCACTTTGACGGCGACTCTGCGGCGGTGCCTCAGGTCGTGGGCCACGTAGACCGTGGCCATGCCGCCGCTCCCCAGCTCGCGCTCGATCTGGTAGCGGTCTGCGAGGGCAGCCCGGAGGCGGTCCAGGTCGTCACTCATCGCGAGCTAAGATAGGGATTCACGTCGCCCCTGGCGAGCAACCGGATCGCGCCAGTGTACCTGCGCTCAGCCGTCGCTCCCTTCACAGGCCCCGACCCGAAACACCCCTTGCGGTTGCATTCCCCACCGTCCCCACGACAACGCCGACTATGGGCGCAAGCGAGAACGCGCCGGGTATGCCGCCGAAGTACAAGAGAAGCGCCAGCCCCGAGATAACGAGCCCTTTCACCACGTCTTCGACTATGGACTCGCCCAGGAGCATGAACAGGAGTGCTAGTCCAACCGCTATCCCCGCTCCCACTAGGTATGTCCGCAGTGGCACATCCGGGACGGGGGCCGAGATCTCGGCGACGAGCATCCCGAGCCACCCACCGATCGTGCAGGTCGCCAGTACCACCAGCAGAATCTTCAGTGTCACGGCGCCGAACCGGTAACGAACACAGTGGCGACCACGGCTGCACAATCCTGCGTAGCGTTGCAGACTTCAAACTTTCCAACGTGCCGCCCTGCAGTCACCGCCACCAGGTAGAACCAGACTTCGATACTCTCATCCGGCTGCAAGTCGCGTTCGAAAAACCAACTGTATTGATCCAGGATGGGCAGGCTCATCGAGTCGGTGGGCTCGGGATCCATCCCTTCCACATCGAACGCCTCGAGCAGGCCGTCGTCGACGTCCACGCTGTGAAACTGCACGTCCTCTTGCCACGTGTTCCGGATGGTAAGCCGCGCTTCAAAGGGCTGCCCCAGCTCGACCGTGTCCGGCAGGTGCAGCGCAACCTCGAGCAACTGCCCTCCTGAAGTGGCCACGACGATGGCGAGTAGCAGCATCAGGACTGCTCCGGCGACTGTGCCCACCGCGAAGCCGACCCAGAATCGATTCATGGTGTCCGCGCCAGATTAGATGTCCGTGCAGGACCGGCAGCCATCCGAACTCTCGAGCTCATCGTACCGTCATCGCGCCGGGAGCACAAACCAGCATGCCCTCCGAACGATGGCGCCTTCGGACCTGCGCAAGACCTCTGCTGCGGACCCGAGCGCCTGCGCTGCTGCGTGCGCCGCAGATTCGTGATCGATTGCGGCGCTCACCGCCGCAAGCAATCGAACCGTTCCGGAAAGTCGGTGAACAGTCCGGTTACGCCCAGATCGAGCAGCCGGCGCATGTCCTCCGGCTCGTTCACGGTATAGGGATGGATTGCCAGTCCGTGGCGACGGGCGACCGCGACGAGTTCGGAGGTCACGTCCCGCCATGAGGGGCCGATGCCGACGGCGTACCCGCTCACCGCCTCCAGCACGCTATCAAGCGGCTCAGGAATGCGACCGCGACGGAACAACTGGATCAGTGGCAACGCCTCATGGAGCGTGTGGAGCTTCCTCAGACTTTCCGGGCTGAACGACTGTATGAGCACGGTCCAATCCTGCGACGACGCCGGCAGCAGCTCGAACCGCCGCAGCAGACTCACCAGGTGCTGCTCCATGCCCGGTGCGGCCTCTGGCTGCTTGGTCTCGATGTAGTAGCGGGTCGACCGGCCATACCGCTGCAGGACCTCTTCGAGTGTGGGGATGCGCAGGCCGACGTATTCCGAGCGGGCCCGATCCGGATGGGCCTCATTGAACCAGCTCCCCACATCACATGTCCGGAGGTCTGCCAGCACTCGGTCGCGGACACGTCCCGTGCACCACCCTCGAGGACCACGGGCCGTACGATCGAGGGATTCATCGTGGAGCACGACGAGGACGCTGTCGGCGGTGAGTTGCAGGTCCTGCTCGATGTAGTCGGCGCCGAGGTCCAGCGCGAGGTCGTAAGCCGCGAAGGTGTGCTCGGGGGCGCTCGCGGAGGCGCCCCGGTGAGCGATGTTGAGCGGTGCGGGGACCGGAGTCCCTGAGGCTGATTCATTGCCGCGGCAGTATATCGTCACCGCAGCGAGGGTAATGAGGGCNNNCTACGCCGTACAGGTTTCCCACAGCCACCAGGCCTCCCTCGTCGAAGAAGGGCACCAGGATGCGACGGTAGTCTTCTCCTTCGAACTCATCGAGCCGGCGCCAGTATGACGGGAGGTCCCGAGATGTGAAGAGATGGGCCGGCACGCGCTCACCACTCGGCGACCACTGCAAGACGGGGTAGCCCTCGGCTGCTGCCCACCCGCGGTGCATGAGCCTTCCGGTGACCCATCCCACCTGCCAGTCGCCTTCGACCTTCCCGAGCTGTTCATGGTTGGCACCACCCGGCGCCAGGCTGCCGTAGACGATCAATCGTTGTGACGCGCCGAACAGAGCGTCGAATGCTTCCTCGAGGCCGGCGAGAGCCCGCGGCCCCATAGCCTCCGACCGGAGACGACTGAGGGTCTGCAGCGCCCGTGCCAGGTCTGCCAGCGTACAGGACCAGTGTGTCGTGGAAGATGGCATCGGGGAGGGGAATGAAGCTCCAGCCGATGACTATTGGCCGTTCCGAGTGGCCTCACGGAACAACTGACGGGCGCGCCGACCCGATACTCGCCGCCTGTCGATCAACTCCGCGGCCACGAGCTGCACGGCCATCCAATGGTCGGGGTCCGCCAATGTGTCGCGGGTCCGAAGCCACAGGTACCTCAGGTACGCCCGAGCGCTTTCGTGCGAGGGACAGAGCTCCGATGCCAGGTCAATGGTCTGGGACGCGCCGAGGAGATCCCGACCGGTGCCGCGCCACTCCGATTGCCCGGTCGCGAGCCTCTCCGCGATGGAGCCTCCGAGAGTGATGATGATCTCCCGCTCCGCCTTGACTGGATGAGGACGGCCACTGCGCTTGTCGTAGATGTCCAGCGGTGTCAGGGCAATCTGACCGCGGGATCGGCCGCTAGTGGAGATTGAGACCGAATGGAAGCCGCGCCGATGGATGATGCACAGCACCACTTGACCCGCTTGCCGGTAGGCGAGTCGTCTGAGCATGGAGAGCCGTTCCGTGGCGATGCTCACCGATCAACCTTGCTTGGCGCTTCTTGAAGATGTGCGATCAGCGCAGCGAGCGGCAACCCAGCCCCCGACTGCGCGGTGGGGCAGCAACTCAAGACGAGCACCCACGCAGTTCGGTACTGCCGGCATCGACGCCTCCACGGCTCCATCCGCCTGTCACGCAGCGTCAGACGTGGGATCCACCACTCTTCCGAGAAACAGAATGCTGCCAGTACTGCACTCGCGAATCAGAAAGAGGAATGGATGATCCGCTCGGAACGTGGGCGGAGCCTCCTCAGGCAGACCCATCACCATCACCACCGCCGTCGCTGCTGCCGCCTCCGTGCCCTCCTCGTCCACTGCGGTGAACGCCTTGTGCAGCACCGCCCCGATGTAGAACCAGTTCTTCCTCCCGTCCATGCCGGAGAAATCAGCCTTGCCGATGTCAAATGCATCAGCCATCCCCATGGACAGCAATGCGTCGTTGAGCTGAAACGCTGACGTGATGGTGAATCTGGGCAGGAATACGTCAACCTCCGTGGCCGACAGATCTCTCGTCCACCTCTCCAGGTTCTCCAACGTCAAGCCCTCCTCCAGCTCCGCCAGTCCGTCACGCGCTCTGGGAAGCAGCACGGTCATCGACAGGTCCTCCCCGGCGTAGGGAAGCTCCAGAACCTGAAGGCGGTCGTGCGCGGCATATCTGAATTCGTCCGACTGAGCCATCATCCGCGCTGTGACCCGCTGTTTGGCCGCGACCCAAAACGCCACGTCCGTGGTGTGGTCCTTGTCGAACTGGCTGGCCCAGCTCCCCTTGAAGTAGATCGCGTTGGTCAGGACCAGCCTGGTCAGGGAGCTGAGGACATCAGGTGCGACGAGATTTGTGATCTGGTCTTGCGTCGCTCGTTCGACCCACCCGTTGATGGTGCGAGCCGCAGCCTGGGGGTCCCTGTAATCGACCGATGTAACCAGCACTCCGTAGTAGGCCTTGGTCAGGGCGAGGAAGCTCTCCAGCAAATCGTGCCCCTCCTGAGGCCACAGGGCATTGGCAACCGTCAGTTGCACCTCCCCCTTCTTCTCCACCCCGCTCAGCGTCGCCTCTAGCGAGGCAACCGCCGCATGAAGTCGCTCCTGATCAGGCGGGAAGTGGAGGGTGCGGGCCATCTGTGCCGCCGTGTCGCCACGGGCTCCGCCATAGCTCATGGCCAGCGCGGTGGAGACACTGTAAGGAGAGAAGAACAGGTTTCCTTGCCCCGCCCTCAACCTGCTATACAGCTCGAGCGCAAAGCGGTTGTTTCCCTGGGCCACCTGCACGGTAGGACCGGTGTTCTCTGCATCACGGGGCCCGAATGGCGTCATCTTTGCCCCTTGTGCCAACTAACTGGACCTGTTCCAGATATGACGCGCGACCTTCCAGCTAGAGTCCGGCTGCCGCTGGAAGATCATGACATAGTTGTAGTGGATTTCGACGGCCGGCCTGCCGGGCAGACGTATGGCCTCCACACTCGTCCCCGTGTCAAATGCCCACTCGCCCGCTACCGCGATCTCCCCTGAGCGAAACGTCTCTGTTGGACGATCAAACTCTAGATGGAGTTGGAGAGCACGACGCATCTGGTCCCGCCCCACAATCGCAGGCGCACCTGGACGGATAGTCACCATCCCGTCCGTGCAGTGCACGAGGAATGCCTCCACATCACCGTCGTTGTGCGTGCCCTCAAGGGCTTCACGCACCTCCACGATCGCGGCGATGTCGGCTTCGAGTACCACTGCCGGCTGCCGGTCCGCTTGGCGGCACCCTATCAGCAATAGCAGCACCTGGGTGAGAACAATGGCCCATCCGCGAGACATCGGTTCGCTCCGCGATCCGTCCACCATCACAGAACAACGACCTTGGCCATCACGCAAGCACCCGAGTGCATCATGCGCCTGGCAGGCGCTCCTGCGCCATCCTGAAGAAGCCGAGCAGGCAGTTGACTGAATAACGAGTACAATTCCGGCCAACATATCCCAATACGCTGCCGGCCCATGCTGCATGAGACTCCGGTCCTAGTCTCGCCAAGTGGTTGACCGCCTCGGAAGTGAGGCGTTAGGCCTCAGGTGCAGCGCCCCCTATCCACGGTCGGCCCGGAACACCACTATTACGCAAATATCCAAGACCCAGTCCCTACTCTGCAGCACCCGGAGGATCCCATGCTGCGCCGCGCTCTTGCAATCCTCATCATCGTGGTCCCCCTTGGCGCGCTACTTGCGACCCCGCAAGCCCAGGAGCCTACCGACCGCCTCACCCTCGACCTCTACCTCGAGTTCGAAAGCGTGAGCTCGCCCCAGATCTCGCCGGACGGGAGACAGATCGTCTACACCCGGCGATGGGTAGACAAGATGAACGACCGGCGGAAGTCGTCCCTCTGGATCATGAACGCCGACGGCAGCCGGAACCGGTTCCTC
>JABAOH010023506.1_pt1 | contig 24858 bp, 19 predicted proteins | sample 7062181 | NCBI WGS metagenome assembly JABAOH01 (sample SAMN14538630, study PRJNA623070) | marine sediment metagenome | biome: marine biome [ENVO:00000428]; feature: marine pelagic biome [ENVO:01000023]; material: deep marine sediment [ENVO:00002113]; isolation source: pool of 5 deep marine... | reverse complement strand
TAATCTAGCACCGGCAGGTTGCCACAACGGGTGATACCGGTGACGATGCGGGGGCCATAGCACACGTGCCCGGCGGTCAATACATTGGGCGTACCAAATGTATTGGCGAAACGATAGATGAAGGCTTCGTTATCGCGGCCTGTGCCATATCCCAGGACGACTGACTCAGCCCCAAACTCCTCTTTGATAGCCAAAAAACGGTCACAGATCTCTCGAAGCGCCTCTTCCCAAGAGATCCTCTGCCATGAATCATCCTTCCTGCGGAGCGGATGGAGTAGCCGTTTTGGGTTGTAAGCGATTGTATGCGCCTGCTTTCCCTTGATGCACAGCCAGCCGCGGTTAATCGGACAGTCGGGATCGCCCTTGATCTCCTTCACCGAATCGTTCTCAACCGTAACCAAAACGCCACACCCACCATGACAACCTCGACAACAGCTCCTGACGATCCGTGTTGCCATTGCCTCCTCCTGTCAAGATCTCATCTGACTGATTACAATCCCCGCCTCATTCGGTTAAATCCCTCCCGCCCCCGTCTTGTGGGCACATTTCCAGTCTCCCTGAGAAACAGACCACGATCTCCATTTCCACTCATCGGTAGAAAAGGGAGAATCCAAACCCTCTAAAGAAAGACGTTGGGACCTCGCATATGGACATTCGCAATTCAATCGGCAGCCCAGAGCTTACTTTCCCTTCCCACATAGAATCCGGCAGGGAAAGGATCTCTTGGATCAAGGACAAACTGTTGAATCCCTGTAATGTAAGCACTGCCCGTGATCATTGGGACAATACCACGATACGGACCTACCCTTCTCTCTTCGATCGCTTTCCCGCGAAAGAGCGTACCGATGAAACTCTCGTGAACGAACTCCTCATTCAGGCCCAGTTCTCCTTTGGCGTAAAGAGCCGCCATCTTTGCACAGGTCCCTGTTCCACAAGGAGAACGATCTATAAACCCAGGCGGACCAAAACAAGCATTCTTCAGTGTGGCATCTGGGTGTGTCGGCGGCCCTGAGAAAATGACGCCAACGAACCCTTTCAAAGAGGGTAATTCGGGATGTTCAGCTTCCACTTGCTCACCGGCCGCTTCCCATATCTTCCTCCCAGTCGCAATGATCTCATCATGCTCTTCGGGTTTCATTTCAAAGCCCACCTCTTTTGCCGGCAGAATGGCATAGAAAAGGTCACCCCCGTATGCCACATCGAGCGTTACCCGCCCCAAGTTGGGAACTTCAACCTCCACGTCCGAACTATAGAGAAAAGAGGGAACGTTCAAGAGCGTCACCTCTTGAGCTAGGCCCTCCTTCACAGCTACCCGCCCTCGCACCGTGCCAGCCGGCGTATCAAGGACGATCTCGGTCTCAGGCTCCTTTACATCGACCTTACCCGTTTCTACCAAAACGGTGCAGATGGCGATTGTCCCGTGGCCACACATGGTATCATACCCTCCGGGATTGAAGAATATGACCCCCACATCAGATCCCTCCGTTGTCGGCTCAGTGAGAACAGCTGCGAACATTCCGCCATGGCCCCTTGGCTCCAATACCAATAAGGAACGAAGGTGATCCAGATGCTCCCGGAAATACCGAACCTTTTTCGGGATTGTCTTTCCAGGAATGCGAGGGACACCCCCGGTCACAACTCTCATTGGCATGCCAGCGGCGTGGGCGTCCACTGCAGTCATCATTCTGCTAAGTCTCATGTTCTTCTCCTCCCCGGACTCGGTTTCTCGCGTGCTGTTTCACCAGAGCCAGACGCCCTTTGTTCTGCTCGCTTAATTATCTTTGAGAGCTGTTCCCTGACGGCTTTCGGTAAGGGTTCGGGGACGTGATTTTCCAATATCTCCCGTACCTTCTCATTTGTCCTCTGGCCGAGGGTCTTCTGACCCTCTTCTGCCCAGGATTCGTAGCTGCCACGGTGGAACAAGTCAGGGAACCAGTCCTTCTTGAAATGGTCATATGTGTGATCCTCTGTGAGGAATTGGCCACCTGGCCCGACCCTATCGATCACATCCAAAGCCAGCGTCTCCTTACTGATCTCTATCCCGCTCACCAGTCTTTTGACCATGCCGATGTGCTCGCTATTGGCCACGATAAACTCCAGTGAGGCCGTCAGCCCGGCATCCAAATACCCCACGTCATGATTTAGATTGCCACCGCTCAATGCGGCAAGTATGGTCATCATTGCGCCTTCAAAAGCTGCCTGCTGATCGAAAAGCTTCGCATCTGAACAGCCGGCGTAGCTCCAGGATGGTAGCTTATAGTAAGTTGCCATTTCTGCATTACAAGCAACCGAGACCATGAATTCCGGTGCACCATAAGAACTCAACCCACTCGCCATATCCATGTGAAGCCTTTCCCCACCAAAGATAACCGGTGCCCCTTCTCGCTTGAGTTGAGCTACCGTCAGCCCTCCTAAAGCCTCAGCCGTGCCCTGAGCCAACGCGCCTGCAAGGGTCACTGGGCTTGTCGCACCTCCCACCTTGCCGGTGCCGCAAATAACGGGCAAGCCCTTGCTCGCCATGAACACAATCTTCTGAGTAGGATCAATGGCAAGTTGCAGGGGAGAGATAGGCTCCGTATACATCACAATAAAAGGTTTCTGACGTAACGTTTCTGGTCCCCCAGCCACGACCTCGGCCATCTCTACGACGTCCCCGCAGTTGACCACGTTCCAGGCAGTGCACACCAGCGGTTTTGTCGTGTTGGTCACCATCGCCTCAAAGTGGTACAAATCCGAGATGCTCTCGGATACATCCTGGGCTATCCCCATGGACATGACAAAGTCTATGTTCGACAGGGCATCGCAGACCTTAGCGGCATTGGCAATGTCTCTCTTTTCTGTCTTTCTCCTCTCCCCGGTTTGGGAGTCAATGGTGTAGACCGTATCCGAACCGGTGCCATAGTAGCTTCTTGTAGCCTCGAGATGCAGGACTGGCTCCCCATTCCGGTCACACAGAACGATGCGAGATGGTGCAGCACGAATCGCCCATTCCACCAAATTCGACGGCAGCCGTACCCTCATACCATCAACCTTACCCCCTGCTTTCCCCAACAGTTTTCGTGCTTCTTCGTCAAGCACATCGACACCGGTTCGACGCAGGATTTCTAGGGCAGCGAGATGTATTTGCTCCACTTGGCTATCCGAAAGCAGTCTGAATTGCGGCGTTTGATGCACCACATAGTTAGCCCTCAAGGATCCTCCCTCCTTTCTCCCTGTGCCCGGTTCGCAGTTGTTTTAGCGAATTCTGCCAGAACAAACACCACTTCTGGCACGGAAGCTAACGGAGAATCTTAGTGCCCATGCACTATATTTTCACGGTTGCCTCCTGTCAAGGTATCGGTATTTCGATCCTCTTCGCACTCGAGATTTCTCAGTTTCAAGGAGGGCGCCCTGGGGTTATGGGCGACTTGCGGGAGAAGTCGGGTACCCTTCGAAGGTAAGCAGGAATCAACCGCAAACGTTAGATCACGGGAAGTAACCCGACACAAAACACTTGATCCTTTAAGGGGTTGGCACTATGATTAGCCTGGCATCGATCGTGAAAGGAAAGATGCTCTATTGCTGGACCTGAAGTTGTGCGTGCCAGAGGGGCGTCCCCGTCTTACTCGAGGAATTGTTGAGGGAGGGAATGAGACTCGCCATAACGAACGCGAACGTTATTACTGGAGACGGCAAAACGATTCTCGAGAATTGCACTGTGATCGTGGAGGATGAACACATTGTGGATATCCCCAGTGTTCAATACCTTTATTACGATCCAGCCGATCGAATCATCGACGCACATGGAAACCTGGTGATTCCGGGAATCATTACCGGCCATCAACACGGCGTTACTTTTTCCCCGTTATTCGCGACAGGTCAACCTCCATTACCGGAAGCCCGCATCCGTGCCAACCTAAATCGCCTGCTGTGCCAAGGTGTTACCACCGTTCAGAGCCAGGATGGGCTTGGGACAATGGACGAAGTTCGTCGAGCGGACAAGATGCACCCGATCAATATTAGAACCGGCACGGTTCACACGCCCAAGAACTTGCAACTCGCCGACTCTGAGGCGTTCTGTTTCGGCGGCATCCGGAAGAAGCACTGGCACACCACGGCGGACGAAATGGTACAGCTGGGAGCCTCCTGTATTGGAGAGGTTGGGACGGGAATAGACGCGCACTATCCGGACACGATTCTTCTCCCTATGGCGATCAAGGCAGAGACCGGGAAGAGCATATCGGCCACGGAAGCGAGGGACCTGCATCGCTTAAGCCTGGAGAGAGATCGTTCCCAGGAGGTCGCACGCAAACTTGACGAACTCGGACTCGCCAAAATGCTCTCAGTTGCCACATTCCAAAATCTCGCTGAAAAGGTCTCTCATTGGAGGGATCTGGCAAGAGAAGCCGCCCAGGAGGGCATCGAGGCCGCCCGGCGCCTCAAGGTGCCGGTGGTCATGCACAACTCACCTGAAACACAGGGCCTGGTGATCGAAGTCGCGAAAGTTATTGGAGACAAACTCGTGGCTGCCCACTGTAACTTCCGGTTTGATGCCGAAAGTGCAGTCGCCCAAGCAACTCGACTCCAGAAGCTTGGTGCCCTCATAGATGTTCATACAGGTGATATGTTCGGCCTCAAATTCTTTGTGGAGTCACCGGAGGTGACCTATGCCCTATTTGCGAACGATCTGGTTGATATGATTTCGACGGACTATATTGGCGGGTACTGGGATCCAATCCTGCTCACCCTGGAGCGTGTCATCGAGGCTGAGCATGTTAAACTGCCGAAGGCCATCGCGATGGCAACAAGTCAAGTTGTCAAGGCCTTTCCCAAGTTAGCGCCAGACCGAGGTCTCGTGGAGCCAGGGAAGGTAGCCGACCTGGTCATCGTTGACCGTGAACACATCGGGCGTGTCCACGCCGTCATCATCGGCGGAAAGGTTGTCGTTGAAAGGGCAGAAGATCCTGGCCTCCATATCCTAACATAAGCTCTTCTATCCCAGAATCTCCTTAATCAGCCTCAACATCGATCGACCGAGGACATTCTCGATGTCTTGATCGCTATATCCCCTGGCAACCATCCCTCGGGTGATGTTCGGAAGTTTAGTGACGTCTTCGGCATCTTCGGGATATGTGAAGGTCTCCCCTGCGTCGTAAGCCTTCCCTTTTAGCACACCGCGCATGACTTCCAAACAGTAGTCAATAAAATCAGGACCGAGTCCCACATGTTCGGACCCAACAAGATTGACAAAATGATCGAGGTGATCGAGTATATGTTCCACTGTTGCGTCGTTTCTCGCCACGAACTGGGGGAGAAAACAGACGCCGATAACCCCACCCTTTTCAGCGATGGCTCTGGCCTGATCGTCCGCAATGTTCCGGGGATGGTCGACAAGGGCCCTCGCCGACGTATGGGACATGTAGATCGGCTTATCAGAAGCTTCGAGGGCTTCCTCTAATCCCCGGCTATTGATGTGAGAGGTATCGATCAGCATGCCTAGTCTGTTCATTTCGCGAATCATCTGCCGACCAAATTTGGTTAGGCCAGCATTTCTTTCCTCGTCAATCCCATCGCCTACGTTGTTTCTATAATTCCAGGTTAGTTGGATCTCTCGAAGTCCAAGCCGATAGAAGTTCCGCAAATTGCCCAAATCGCTCTCAATCGGTTCAGCCCCCTCGAAGCCGAGAAGAATTGCGATTTTTTCAGCTTTCTTTGCATTTTCTACATCCTCGGCGGAGGTGGCCAAACGAAAGTGATCTGAGCATTCCCCGATCTCTGCGAGCATGGCATCTATCGCGTGCATGCCGGCTTGAAGGTAGTTTCCGTGGTGAGTAGGATAGTGCATAATGGGAGACATCGTCGAAATCCAGAGAGCATCAACCCCGCCGGCCTTCAGAACCGGGTAAAAGATCTCGTCCAAAACCCGGGTCTCTCCATAGTAATGTCTCCGAACGACTTCACAGGAGATGTCCGAATGCATGTCAAAGACAAGAGAGCGTTCGTGCAACTCTCGTGCGCGTGCTTCTCGACTTCCACTGAGTCTCATCAGATTCCCTCTCACTGGTTTTAACCCCTCCCAGCCCTAAATTTCGGCCCTACAACAAACTCACAGTGGCGATCCCCTCTAGATCGACATAAGGTCTCGGTGCCCTCTACCTCGATCCCCCCGTCGTTCTTATTGGCAAGAAACTGAATAGCGCCGGCCATCGCCCCTGCCCAGGCGTGACAGACGCTCCGGCCAACCGTTCCAAATTCATCGGCAATCGCGGAGTTGTGGAGCTGGACTCGAGCTTCGCCTTTCCCTTCCGCGAGTTGTAGAATCTCAAATCTGCCCCATCCCCGTATGGACAGGCTATCCAGATACTGCTGCAAGAGATCTCTCCCAACAATCTGATAGACCCTTTTCGAGTTTTCCATGTAATGATAAGCGCTTTCAAAGGCGGCCCAGTAGTAAACAGAATAACACGCCTCGGCACCCGAGCGATCCTCAACCTTCTTTTGGATGTTCACAAAAAACATTCTGGGAGTCAGAATCATCGGGAGTTCGGAAAGGACAAGCCTGTGGGCCTCATCCATTTGGAGGCGAGACTTGATGTCATCAAGACCCTTTTCCCAACTCTTCATTTGGCCACTCCCTTTTCCTTTCAACTTTTGAACCCCAAAGCCATATCCTGAGCGTCCACTTTTGTCAATATCGTTTTGATCACAGCTTCTATGGGTGCGATATTTTCAGTTTGACATATTTGAAAAATTCCTTTACCATTCCATCCAAATATGAAAAATTCCTTTCAAGATTCTGGGCGGCCTAACCAACCTCACATCATCGACCGGATCAGGAGACGGAATGCCAAATTTTCCGGGAAGCAGAAGCTCATTGCAGACTACTTCGTGAGGAACTATAAACAGGCGGCCTTCTTAAACTCCTCAGGCCTTGCGCGAGTGCTCAAAGTTAGCCAGGCTACCCTGTACCGATTTGCACTCTTCCTGGGATATTCGGGGTTTCCGCGAATGCAGCGGGCACTCCAAGAGATGGTTCTGGGAGAGCTCACTACAGAGGACCGACTCAGCCTATCGTCAGATGGGATTCAATCAAAACCGCGCGGTCGGAGATATTCCAGGGAGGTTTTTGATAGAGTTTTGTTGAGTGAGATCGAGACGATGAAAAGGGTCTTGGGATCACTGAAGAAGGAAGATTTCGACCGAGCGATCGAGGTGATGTTTCAGGCCGAAAGGATCGTGATCGTTGGCCTTCTTGGATCGGCCGCACTCGCCCAGTACTTCGCTTACAATTTGAGAAAGCTCAGGCCGGATGTGATTTTGATACAGCGCGGAGATGCCGAGGATCTTGTGAAATTCCGAATGGTCGATGCTTCCTCCGTCGTCATCGTGATCACCTTTCCGCGATATCCAGTGTTGACCATAAAATTCGCCGAGCTTGCTCGTAAACAAAAAGCGAAAATCATCGGACTGACCAACGACGCTCTATCTCCGATCGCTGCCCTTTGCGACATCGGATTCTATGTCCCTGCTCAAGTTGTTTCCTTCATGGACCCGTTTGCAGCGCCGATCAGCTTGATTCATGCACTGATCACGGAATTCAGTCAGAGGGATATTGTCCTAACCAGGCGTCAACTCGGAGACTACGAGAAAATCGCCAAGCGGGAAAAACTGTTCTATTCCTCATAACCCCTAGCGAATTTTCTGTCAGAACCAATTCGAAACGAAATACAAAGGGAGCCCGCGTGGACATATGGAACCTCAGGGGAGGAAAACTTAAGTTTTTGACAGACCAACAGGTCCGTGAAATCCATTTCGCCGCTTTGGATGTACTGCAAAGGGTTGGGTGTTTCTTTGAACATGAAGAAGCCCTGAAGATTTTTGAAGAAGCCGGGGCCAGGGTGGACCAGGGGAAGAAAATCGTGCGCTTTCCTCACGGTCTAGTCGAGCAAGGCATCCGCCAGACTCCCGACCGCATTTACCTTCCCGCCCGCAATCCCAAACACGACATCTATGCTGAAGAGGACCGTGTCTACTTTGGCCCAGGTACTTTATCGGTCAAGGTTATCGATCTCGAAACAAGACAGTGTAGATTGGGAACAATGCGGGATGCCCAGGATTTCCCTCGGCTCATCGATGCTCTCGAGTATCTCCATTTCTACAAAGGAATGATCCACCCGAGTGACGTAAATCAGAAGTTAGCAGATCTCTACATGGCCTATGGGGCCTTCTGCATGACAGAAAAACAGATCTCTAACACACCATATAGCACCGAGACCGCTTTGGATATGATCCGGATGGGAGAGATACTCGCAGGAGGGATGGATGAATTTCGTCTTAAACCCTATATCATCCTGAACATGTTGGCAGTCTCTCCCCTTCAATGGGGGTATACGAATGTGAACACGATTATTGAGTTGGCCAGACTCCGGGTACCCATGATCATCGGGTCGGAACCTCAAAATGGAACAACAGGACCGGCAACTCTGGCCGGCGCGCTTGTCCTCAATACAGCCGAGACGCTTGCAGGGATAACCCTTGCTCAGCTTATCTCCCCAGGGGTACCTGTCATGTGGGGCAACATTGGATCTCTCAGCGATATGAAGACCGGGCTTTTTGCTGCAGGGGCCGTGGAACTCGGGATGATGAATGTAGCAGCGAGCCAAATCGCCAAATTCTATAGACTTCCAATCTATGCTACAGGGGGAATGTCGGATTCGAAGACCTCGGATTGCCAAGCAGGATATGAAAAAGCCCTTCAGGCGCTTATGATCGCTCTGGGAGGAGGAAACTACATCCACGATGCGGCAGGCCTCTTGGAAAGCTGCCTCACCTCAAGCTATGAACAATATGTGATCGACAACGAAATTCTGGGAATGGTGACAAGAGTCCTTTCCGGAATCGAGGTGTCGAAAGAAACCCTGGCCGTAGACGTCATCGAAAAGGTGGGACCGAGAGGAAACTTTCTGGGAGAGATGCACACCTTGCAGAGTATTCCAAGGGAGCATTTCATTCCCGAAATCAGTAATCGCCAGATCAGAGAGGATTGGGAGAGAGATGGATCTAAAACGACCATGGAGGTTGCCCGCGAGAAGGCCCGGGAAATACTGCGTACGCATCACCCCACTCCCCTACCTGAAGATGTGGATCGGGAGTTCCAACTGATTCTGAAGAAAGCGGAAGAAGGGTATGGGAGGGCCTAACGAATGTCTTCGCAGATTTTGGAGAAACTATCACACGCCATCATTGGACTCAATATGGAGGAGGCCCAAAAGCAATGTAAAGAGGCCTTGGCCGCCGGGATAGCCCCCCTTGACATCATCAACATTGGTATCCGAAGTGGTCTCAATGCGGTGGGAGAGAAGTTCCAACGGGGCGAGGCCTTTTTGCCGGAACTGATGATTGCAGCCAAGGTCACAGAGGCTGCTGTTGCAGTTGTCGAACCGGAGCTCGTCAAAGGAGGAACCAAAACGACGACCTCAGCGCACGTGGTGATAGCAACCGTGCAAGGTGACATCCACGATATTGGAAAGAATATTGTGATCCTCCTCATGAAGTCCGCAGGATTCGTCGTATATGACTTGGGAGTGGACCAGCCAGCTGAATCGATTGTTCTCAAGGCGAAAGAGTTTGAGGCTGATGTCATCGGGCTTTCAGCAGTCCTGACCACGACCATGTCCAAGATGAAAGAGCTCATCGACACGTTAATCGAAGAAGGAATCCGAGAACAGTTTAAAGTCATCATAGGCGGGGCACCGATTACTCAGGAATTTGCCGATGCCATAGGCGCTGACGGTTACGGGCCAGACGCAGCTCGCGCAGTTCATCTGGTCAAGAAACTGGTGGAGAAGAGATCCTGAACGAGGATTGGAAGGTTAGAAGGATCGCACGGTGCCTCCATGATATAGGATATCAGGCAATGAGTTTATCCCCAGGGCAGGACGGTGGCTTGTGATAATAGGACTGGGAATAGACGTGGGAGGAACGTTTACTGACGCCGTCCTGATCAATATGGGCACACGGAAGATCCTTTGTTCTGCGAAGAGTCGAACAACAAATCAAGACCTCTCCTTGGGGATCGCGAATGCCATCGACAAGCTCGAAAAGTCGCATGTTCGCCGAATCAGTCTGGTCTCTCTCTCCACAACACTTGCCACAAACGCCATCGTAGAGGGTATTCGACGACCAGTCGCATCTATACTGATCGGGTACCGGAAAGAACACTGTCCGGCGGAATTCCTCAACGATGCGTTCTTCATATCCGGCGGCCACAACGTCAAGGGAGAAGAAGTCGCCCCCCTTGATGAAGAAGAAGTGCTGAAAATAATCGAAAAGACCAAAGACGGGGTTCAAGCCTATGCAGTGGCGGGGTACTTTAGCGCGCGAAATCCAGACCACGAAATCCGAGTCAAGGAACTCTTAGGAAGGAAAACGAATATCCCGGTTATCTGCGGTCATGAAATCTCACTAAGGCTCAATGCCGCTGTCCGCGCCACCACGACGATTCTAAACGCTCACCTCATTCCGATCATCAAGACATTACTCGTTTCCGTCCGGGCCGTTCTCAGCGGGTTTGGCGTGGAGGCACCCCTTATGGTGGTCAAAGGGGATGGAACCCTGGTGACGGAGGAAATAGCGCTGGAAAGACCCATTGAAACGGTTCTCTCTGGGCCGGCGGCGAGCGTTATCGGTGCAAAGCATCTGGTCAATTCCATCGAGAGCATGAGGGCCTTTGTTGTGGATGTGGGCGGAACCACAAGCGATATCACATTCATTGAGAACGGGACGGCTCGGATCAACCCCGGCGGGGTACAAATCGGACAATGGCAAACCAACGTGCAGGCAATCGATACACTCACAATCGGATTAGGCGGGGATAGCCACATTCACTGGGATGGGAATGGGAATCTGGCCATCGGCCCCAGGAGAGTTATTCCCCTCTCGATTCTCGCTCGCCAGTTCCGTACGGTCACCGAGGAGCTGGCACGATTTGCCCAAGGCACGAGTCACCCGACGGGATATCCTCAGACGGATTACTGGATTGCCCACGAACGGAAAGGGACACAGAATTTAACACCAACCCAGAAAGAGCTGTTGTCTCTCCTCCACGGACGACCGCGGTCGATTGTCCAGATTGGCCAAGATTTCGGTCTTTATCCAACTCTAGTTCTCGGACTCCTTCAACCTCTCGAGAAATCAGGGCTCGTTCAGCGTTCTGGATTCACGCTCACGGACATCTTTCATCTGAAAGGTCACTACTCCAAGGGGAACCGGGAGACCGCTGAGCATGCCGCATCAATTCTGGCCGGACAGATGGAGCTAGCTATTGAAGATCTCTGCATTCGCGTTAGGGAGCTGTTCAACGTGACACTCGGACTTGCAGTCCTGCGACGAGTCACAAAGGACGACCACGATTACTATGGAGGAATGCAAAACTGCCCCCAATGTCAGACTATCTGGGACAATTTTTTTGCGGAAAAGGAGAGGGACGGCATCGGAGCCTCGAGGGGAGGGTTCGATGTGCAAATCAAACTCGATGACCCAATCATCGGGTTAGGTGCTCCCGCGTATCGTTTGATTCCACCCCTCGCAGAGAAATTCGGCACTCGATCGATCGTACCACCTCACGCAGAGGTTGCAAACGCCTTGGGAGCCATTACCGGGGTGGTGATGATAATTGCAGAGATGACACTCATACCCGATGAGAAAGGTCGAGTTCATCTCTTTTCTCAGAATCGCCGAGCGACCTATGACACCCCTGAAGAGGCTGATCGGGCAGCAAAGCGACTCCTCCGGGAAACCTTGGTGAAGGAGGCAAAACGGGCTGGGGCCGATCAGGCAAGAGTGGAGCTTAAGGAATATTCAAAACGGGCTACAACCCGATTCGGAGACATCCTTGTGGAAAAGGTCATCAAAGGGAGGGCAATCGGCACTCCTACAATCAATCGCTCTCATAAGGAATGACATGCCACGCGTCAAGGTTCGGACAGGAATCGAAGTTTATTACGAGCGTGTGGGAAAGGGACCTCCTCTGCTATTGATCATGGGGACCGGCCTGGATCACTCAGGCTGGGCTCTGCAAACAGCGACCTATCGGGACATGTTTGAATGCATATGTTTCGATAATCGAGGGACGGGGAGGACGGATGCTCCTAAGGGTCCATTGACAACAAGACTCATGGCCGAAGATACAGCCGCCCTCGCTGATGCACTCGGGTTGGCAAGGGCCCACGTGTCAGGCCTCTCGCTCGGGTCATGCGTCGCGCAAGAATTGGCTCTGATGCGTCCCCAGCTCATCGAGACCCTACAACTCCACGGAACCTGGGGACGGACCCATGGTTATGCTGCACGGAAGTTCAAGGCCCAGATTCGCCTTCTCGAAAAACTCGATCTACGGTCCTTTTACGAGATAAATGTGCTTTGGTTTATCACTCCAGAATACATGCGTCTCTATCCGGATCGGGTTGAGGGGCGGATAGATTCGATCGTTAACGCTGCACCCAGGCGCAGGATCCTCAGGGAACAGTACTTAGCAGATCTAAACCACGATGCGCTGGATCGTTTGTCGAGCATTCGCATACCTACCCTTGTAACTGTGGGTAGTTTCGATCTGGCGGTGCCGCCCATGTACGGTCGCGAGGTGGCTGAGGCGATCCCAAATGCTGAATTTGTCATCTTCGAGGGTGGCGGACACTTACACAACATCGAACATCCTGAAGAGTTCAATAGCGTCACTCTCGATTTCTTGGAAAAACACATCTAGGTGCAGTCGTCGGGAATCGTTTATTCAGGCATCAGCTGTCAGTTGTCGGCTGTCAGGAAAAGCACGAGAAGGACCTTTTACTATCGAGTCATCCAACTGAGATCTCTGGTCATTTGCCGCTCCATTATGCTGACAACTGACGACCAAAGGCTGGAAGCCAAAGAACATAAGAGAGCATATGATAGACAAACAGATCATTGTTGACGGTGTCAAACTGGCTTACACCCTCTCAGGCACAGGACGAAGCATTGTGCTTCTGCACGGCTGGATGTGCAATCGCAAATTCTGGAAAAGACAGATCGAAGTTCTTTCGAGAACTCATCGAGTTCTCGCCTTGGACTTTCGCGGACATGGGAATTCCGATGTAACCGAGGGAGGCTACACCATACATCAACTCGCCGATGATGTGCGCCATGTGATGAACGGACTCAGTATAGAACGCGCGGTCGTGGTGGGCCACTCGATGGGTGGCATGGTGGCACAGCAGTTTTGCCTCAGCTACAAGGATTATGCGGCTGCTCTCATCTTGGTGACTACCATCGCAGCCGACCCTGAGGACTGCCTCATTTCCAAGCGGATCGAAAGGGATGCCCGTGATTTGGGATTCCGAAATGCTTTTCTCCGGCATTTTGACGGATGGTTCGGAGCAACAACCGAATCAAACTTGATTCACTGGGTACGGGAGGAGATGCTACATACCCCCGAGACTGTTGGACTCAAACTTGTGCTCGCTTACCGCCGGTTCGATCTCAGGACACATCTTCTCAATCTCCGGCTCCCGACCCTCGTGATCGGCACGGCTTCTGACGCATCGGCCGTTCCCGCCGAGTCTGAGATTCTCGCAGAACTCATCCCTGGAGCGAATCTCGTGACGATCGAAGAAGCGGGTCACTTTCCCATGCTGGAAAATCCCCATGCTCTTAACAAAGCCATGGAAGCATTCCTTTCCATAGTCGAGTGAGACCCGTAAGGTTGAGCAATTCTAATCGGTTGGGCAATGAAGAAAGAAAATGTTAGCGAAAATGAATCATCCGCCGCCTTTCAGTTGGCGAAATCCCTCGGGAGGCTTCAAAAAAAGGCCAACGAGGGACGCACTACCGAGGCAGCAAGAAAATGCGTTCTGGACTATTTCGCTGTTGTTCTCGCTGGCCTCTCCGAACCCGTGTCTCGAGAAATCACGGATACGATAGGCACTCTTGGGGGGAATGGGGTGGCCACTGTCCTCTTTAGCTGCCAGAAAACCTCTGCTCCCCTTGCCGCCCTAGCCAACGGAACGCTGGCGCACGCCCTTGACTTCGATGACACACTCTGGACCTATGTCGGACACAGCACATCGGTGGTCTTTTCTGCTGCCCTTGCTGTGGCTGAATGGCTTGATCGGGATGGCACTGACCTGCTCACATCCTTTGCCCTAGGAGTGGAGGCCGCCCACCGAATTGGGTCCAGAGTCGTCTCAAATTTGGCCCGGCGGGGCTGGCATCCCACGCCAACCGTTGGTGTATTTGGTTCCACCGTTGCGTCAACCCTCCTCATGGGGGGAGACTCACATCAAATGGGCTCAGCGCTGACAGTGGCTACCAATCTGGCAGGTGGTCTTCGACAGAATTTCGGAACCAAGGTGAAACCACTCGCAAGTGGATGGGCAGCATTCTCAGGCGTGATGGCTTCTATTCTCGCTCAACAGGGAATCTCGGGTTCTAAAGATGCCCTAGAGGGTAGACAGGGGTACTTTACCGCTTTCGCCGGTGGGGTTACTGAGGGGACTTACAATGCGGAGAAAAGGGAATTGGCCCTCGTGTCGCCAGGACCGGGATTCAAGATCTATCCGTGTTGCACCGGGACCCATCCCACGATTGACGCCATTCTGGAGATTAGGAAAGAGAGGCCATTAAAACTTGATGAAATCGCCTCTATCCGGGTTGAGGTCACACCTGAAGTCCTCAATGAATGTATCTACCCGGTTCCACGAAACGGAACAGAGGCGAGGTTCTCTCTCCCTTATTGCACAGCAACGGCTCTGGTCTATGGTCGTGTGGAATTGGAGCATTTTCGTGAAAAATCTCTAAAAGACCCCAGGGTTGGTGAATTGATGCAACAGATTGAGGTCCAGGCCAATGAAGAACTGTCTCGGTTCGGTGGCGAGAATTGCCCAGCTTCAAGGGTGACCATCGGGCTTTGTGGTGGGACGAAAATACAAAAAACCGTGAATGCCGCCCGAGGTAATCCTGGGAATCCATTGAGTTTCGCTGATCTGGAAAGGAAGTTCTATCAATCTGCGAATGCAGCTGGCTTGCACGTGAAAAAAACAGAGCGGTTTCTCGGCCAGATCGTAGAAATCCAAAGGATTTCCTCGATCACAACGTGGATCCGCATGGAGGTGGCGCCGCTATTTAGGGGATTGATGCAAATGAGAGAAGCAAGGGTACACAAGGAAAGGAGGTGAAAGGCCATGAGGAAGGGGTAGCGAACCTACCGTCTCTCTGCTTCGTGTATGGTGAGGTCGTACCGCAACGAGAACAGTTCAAGGCTTGACGGTCGAAAAGACCCAGGGCCACCAATTCTATGAAATCTGGAGGAAAATATCATTTGACAAGGCTTTGGCACTATGCTATACAGGGCAAAACTATTGGGAGGTGTGAAAAATGAAAAGGAGAGGCACCGGATGGACAATTATTGCGATCGTTCTACTAACCCTCGTGTTCTTTGTCGGGGTGACTTTTGCAGCTCAAAAGGGGGAACTTCGGATACTCTTCACGCAGCCTTATGCACCCATGATCGAGAGGTTGGAGGTTCTTGTCGATGAATACAAAAAGCTCAACCCGGAAGTCGAGATTGTCGTGGACAAGGTCCCTTGGGGTGGTTCACTTGCCAAAATCACGGCCATGAAAGCCGCAGGCAGCGCTCCGGATATCATCTATGTGATTCCGGGACAGGTCTGGACCCTTCAGCAGGAAGGATGGCTCATGCCAGTCGACGAGGTAATTGAAAAGCTCGGTGGTGAAAAATACTTCTTACCGCTTCCTGCATACGTCAAGATCGACAACCACTATTGGGCCGTTCCTTCTGGCTCTATGGTGATCCATCTCGAATATCGGAAGGATCTATTCGACCAGAAGGGCCTCAGAGCGCCCAAAACCTGGGATGATCTTCTGGCTGCCGCCAAAGCCCTCACGGAAGATCTGGACGGCGATGGCAAGATCGATCGATACGGCATATCTCTTCCTCTGAAGAGGGAATACAGTGTTGGCGTATTCTTTCTGAGTTTCCTCTGGTCAAATGGAGGGCATGTCCTAGATAAGCAGGGTAATGTGGTCTTCAACTCGCCGGAAACCGTTCAGACTTTGAAGTTCTTCAAGGAACTCTACCAGTATGCGCCTCCAGGAGTGACCGACTATTCCTGGTTACAGCTCGTTGAGACTTATTCCCAGGACAAAGTGGCCATGACCATGTACTCGGGTATGGCTCCTTTTGCCAAGGCGGTTCGTATTAATGAGACTGTCGCCAAGGGCACCGATATCGCTGCGGTTCCTGTCAGGCTGCCTGCGCAGAAGGCCAAACCGCGCTGGGTCAACGTGGAATGGGCGATTTTAAAAGAATGCCGGAACCCTGAGTTAGCGAAAGACTTCCTCCTCTTCTTCCATGAGCCCAAGCGAATGACCCAGTGGTATCTCCAGACTGACCAAACGTATCAGGTCCCAGGTGAGATCTCCGTGATCGAGTCCAAGGAATACTGGGAGGGCAGTGAGATTAAACAGTACAAACATCTCATTGAGAAGTACATCGAGTTTAGCAAAACGGCCATCGATCCAGTCATGGAACATCCAGGCATTCTCCAACCCAATACGACCGTCATCAACCAACGACTCCTGATTACAGATGCTGTCCAGGAAGTGGTCTTGGGGAAACTCTCCGCCGAGGAAGCCGCAGCAAAAGCGGCTGAACGGATGCAAGAGCTGGTGGCCAAGCAGAAAAAATAGTCGCTGATCTCTTCGACTCACCAGAAAAACACAAGGGGAAGGCCCGTTGCACTGTCTAAGGGGACAAGTCGTGGCGGGCCTTCCGTGCAGTATTATTGGGTTGTCTGAGCAAATCTTCAGAGAAGTGTACTTTACTATCCTTCTTTCTCATTGATTTCTAAGATTTCTAAAATGGATGTTGCTCTCGAAAGAAAGGAAAGACTGTTCAGCTATTCTTTGTTAATCCCCCTATTCCTGATGGTAGCGGGGATCCAACTGTTTCCCATCATTTACGCTTTCACTCTCAGCTTCACAGACCGTGGGCTCTTCAGCACATCACTCGATTTTATCGGTCTCGCAAATTACCGCCAGCTATTGGGGAGTCAGGAATTTTGGGACACCCTAGTCAATAACATCGTGTATGCTGGAAGCTGCGTTACCTTTCAAGTGAGCGTAGGACTCTCCACATCTCTGCTACTTGTTAGGAAATTTAGGGGGAATTACTATTTCCGGGCAGTTGTCACTTTTCCCTACCTGGTTCCCACCATAGTCGCCGTATTGATCTTCAAATGGATGCTTAACGATGTTTTTGGGATCGTCAATCGGGGCCTGGTGACCTTGGGATTACTCGGTCAATCAGTGGGTTGGTTCGACCTCGATCGGGCCATGTTTTCAGTCATCCTCGTTTCCGTTTGGCGATTCTTCCCTTTCACCGTCCTTCTCTTTGTGCCGGCGCTGGAGGCGATCCCTAAGGAGCTTTATGAAGCAGCGAAAGTCGATGGCGCCTCACCTGTCCAGCAGTTTGTCCACGTGACATTGCCCCAGATCAAAGAGGTCCTTTTCGTGGTCATCATCCTCAGAGGAATCTGGATGTTTAATAACTTTAATGTCATATGGTTGTTGACAGGAGGTGGTCCCGCTGGCACGACTCAACATCTCCCGATCTTGAGCTACCTTCAGGCGTTTCAGGAATTCGACATCGGGCTGGGATCGGCCACTTCAGTCACCGGGCTTCTCGTACTCGTCCTGCCTATGCTAATCTATTTGAGGTCAGGAAAAAAATGATCTCCTTCGAGGCAAAAGAAAGGATTCGGAAAATAGGTACAATTGTGACACTGATGCTCCCGATCACATTCGTTGCCCTTCCCTACCTTTGGATGGCACTCTCCTCTTTCAGTCCAGACAAGGACCTATTCAGTGATCGGGTCTTTCCAACCTCCCTCACCCTCGCCCATTATGAAGAGTTGTTCAGTAGGACAAACTTTGGGGAGCAATTCCTCAACAGCGTAATTGTCGCTGTCGCCGCGACTTCAATCTGTCTCATAGCCTCGACCCTGGCCGGCTACAGCCTGTCCAGGTTCCGGCATCGATGGAGCTTTGAACGGTTGATGCTGATTATCTATACGGTCCCTCCTGTGCTGTTAGTGATTCCCATTGTACTGGTTTTCAGCCGGATTCGCTTAACCAATACCTATATTGGTTTGGCTTTGGGACATTCCACCTTTATGCTTCCCTTTGCGACCCTGGTCCTCGCAGCCTACTTCAACAACATTCCTACGACCTTGGATGAAGCAGCTCTGGTGGATGGAACGGGTCGAATCGGAGCGCTCCTTCGGATTATTCTCCCTCTGGCCCTCCCCGGAATTGCTGCCACGGGTGTGGTCATCTTTGCCTTTTCGTGGAATGATTACGTTTTTGCCTTTACTTTGATTGCAGTGAAGAAGTTGCAGACCCTTCCGTTGGGTGTCCAGCAATTGGCAGAGGGGCAGACCTTACAGTGGGGCATGCTCATGTCTTCTGCCGTGCTCATCACGGCTCCCATGTTGCTATTCTTCATGCTCATCCAGAGGAAGCTTCTGGCCGGCTTTATTTTTGCGGTGACGGGCGAGAAGTAGAGAATCGTATTAGGAGAAATGGATGGCGCAGGTAATCCTAAGAAACGTAACCAAGCGGTTCGGAAAGATCATAGCCGTCTCGAATTTCGATCTGAGCATTGAGGATCGGGAATTCATCATACTGGTCGGCCCATCAGGTTGCGGCAAATCAACCACCCTCCGGATGGTGGCCGGATTGGAGAGTGTGACCGAGGGAGAGGTATATATTGGAGACAGAATGGTCAACAATACCCCTCCTAAGGCACGCAACATCGCGATGGTTTTTCAGAATTACGCTCTCTATCCTCACAAAAACGTCTATCAGAACATGGCTTTCGGGCTTAAACTTAGGCGGCGTCCCAAAGAGGAGATCGATAAGCAGGTGAGGGAAGCGGCTTCAATACTGGGAATTGAGGATTTGCTTACGAGAAAGCCAGACCATCTCTCTGGGGGCCAGAGGCAACGGGTTGCCCTGGGACGTGCTATTGTTAGACAACCTGATGTCTTCCTCTTCGATGAGCCGCTATCGAATTTGGACGCCAAACTCAGGGTCCACATGAGGGCTGAACTCATCCGGCTCCATGAGAGGCTCGAGACAACCATGATCTATGTCACCCATGATCAGGTAGAGGCCATGACCATGGGTGACCGGATCGTGATCATGAAGGATGGTTTGATTCAACAGGTAGGTACCCCCCTGGAGGTCTTCCGGCTTCCGCAGAATCTGTTCGTGGCTGGTTTTATCGGCAGCCCTGCTATCAATCTCTTAAAATGCGATCTCGTCCAGGAAGATTCAAAGATTTACGTCAGAACAGCCGACTTCAGGTTGAGGGTACCCGCAGAGAAAACCTCAGCCTACAAGAGCTACATTGGCCGGCAAGTCGTCTTCGGTATTCGCCCAGAACACATTTATGATCCCAGGATGTTCCCCACAAGACTGGAAGAAAACACCCTTCAGGCGATGGTCGAGGTCTTTGAGCCCCTCGGCTCGGAAGTCATTATCTATTTTAAGATCAATGGCCAATCTCTTGTGGGTAAACTGGACGCCAACACTGAAGCAGAATCGGGGCAGAACCTGGAAATCCACTTAGATATGTCCAAAATGCATCTCTTCGATCCGGATTCGGGAGAGTTGATTCAATAGTAAAACTGCTCTGGCGAGCTGTTCTCTTTCATAAACTTCCGAAGCTCTTTCGTCTCTTCCTCTGGCGGCTTTCTCCAGAGCCCTGTCCGGCTTACCGCTGGGTAGCCAGCAAGCTTACAGAGATCGACCATCATCTCTGCCTGCTTAAATGCCACGATCATTGGGTCAATCATGGGTGCACCGATAACCTCAACCGGGTCTTTCTCGAAGACACGAGTGAGGATCGACCCGATGATGGTGCATCCGGGTATAATCACCTCCGCCTGATCCTCCTCGACGCATTTCCTACCCACTTCGACCACTCTCCTGGCAATTTCTTCAGGGGATGTAATCTCCGGATAAAGGTCACAGGCTGTAATACCGATCCACCGGAGAGACGCCACCTTGGAACGGAGGCCGTAGAGATCGACCAGTCGCATATCGATGCCACCCACGGTCATCGGATCTGTCGAGATTACACTGAAACGCTTCCCCATCATGCACGCCACATGAGCCGCCGATTCGAACGTGGCGGTTACTGGTATATCCACGATCGCACGTGATTCGAGTAGTCCGGGGTCCAGCATACAGGAGAGGACCGCAGCGTCATAGCCCTCTTGCTCGGCCTTTATCACCCTCTCCACTGCACCATTAATGCACTTGAGCGTATTGTAGATGTAGGTGTTGTAGTTCAGAGGGAAAACGTCTTCCAGACACTCGAAATCAAACTCGGTGTCGGGCCGCTTCACCTTTTCCAAATTCTCTCGACCAAACGGCTCGGTTTTTCCGAAAGGGGATAATACGAGTATCCTCATATGACACCTCCTTTACTTTGTTTGACAGACCGGGTTACGAACTCTTCTTCTGCGCTCTCAAAAGGGTAGTCGCCTCATCGTCAATCCGCCTCGACTCCGAAGTCAATACGACCCCATATTCCTCTTTTCCCCTCTTTACACTGATTAGACCGTCCTCCACATCGCGCTGAACCCTCTCTGGTTCTCTTTCCAGAGGGTTACCAAACCCACCCCCGCCCGCAGTCCTTAGCACAACATGGCTTCCTGACTGCACCCGGATGGTCACTTTACTCGGGAGGCCTTGTTCCTCGCCCTCAGGCGAGACTATCCAGCAATCTGAGCCCCCTCCTGACTGGCCTCCCATCAGACCCCACGGACGAATTCTCCGTCTCTCGGTTCCAAGAGTGACCATGGCCTCATGATTGAGGATCGTGATCTCACGGGTCATTCCGAGACCTCCTCGCCATTTGCCAGGACCCTCAGAATCTGGTACGAGTCCATAGCGCTCCACCCTCAAAGGATACGCGATCTCGATCACCTCTGCAGGGGCGTTTCGGGTATTGGTCATATTGGTGTGAACGCCGTCCATTCCATCCTGATTCACCATTGCCCCTTGTCCTCCGCCGTAGGTTTCGACATAGGAGTAGTACTCCCCAGTTCTCGGGTCAACACCGCCAACAGTGAAAATACTCATACTGCCCGTGGAAGCTGCGGGGACGTTTTCAGGGATCGCCCTTGACAGAGCCCCGAGGACCGCATCCGCAACCCGCTGGGCGGTGTTGATATTGGCGTTCGAGACTGGCGCTGGGAACTCGGCATTGACAAGGGTGCCAGGGGGTGTCATCACTTCAACCGGACGGGACACTCCTGCGCTCGAGGGAAGGTTGGGATCAATGGCTGACTTCAGAGCAAAATAAACGCAGGCAAGCGTGACAGCCCGGGTCGAGTTAACTGACCCGCGGGCCTGTCGATCTGTTCCGGTGAAATCTACGAGAATCCTATCCTCATCAATGGTGAGATTCACAGAGATCTTCAGGAAATCTTCTGTAAGTCCATCTCCCTCGAGAAAATCCTCGAATGAGTAGGTGCCATTCGGAAGCTCTCGGATTCGATTACGCATCCTCCGTTCCGAGTAATTGATGATTTCCTCCATGTAAGACACGACCGTTTCTGGTCCATACTTCGATATGATCTCCTTGAGTCGTCGCTCTCCGACGTTATTGGCGGCAAGCTGGGCCTGAAAGTCTCCGTAAGTTTCGTAACTCGTCCTCACGTTATTCGTGATCAGTGCCATGATCTGATCATCAATCTCTCCCCTTTTTCTGAGTTTGATCGGTGGAATTCGAATCCCCTCCTGAAAAATCTCCGTGGAGATCGTTGGCATCCCTCCTGGCGAAATACCGCCAATATCAACATGGTGTGACAGGTTGGCCAAAAGAGCTAAACACTCGTGATTAACAAAAACAGGAGTGATCATGCAAATGTCCGGAAGATGGGACCCGCTGATATAGGGATCGTTGGTGATGATCGCATCACCAGGCTCAAGGCGTTCAACTGGGAACCTCTCCAATGTCTTCTTCACAACCGACACCATCAAGCCGAGGTGAAGGGGAATATGCTCCGCCTGGGCCACAAGATCCCCCCGAGAGGTGTATATCGCCGTGGAACAGTCTCTCCGGTCCTTGATGTTCGTTGAAAGGGCCGTCCTGACTAACGCTGCCCCCATCTCCTCGGCAACCGACTGGAAAGCATTTCTCATCACCTCTAGGGTAATGGCATCAGGTCGTTGCTTCATTTTTTCCCCTGGTCCTGATCAGCAAATTGCCATATCGATCCGCCTTCGCCCGGTATCGAGGAAATATGACAGTGGTAGAATCCATCTGTTCGATAATCGCCGGCCCCGAGATTTCCCGGTCTTCGGGGAGATCGTCACGTTGGTAGATCGGTGTTTTGAGGACTTCCCCTTCAAAGAACACCTCCCGGTAGTCCGTCGGCTGCAATCCCTCTTTGATGAGGGATGCCTTCTCCGGTAGCACAAACTGAGGGAGTTTACCCAGGGCCACGACCCTGAGGTTTACAAATTCCACAGCCTCCTTTCTACGCGCATACCCGTATGCTTTCTCATGATGGCTGTGAAAGGTATCGACGATGGCGAAAATATCCTCTCGCTTCAACGTCCCGTTTTTGATGGGTACCGATAACTCATAGGCTTGGCGCATGTATCTCATGTCGGCTGAGCGGACCAGAACGACGGCCTTGCCGGAGAAGCCCTCACGACAGAGTTGATCTATCCCTTGATCTTCCATTTCCCTGAAAATCGATTGGAAATGATTGACGTTTACATCGTCAGATACGGCAATATGGGTCTGGACAAAATCATGCCTCACATCCGCACAGAGCATCCCGAAAGCAGAAGCGATTCCGGGATGTGCAGGGGCTACAATCTCATTCATGTTTAAAGCCTGGGCGAGTTCCACTCCGTGCAGAGGGCCAGCCCCTCCGAAAGGCACTAGAGCGAAGTCTCTCGGGTCGTACCCTCGCTCCACCGAGACACGCCTGATGCCACGGATCATGTTTGCATTCACCACGGCAATGATACCCTCCGCGGCTTTCAGCACGTCGATCCCCAGAGGGCGGGCTATCTTGCTTTCTACAACCCTCTTAGCTTCGTCCAAATGGATTTCCATTTCCCCCCCGAGAAGATAGGAGGGATTGATCCGACCCAAAATGGCGTTGGCATCGGTCACGGTGGGTTCTGTGCCACCGCGGCCGTAACAAACCGGACCCGGATCTGCTCCAGCACTCTGGGGTCCTACCTGAAGAGCCCCTCCCGGATCTATCCAGGCGATACTCCCGCCCCCGGCCCCGATCGTGTTGATATCGATCATGGGAAGTTTGATTGGATACCCCCCAATGTCGCTTTCTGTAGTCAATTGTGGCCTTCCCCCCTCGATGAGACAGATGTCAGAGCTTGTTCCTCCCATGTCAATGGTAATGACATTCGGTTTATCGACTGTCCGCGAAATGAAAACCCCGGTCAGGGCACCTCCAGCCGGACCTGAAAGAACCGTACGGGCGCTCATTTGACGGGCCGTTTCTGCCGTAATGACCCCTCCGTTGGACTGCATAATATAGAGATCTGAAGCCATACCCAGTTCCCTGAGCTGTCTCTCCAGATCCACCACATAATCGTTGATTTTCGGCATCACATAGGCATTGATGCAGATCGTGCTGGTCCTCTCATATTCCCGAAACTCTGGAAGCGCCTCAGCCGAGAGTGTCACATAGGCTTCTGGAAATACTCTGGATATGACAGACTTGATTATCTCTTCGTGAGCTGGATTGGCGTACGAGTGGATCAATGAGACCGCTATTGATCGAACACCCTGGTCTCTAATCCTCTCGACAACCCCAGCGGTCTTCGACTCGTCCAGGGGCTTAAGTACTTCTCCCGTATAGAGAATTCTTTCTGAAAGACCATAGCGAAGATGTCTCGGGACGATTGGCTTCGGTCTTCGGACACGAAAATCGTAAAGCCTCGGCCTGTTCTGCCGTCCGATGTGAAGAACATCTTCGAAGCCCTCGGTCGTGAGGAGGGCTGTTTTGGCACCCTTGCTTTCTAGGAGAGCATTAGTCGCTACCGTCGTTCCGTGAATAAGGAACCGGATTTTCTGAGGCAAAATCCCTCTTCCCTCGATTAGTTTCTCAATTCCAGCAATGACGGCCAGCGCCGGGTTGGCAGGAGTGGACGAAACCTTTGTCACAAAGAGATCTCCCGATGACTCATCGAGCACGCAGAGATCCGTGAATGTCCCTCCCGTATCAACTCCGAGACGATATTCACCAGCCATCTTATTCCTGAGCATTCTACAGATTGAGATTCACAGTCTTCGAACCGAAAAACGAAACTGTCGAAAAAATGGAACGGATATAATAGTGATATATTAACATCGGGCTGTCAAGGAAATAGTAGACAGGATCTTAGCAGAAGGGGTAGAAAGGACAGGGGAATAGACAACATTGTGCTTCATCTTCCTATTGCCACACCGAGACACAGGAGGGGCAACATGTTCAAGAAAGGAAATTTAAAAGGGTTCGAGGGTGGCCAATACCGTCCGCTCCACGAGTCCGATATCAAGCAAATCCATGATANNNNATGATACGGTGATGCGGATTCTCCAGGAAATTGGCATCCAGGTCTCCGCGAAAAAGGGATTCAAGCTTTTCAAAGAAAAAGGAGCAAGAGTCTCCGAGGAAAAGCAGATCGTTTATATCTCTCCGAGCATGTTCGAGGATCTCATTGCACTCGTTCCATCGGAGATCGTTTTATACGGACGGGAAGAGAGGAACAACATTGTCTTGGGTGGGAAGC
>JABAOH010015648.1_pt1 | contig 24859 bp, 19 predicted proteins | sample 7062181 | NCBI WGS metagenome assembly JABAOH01 (sample SAMN14538630, study PRJNA623070) | marine sediment metagenome | biome: marine biome [ENVO:00000428]; feature: marine pelagic biome [ENVO:01000023]; material: deep marine sediment [ENVO:00002113]; isolation source: pool of 5 deep marine... | reverse complement strand
CCTTCAATCTTCTGCACCTGTTTAATTATATCTACGCATATCTCAATTCCTTCAGCCTTCGTATCCTCTGCGCTTTTAAGCCTCTCAATAATCTCATCAGGTACGTCCATACCGGGAACATTATTCTTCATATACCTGGCCATGCCCACCGATTTTATAGGTGACACTCCTGCCAGTATATACGTTTTCTTGTGCAGATTTAATTTACGAACTTCCTCCATCCAGGCAGATAACTTGTCCACGTTAAAAACTATTTGTGTTTGTATAAAATCAGCTCCTGCGGCAACCTTCTTTTTCAAACGAGCTGCTCGAAACTCAAAGGGATCGGCAAAGGGATTCTCTGCAGCCCCTATGAAAAAGCGCGGTTCAAATTCCATCTCTTCACCGTTCAGGAATTTCTTTTCGTCCCTCATTGCCTTAATCATCGCAATAAGCTGAATGGAATCGAGATCAAACACTCCCTTTGCCTCGGGATGATTTCCAAATTTCTGATGATCCCCGGTAAGACAAAGAAGATTCTTTGCCCCTAGAGCAGCCGCTCCTAAAAGGTCGCTTTGGATCGCAATCCGGTTTCTGTCCCGGCAGGTCATCTGAACTACCGGCTCAAGCCCATAGTCAATCAAAACAGCTGCTGCGGCGATGCTGGAAAGTCTCACAATCGCTGTCTGGCAATCAGTGATGTTTACAGCATCAGCAAAACTTTTAAGTATATCAGCTTTATGACGAATTACGTCACCATCGGCACCCTTGGGAGGACCCAGCTCAGCAGTTACTGCAAATTTCCCTGAGATTAGAATCTCCTCTAGGTGGCTACCTGATTTCATACTTTCAGATCCTCTCTTACAATTCTACGTGGGCCGCCGTCCCGGTCCTTTGACCAATCTTTAGGAGAATAGATTTTTTCCATTGATTCTATGTCCCCCATGCTTTTAAGACGGTCATAGATAAGCTGCCAGGCGCATGGTATATCCGATGATACTTCGCATTTCCCATCCTGAGAACCACCACACGGCCCGTTTAACAAACTTTTGGCGCATCGCGCTACCGGGCAGATGCCACCCGTAATCTCGAGCACACAGTCTCCGCAGGCCACGCACCTCTCAGACCAAACACCAGGTTCTTCAGTTATCCCCAGAAAAGTAGTATTCAGGGCGGGTATTACTCTTTTATGCGGATATTTCTCAGCCAGAGCTTGTACTCCCGCTCCACAGGCCATTGAGATAACAATATCAGCATCTTCTACATCATCTTTCAGCTCGTCAACAAACTCCCACTCACACTGTCGCTGTACTGTCTTCTCGGTAACTTTAACTTTTTCCAAACCTACTTCCAGGCGAATTTGAGAGGCAAGTAATCCAACTTCCTTTTCTCCTCCAGCTGAATGAACGGTTACGCAGGTACCGCAACCAGCAACTAGAATCTTTTTATTTCCTTCAACCATTCTCTTTATTTCAGAAAAGGGCTTTCTTTCTCCCGTAATCATCCTAATCTCATCCTCTCATTTTCATTCTGGCAATTGCTTCAGCAAGACCTTCCGGAGAAGGAGTGTAGAAACTGATACAGCCGGTGCCCCGGCCAATTTCTTCCAAAAGCTTCTGGGCATAACTTACCCGCCTTTTCAACCTCTCTGCTCCTTTAATAAAGCGGCATTGATCATCAGGGCAGAGGGAAAGAAGTATACCATCAGCGCCAAGCTCAAATCCCCTGAGGAGCAGGTTTGCATCCAGCCTGCCGGGACACAGCACTTCCACTGATGTAACATCAGAAAGTTCTTCTCCTATAGGAAGATAGGCACAATTAAATACCAGCACCGATGACCCTTTTTTCTTTAAAGCTTTATTCATCTTGACCAATAGCAACTCCATGTCAAAGCGGCGCATAGATATGGCATCCGCCGGACAATCGGCTGCGCATAGACCGCAGGCCTGGCATTTCTCCAACTCAAAGTCAGCCCGCCCCTTCGTAACATAAGCAGCCTCAAACGGACAAACCCGCTGGCAGGTAAGGCACGCAACACATTTATCTTCAATTAGCTCGGCCCCAGCAAGACAGTTAAGACACCTCTGGGCTTCCTTACCAGCTAAATTGCTTGAAAACCCAAGCTCCACTGGATCAAAACCGGAAACCCTCTTACTCAAAGAAACCATAGGCATTGCGGCTCTTCCCATCTTCTTAATTTTCTTGGCAGTATCCTGTGGCAGTTCTCCTAAAGGAATTAGCTCCTCAAACTTAATCTCTTCTAAATTGACACCTTCCAGGTACGCATCTATAAGTACGGCTGCTTTCTTGCCTGAAGCGATAGCTTCAATAGCGGCACCGGGTCCAGTTATCACTTCCCCGCTGGCAAAAACTCCGGGAAGTGATGTTACCTGTCGTAAAGGATCAACCTTCAACTGACCTCTTTTGTTAAGCTCAATCTTTGAACCTTCAACAAAAGATAGATCAGCTTCTTGACCGATAGCAACAATCACTCCCTCTACTTCAATGGTAAACTGTGAACCATCTACAGGTATAGGACAGGGCCTTCCGGACTCATCAAGCTCGCCTAGCTCCATCTGCAAACACTCCATTGCCTCAACGCACCCGTTTGAGCCCATTACTTTTGTAGGTAAAGTAAGGGTCTTAAAATTGATACCTTCTTCCCTGGCATGGTCGAGCTCCTCCAAACGCGCGGGCATTTCCCGCTCGCTGCGACGGTAAACCAGGCATACATCCTTCGCTCCCAGACGGAGAGCAGTTCGCGCTGCATCTATGGCAACATCTCCCCCTCCGATAACAGCAATCCGCTTACTTATAGGTAGCGGGTGACCGAAGTTTACTGCCGTTAGAAAGGGAATAGCAAGTATTACGCCCTTCAGGTTCTTCTCGAGATTAGGAAGCGCTTTGCTCTTTGACAGCCCTACACTGATTAACACCGAATCATAACCTTTATCCAGGAGCTGCTCAATTGAAAGAACTTTTCCGATCTCGATACCTGTTTTAATGGAAACGCCCAGCTTTTCAATCTCCCCGATATCAGCAGCTAGTACATCTTTTGGGAGACGGTAAGCAGGAATTCCGGCCCGCAGAGCACCGCCAGGCTCAGAGAGTCTTTCAAAAACAGTAACATCATATCCCAAGAGAGCCAGATCACGTGAAGCCGCTAATCCCGAGGCTCCTGCTCCAATCACGGCAACCTTTTTGCTCTTCCTCTTTTTGGGTTTGAGTTTCGAGACTTTGCGCTTAGCCAGCTCAACTGCTGCACGCTTAAGGGCAGCGATAGCCAAAGCCTCATCTACGGGAAGCCTCCGGCATTTATCCTCGCAGGGGTGAAAGCAAATCCATCCACATACAGCGGGAAGAGGGTTGGCCTCTTCAATCAGTTCCAGTGCTCCTTGAAAATCTTTTTGAGCAATAAGGGAAACATATCCCTGCACGTCGGTATGTATAGGGCAAGCAGCCCTACATGGCGTTGCAAGCTCTCCTTGTAGAGAGCTTGCGCGGGGAAAAAGTATATTTTCCATTGGTTTACCGTTCACTGTTGACTGTTCACCGTCCAGAGCTAAGTCATTTAGTTGTCCTATTATTTACTATGCTTTCCACTGTTTCAGGAATGCAGGGATATCTCCTGCCTCTCTGGTCCCCACCTGTACTTTCCATTTGTCACCCAGTTCATCTTCCAACTCGCCGCTAATCTGAGCTATATAGCCGGGTATAATAAGTGTGCGGTGCTTTACATTCTCTTCAATCCCTGACTTCTTAATGAATGGAGCTATCTTTTCGGGAACGAATTTACCTGCTGCCCAAGCGGTAAGCACAGAAAGTCCCTCTACATCCATAACACAGAGCCAGGAAGGAACTTTGCTGGATTCCACTTCTCCTGAAACCATAAAGTAGGTTAGAGAAAAGTTAGTAGTTAGAAGCACAGGAGAGGTCTCAGTGGGATTGTTAATTGCATAGACCTTTTGCTCAACCTGCATAGGCTGCTGCGGATCAGTGTAAATATTTTGCCGCAAAACAAATAGAGGCAATGCTTTCCAGGGCTCAAGACTATTGAGTACAATAATGCCTCCGTATTTCATTACGTAGATGGAAGCCGCTAAGGTCTCTTCCATAATATCCTCAGCACCCTCGCCCGGGAAAGTTATGATCGGATAGCCCAGCGATCGAAGTTTTTTGGTTAAAGCTGAACGCCTAATGAATATTAGATTGCGTAGTGTCGAGCTTACGGTTCTTGATCCCGGATCAAGGACTATATCCTTTACCCCGGCTTCCGCTACCTTGTCGGAAAGAGAAACTAGTGTTTCCAGGTCTTTTGCAGAAATAACCAGGGGACAGTTGTTTTCTTTAGCGAGATTGACATAAGCCTCATAGTTATCATTAGTTGCTGCATATAATAACGGCTTTTTATCAGCACAATGCGAGAGTGCGCTTTTAAGAACCTCAGCCTTCTGGCTCATTAGAATCATAGGAAAGTCTATTGAGCTGGATACCTTTTTAACCAAGTTCGCAAAGCCGGTAGCGTCACCTTTTGTATCCTTGAGTGCGACCAAGTCAGCTCGCAGAAGTTGTCCAATCCTTTCAAACTGCGTCTTCTTTAATTGATTTATCCTTTCTTCCTTCTCCTCATCGCTCATACTATCTTCAATAAGTAAAGCAAAGCCGCAGGGATTATAGAAAGTTTTTTCATGACGGAAGAGTACCTGCTCCTCCCCTACCTTAAAAGATTTATCTCCAGTACCAACAGTTATAAGTTTAATGGGTGGTGCCGATGCTTCAGTAAGTTTTGCTTTAGCTTCCTCGGAAACATACGGACAGGTCTCGAGTTCTGCTTGTCCCGCAGCTAACCTCATAGCAAAAGCAAGGCAGGTAGGAAAACCACACTCTCCGCAGTTTGTTTTGGGAAGTAATTTGTAGATATCAAGTCCTGTAAGCGCCACTACGTATCTCCTTTCTGTCGATTTCGTTCACCGTTCGCAGTTCGCCGACATTAGTATACGGTGAACCGTGAACGGCTAACTTTTACTAGAGCATTGGTACCAGAGCTAAAGCAGGATGTCCTACCTTCTCCATAAAAGCAAGAACCTCTTCTTCAGTTACCGCAACCGTCTCATCCGCTATCTTATCTACAAAATCAGGCTGTCCGACTTCCTTTGCTCTTTTTTCCAGCATCGGTCTTAACTGATCCTTCAGTTCTTTTGGTATCCAGACTAGACGGGTAAATCCACCATCTGCAGAGATAAACTTTTCGCTGGTTATATACTGCCGGCCAACTCCAATAAAACCGGGAGTCTGCGCTCCCCCACCTACCGTACCAGCAAGTGTGGAGAACTTCATACCCGAGGGAGTCATTCCCGAGTACTCCCTGTTAACCACCATAACTCCATTAGTTAAGGGCAGTATTGCCACAATACACTCAAAGCAACCACAGCTGGTCATTGGCTCTTCCATCATAGAGTAGGCATTGAATTTGTCAATGTTCTTATTAGATTTGTTGTATATAAATTCATTTATGCCTTTCCACTGTCCCTTGACTTCGTCAATAGTCTCTCCCTTTGGCACCGGCTGGTTGCCTCCTGTTGGATTTATCTCATAGGCAGCCTTACCGTCCAGCCAGTTATATGCTCCACAGAGACCCAGCCTCTCCGGGCTGATAATACAAACGTGATTAGGAGCAAAGGACTGACATAGAGTACAGGAGTAGAAGGTATCCACATTTTCGTCCTTTAGTCCCGCCACTCTTTCATCCCTTTGGTTATACAGTTTCTTTGCTTCTTCTATCAGTTTTTTAACCGGTTTTTCTTCCGTATAGATGGTAATCTGTACTTTATCGATAATAGCAGAATAGTCAGCTTTCAACTTGGCTATTAAAATTTCACCAAAGTCCTTTATCTTAAATCCCTTGGCCCTAGCTCCCTTACTGATTCTCATCCATATCAGATTGCGCTGGCCCATATGCCAGACACCCTCTCCACCGTTTATAAAATGATGGAGCTGTCTTTCCAGGATAGATTCAAAGTCAGGCTGCATCTTGCGGCCAGCCACATTGACTACAATGCCTAGTGGAACCGCAGTTCCTTCCTTCATATCATCTATCTCCGGTCCTATTACTTCAATCTTTCCATCTTCGACCTCCGATATATCCTTCATCGTTAATAACTCAAAGGCAGGAGATTTCTGCCCACCGAATTCTACGTAGGTTTCTTCCTTGCGGATTCGTTCTCCTTCGAAGGCCGGGCCATAGGCAACTGGAACGGGTACTTTAGTAACGGCAATCTTTAAACCCCTAACTTCTATGGCCTTGGCTATAATCTTGTCATGAGGAATATTGGAGACTACATGTTCATAGGTGCATACCCCTGTGGGAAGTATCTGTGGGATATTACTGTCAGCAATGGTGGGAAATCCATAGGATATTGCTCCAGCAGCCGTTGCATACCACTCATCAGTTACCTCACCCAGTGCTAGGACAAATGCAAAGATTCTATTCTTGTTATAACGGAGGATCCGAGTGAAATCTCCCGGTTGTACTCCTCCAAATGCCATGGCCGCTCGGGTAGCGAATCCCAATGAGTAAATTTGGCTATAAACTTCTTTTCCAAAGGGCACCAAACGGGTGTCCCACCCTAACTGCACATCCTGGTTGGCAAGCTGCTCGCCAAAAGCCACGCCCTTATGTTGACCGGCCATAAAAACGTAGAGATATTTCTCCTGCATCTCCCGAGCAAGAGTAACGGCCAGTTCATCGGTAGGAGTTGCTCCTACCACAGCTGCAAAACCAGGTGCCGAACCATCTACAAACTCAATACCCCTTGCCCGCATAATCACATCATCGGCCGCTCCCAGCCACAGCTCACTAACAGGAGAGGGCCCCATTACATAACGGAGAGCTTCTATAATCTCCTCAGCAAAGAGTGTTGCAATACCAGCATCCAAAGTGGGTCCCAGATATGGCAACCAAAGATTATCACTTGGTATTTCCGGCAAAAGCTCTTTGGCTTGTTTAAGTACCGACTCCATATCCGAAATCTTCTCAATTTCCCGCCCGGTAAGCCCATAGATAACCGGCAAATAGTATCCAGTATTGGGGAATTCTACTTTCTCATTAGGTCCCTTTGCGTCAATAGCCCTTTTTAGCTCCTTTTCAGCTTTATTGACAATGGAGTGGGCTCCACGAATTGCAGCAGAGGCAATTATCTTAGACACTTAACTCCCTCCTCATCTCCATATCGTAAAGAACTCTTTCCTTGGCAACATCGATCTTCAAAGCTTTCCTCTTCGCATCAATATGAGCCAGTGCTTTTTCTACTATGGTTTGTGGATCGGCGTAAAACTCCAGTTTTCCCCCTACTTTCTTCTCCCATCCTTTTGTAATCAGCTCAGAGACTACTTGACTTCCTGAAACAGGTGAAGACACACCACCAAAAAGCACATATGCACCTGAGGCCACACAGTAAACGCCTATCTCCAATGCCTTTTCACAATACCATTCTGGACAAATGCCTACGGCGGGAAGATCGCTTATATCTTCACCAAGTCCACCCTCTTCTACTACTTCTGCGAGAACCGTGAGTATTCTGGAATTATCCACACAGGACCCTAGATGTAGAACGGGAGGCATTCCTACAGCTTCGCATACTTCCTTGAGACCATCTCCTGCTAACTCCATAGTTTCTGGAGTGAGCAGACCGTGCTTGCCGCTTGCTGTAGCACTGCACCCGGTTACGGCAACCAGCACATCGTTCTTTATCAGCTCTCTCACAATATGGATAATGTTCTCATCCTGAACAACTCGAGGATTGTTGCAACCGACTACCCCGGCCAATCCTCTGATACGGCCGTTGATAATATTGTCATTCAGCGGCCGGAAAGATGCCCGGTGGATTCCACCTAACATATATCTAATGTATTCGTGGGAAAAACCTGCTATGAGATTGTTGGAAAACTTGGGAATGTGGACCTCCTTACGATTGGAAAAATTGTCGATGGCACGCTTTACAATCTCTTTAGCAATTTCAGGAGCGCGATGATGATCAAACTCAATATGGGTTGCTCCCAGTATTTTAGCCTTCGGCGAAGTTGTTATAAGTTCTGTATGGTACTGGGAAGCAACTTTGGCAAGCCCCTGGAAAGTGCACTGGACATCTACAACCATAACATCGACCACACCAGTAAGAATTGCTAATTCCTGGTGTAAAACATTTCCTGCCGGGGGAATACCTCTGCGCATAAGTATCTCATTAGAGGTACAACAGATTCCCGCTAGATTGATCCCCTTGGCACCCTTCTTCTTTGCATGCTCGATCATCTCTTTATCCTGAGCTGCATCTACAAGTTTCTCCGAGAGAGTCGGCTCATGCCCATGAACCACAATATTGACTTGGTCCTTCTTTAGCACACCAAGATTTGCTTTGGAGCGCAAAGGTATCGGTGTTCCAAAGAGTATATCCTGCAGGTCCGTTGCCAGCATGCTTCCGCCCCATCCACTGGATAAGGATGTACGCATGGCCTGGTCAAGTATATGTTCAGCATCCTGGTCAGTACCAGCATGAGTACGATGCATCATCTCAACGATTTCACGGTCTACTCCTCTGGGTGTAAGGCCCAGCTTAGCCCAGAGTTCCTGTCTCTTTTTAGGAGCCCTGGAAGCATACATTACCTCTCCTGTCTGTCTACCAAACTCCTCGAGAGCCCTGAGAGCCACATCAGCGGCGATCTCTTCTGTCTTGCGGTCATCGACTTTGACGCCCAGTAGTTCAGCTACCTTCAACAACTTTGGAAAATCTTTTATCTCGTAACCGGGCGCCTCGCCTCGAGCTGCCGCTAACAAAGTGAGGGCAACGTCTCTCCCATGGTCAGAGTGTGCAGAAGCTCCTGCAGCCACCTGACGGGCAAAACCGCGTGCAGCAACTGTATCAAGGGTTGCTCCACATACTCCAGTCTTTTGCTCTTTATCCTTCCCTGTCATCCGGCAGGGACCCATAGCACAGACGCGACAGCAGCTTCCTTCGGCCCCTATGGGGCAGGGTTTTACCTCATCTACTCGGTTAAACATAGTAGAAATGCCAGCTTTTTCAGCTTTTTTAAGCATCTCTAAAGCTGCTGGATCTATGGTTTTCTTTTGTTTCTCCTGTTTTTCAGGCATCTATCATATCCCCTTTCTCAATTCGTCTCCAAGAATTTACTCATACAAGGATTCGAGGGTTCCAGGATTCGAGTGGAAAGGTCTTCTTAAACCTAGCGTTCACTTGCCCTCTTGAATCCTAGAATCCTTGAACCATTCTTCTTTGTATCTTCTCAGCGATCAGCCATGAGCTATACCTACGCCTTCTCCATCAACTTCTCAACTACTCCTCGCACCAACTTTACAGCCTCCGGGTGTCTCATAATCAATATATCTGCTCCCGCTACCAGCAAGCTCACAGCAGTAACGGCTTCCCAGAGAATGCCCCGTTTCACTTCATCTCCCCAACCGGGCTCTTCTTTTTCACTGACTTTCGCCTCTTTGGCTTTCCATGCTTCCTTTCCTAAATTACATATAATAGGCATTTGCATCATATTATCGTTCTGCTGCAAAGCTGCTAAGCGATCTCTTTCCATAACAGAATACGCATACTCCAGTCCCAGACCTAGGGCGCCAGTTGCTGGATCAATTAAAATTTTGTCGGCTTCCAATCCCAAATTGGTTATAAGGATATTAAGCTGTTTTGCCATATTTACATCTATAGGAGTTTCACCTGCGACTATATGTTTAAAACCAAGAGCTGCTGCCGTTACTGGCTTGTAGTTATCTTCCTTTACGGGTCCGATTACAATATTTTCACCCTCGGTGCCTTCAGCAACTTTTTTCAAAACAACAGCATCTTTCTCCACATTTCCTGAACCATATACAATAAGTGGGATTGAAATTGCATCCAGAACTGTCTTTATGGTAGCTAGAGCGTCATCAGGAGAGGTATCCTGAGCATTCGGATCAGTGCTTGCCAGCTGTAAACATATAAGATCTGCCTTGTATTCATCCTGACATTTCTTGGCCCATTTGGCCGGGTCCGGCATAACATCTTTCAACACTTTTACCAGCGCATCCGGCCAATTCTGAGGTTCTTTATCGTAAACTTCCATAGCTATAAGAGGACGATGGGGCATCTCCCCTTCAAAAAGATAAAAGGGAAGCGTAGTTTCTCCGCCGACTGTAACAGTTTTTTCCCTGCCTATCGTGACTTCTCTAATCTTGCTATTATATTTCTCCACCGGTTCCTGATATGCCATTTTACCTCCCCTTATTCGTTATTTGGAATTAGTAATTCGTTATTAGTTAGTCCTTAGTTCCTAATTTCCAATTCCTAATTACTCTCGTTCTTTATCTCTACATCCTGGACAAAGGCCGAAGATACCTACGTCACAGCTTTCAACCTCAAAGCGAGTCTGGTAACTTACCTCGGTCTTCATTCTATTAGCATCAGAGTAAACAAAATCTTCAATCTTATTACAATCGATACAAACCAAGTGACAGTGATCTTCAAGATTACTGTCAAAACGGCTGGGGCTGTATAAAAGTTCTCTTATTAGTCCCGCTTCTCTTAAGGTTCTCAGGGTGTTATATACTGTGCTAAAACTGATGCTCGGAAACTCTTTTCTTATATGGCTGAAAATTTCTTCTGCTGTAGGGTGGCTCAAATTATCTCTCATAAACTTCATAATTGATGCTCTTTGAGGCGTAAGTCGAAAACCCTCCTGCCTCAGTTTTTTAAAGTTCTCTTCCAATACCTTTTCTCCATTCTATACAAGGTAGCATATAATATATATTCTTATATAATAATGACTATATATTATAATGTCAAATTATGGTATCTGCTATTTTTGTGCCAAAGATGCTGCTTTTACCGTATTTTTTAGAAGCATGGTTATAGTCATTGGACCTACTCCACCCGGAACAGGGGTAATCCAGCCTGCTTTTTCCTTTGCTGCATCAAAGTCAACGTCTCCCACTAACTTGCCTTCAAGCCTATTTACACCCACATCTATAACCACTGCTCCCGTTTTCACCATATTTGCAGTAACCATCTTGGGTTTACCAACAGCCGCCACAAGAATATCTCCAGAGGCAGCTACCTGGCTGAGATCCCTGGTTCGGGAGTGACACACGGTAACAGTGGCATTCTCCTTCAGTAACATTAAGGCAACTGGTTTCCCCACAATATTGCTCCGCCCAACTACTACAGCTCTCTTTCCTTCAATCCCTATCTCTGTCCTCCTGAGAAGCTCCATAATTCCATTTGGAGTACAGGGGGGAAATAAAGGCTCACCAATCATCAACCGGCCCACATTAACTGGATGAAAACCATCAACATCTTTATCAGGATCTATTGCATACAGTACCTCTTTCTCATCAATCTGTTCAGGAAGGGGGAGTTGAACCAGAATACCGTGTATTTTAGAATCTTCATTTAACTTCGAAACCAATGCTATGAGCTCTTTTTCTTTCGTGTCAACGGGGAGCGCGTGCTTCTCTGAATAGATTCCCACTTCGGCACAGCTCTTTTCTTTGTTACGCACATAGACCTGCGAAGCGGGATCTTCTCCCACGATTACCACTGCCAGCCCTGGAGTAATATTTTTTTCCTTCTGCAACTGTTTTACTTCCTCAGTCATTTCAGCCTTAAGCTCTTTAGCAATTTCTTTTCCATCAATCAACTTCGCTGACATCTCAAGCACCTCGCTTTACTTCATATTCAATTGCCTGAACTTTTTCCATAATCTCGGTAACAGCTTTAACCGCTGGAGAGACTACCGGAAGATTGACTAGAGGTTCCCCCACTAAATCATATTCAGAAATCCATTTATCTTCAGGGATATTTTCTATCAGTTTCATCTTTGACTTCTCAACCTCTTCAATCAGAGAAGGAGGAAGTTTCTCAGGTGTGCGGTTAATTATAAGAAACCGTTCCGTTATCCTTAGCTTCAGCTCATCTACAAGTGAATTTATGCGTGCCGAACTCTGAATACCTCTAACTGTAGGATCAGAGACTATTAGAAGAAGATCTACGTCTTGAGTAGTGTGGCGGCTGAGATGCTCCATTCCCGCTTCGTTATCCATTACTATGAACTTATAATTGCTAATAATCAGATCTATATATTTTCGAAAAATAGAATTTGCGTAGCAATAACATCCTGGTCCTTCAGGTCTTCCCATTACCAGAAGGTCAAACCCCTCTGCCTCAACTAATGCCTGCTGCAGTTTAAGCTCCATATATGACTCTTTAGTCATACCGGCAGGAAGAGTATTTAGTGTTTCCAGCACATCCTCCCTTACCTGACCAACAGTGTTTTCCACTTCTACTCCCAGTACGTCTTGAAGGTTAGAATTAACATCGCCATCCAGGGCCAAGATTGGTTTCTGACCCTTTCCCAGCAGATAGCGAATAATCAGACCTGCGAGAGTAGTTTTGCCGGTCCCGCCTTTCCCGGCTACAGCTATAGTAAAACTCAAATTAAAAACCCCCTGTTGCTAATAACTTAGAGCTAGGAGCTTAGAGCTTAGAGAAAATTCATATCTCTCTGCTCTCTGCTCTTCGCTCTATGCTCTATGCTCCCTAATCATTCCCATCACTTTCGGAAAAGCGTCCATATTAGTATGAGGAAGGAAGAGTGCCGATATGTAGCGATCCATAAAGGCCGGATTTACGCTCAGCTCTAAATAGGTCATCTTCCTGGCAATCTTTTCCGCCTCTTTCTGCAACGCTCTGGAGAGAGCCACTGCTCTTGTTCCCATAAGTGATCCATTTCCGATAAAAATAAATCTTTCGCTGTCTGCTTCTGGAAGCAAACCTATAATCATAGCCTTATCAATCTCAATATAGTTTCCAAAAGCACCTGCAATGATAATCCTCTCAATGTCCGGAATCTTTACATCTACGCTTTCAGTTAGTATAGTTATGCCAGCATAAATCGCAGCTTTAGCCCTTATCAGGTTATCCAAGTCAACCTCGGAAATTGTAATATCTCGGCCAATCCCTGCTTCTTCCGCCCAGACCAGTACATATTCTGCACCATTTTCTCCCATCCGTATCCTTGGAGTCTTTAGCTCTGTATTGAACTTTCCTTTCTGATTGATAATTCCCGATAAGAACAATTCGGCCACAACGTCGATTAGTCCACTTCCGCAAATTCCTCCTGGCTTAGATTGTCCAATAGTAAGAATCATTGGTTCCAGAGTCTCGCGGCTTATTCGGACCTGCTCAATTGCACCTCTGGTTGCCCTTACTCCATTTCTGATTCCTCCTCCTTCAAAGGCCGGACCAGCTGAGCAAGAGCAGGAGACCAGCCAATCACGGTTGCCCAACACCAGCTCTCCATTAGTCCCAATATCTATATAGAGAGTGAGTTTGTCTGACTGGAAAACCCCTGAACCAAGAATACCGGCCGTTATATCTCCTCCCACGTAACTTGCAACTCCTGGAAAACAGTAAAGATAAACACTCTCAAGGAGACTGATTCCCAGATCACGGGCCTTTAATAGTGGAACAGAGCTTATGGTGGGAATATAGGGATCCTCTCTTATATATTTAGGATCAAGCCCGAGCAGCAAATGTGTCATAGTGGTATTCCCTGCAGCAACCATATAACTAATGTCTTGAAGCTCGATCTGTGCTTTACGAACTAATTCGGATAGCAAGTTATTAATAGTAGTTACTGCTGCGCTCTGCAGCTTGAGCAGCCCACCTTCTCTACCGGCAAATATTATCCTGGTAATGACATCCTCTCCATAGGAAATCTGGGCATTGTAATTAGAAGCTTTTGCTGTTACTTTACCTTCACTAAGATCCACCAGCTGAGCAATTACCGTTGTTGTCCCTACGTCAACTACTAATGCATAGTTTTTCTTGGTAGCATTTCCAGGCTCAACCTGTATAAGATATGTCCCGTCGTCAGTATCCAAGAAAGTCAGAGTAATCTGCCAGTCTTTCTCCCGCAAATTAACTGCTAGATTTTTTAATACTGCAGGATCAATAACAACCTCTTTAAGAGAAATTTGGCGGCTGAGCTCACGGCGCAGCCGCTCCAAGTCACTCAGATTATCTTCAATGGTCGGTGGCGGAAGCTTCATAAACATTTTCCTGGTGGGAGATAAATGCTTCCACGCGGTTGCCATTACTTCCACGTCTGGAGCTGATAGAAAATGGCCCCAGGCAGGGATCTGTCTTTCCCTCTCGAGAATTTTACTATCTCCCATTTGGGATTCTACCGGGACTCGAACCTCAACGTCTCCCTGTACGTTGGTTAGACACGCAAGGTGATATCCCCGTTCAATCTCAGCTTCTGTGAGTTTTCCTCTGCCCAGAACTTCCACTTCACCGGTTTCCACGATTACCCTGCACTTACCACAGGTTCCATCTCCTCCGCAGGAAGCATTAATATGAACTTCAGCAATCATAGCCGCTCTTAGGAGATTTTCTCCCTCTACAACCTCTATTTTTATATTGTCCGGATAAAAAATGACTTCAGGCATAATTAGTTATTCGTTATTCGGAATTAGTTATTAGAGCTCATTCCTAATTCCTAATTCCTAATTCCTAATTTCTAATTTCTAATTCCTAATTTCCAATTCCGACCCTAGAACAGACCTACAATCCTCCCTTTGCCGTCAATATCAATCTTTGTTCCCGCAGGGACTGAAGGAAGACCTGGCATAGTTCTCATCTCTCCACAAAGAGGATATAGAAAACCTGCACCTACTGACGCTCGTATGTCTCTAATAGGAAGACGGTAGTTTCGAGGTCTTCCCTTCCAATTAGGCTCGTGGGAAAGTGAGAGATGGGTCTTAGCCATATTTATCGGTAGCTTGTTGAGACCCAATTCAGTATATTGCTTAATCTTTTGTTCAGCCAAGGGTGCATAATCTACACCATCAGCTCCATATATTTGAGTAGCTATAGTTTCAATCTTTTCCTTGATCGGAGCATTCAGAGAATAGAGGAAATGGAAGCGATGGGACTTATTGGCAGCTTTGACTACCGCCTTAGCAACATCAGTTCCACCTGCTCCTCCCTTAGCCCATACTTCACTCACTACCGCATCTTCTGCTCCTGCATCAACCGCTTTCTGCCTTACCAGCTCTATCTCTTCATCTGTATCAGTAACAAAATGGTTTATGGCTACGACTACCGGCAGGCCAAAAATCCTCATATTCTCAACCTGCTTGGTCAGGTTTTCGCTTCCCAATTCTACTGACTTTAGATCCTGTTTCTTCAATCCCGGATCAAGTGGTCTACCCGGTCTTACTGTATATTTTCCACTATGCATCTTTAAAGCCCGTATCGTACATACTACTACTACCGCATCAGGCTTTAGACCACTATAGCGGCACTTTATGTCCATCATCTTTTCTGCACCGCAGTCAGCTCCAAAACCGCTTTCAGTAACACAATATTCTCCTAATTTAACAGCCATCTGATCCGCCAAAATAGAGTTATTGCCATGAGCTATGTTTGCAAAGGGACCAGCGTGGACAAATACCGGAGTATGCTCTAAAGTCTGAATTAGATTGGGCTTGATAGCATCCTTAAGAAGAACTGTCATTGCTCCTGCACATTTTAGGTCTTCAGCCGTAACAGGCTTACCGTCTTTGGTAAAGCCAATAATAATGCGTCCAAGTCTCTTGCGCAGATCCTTCAAGCTGTCGGTTAAAGCAAGGATAGCCATCACTTCTGAAGCAACAGTTATGTCGAAACCTGACTCTCGAGGTATACCGTTGGCTCGTCCACCCAAACCAACAACTATATGCCTTAACGCTCTATCGCTAACATCAACCACACGCGGCCAGAGTATACTTTGCGTATCAATTTTTAACTTATTACCATGAAGGATACTTGCGTCAATAAAAGCAGATAGGAGGTTGTGGGCAAGACCTACCGCGTGTACATCTCCCGTAAAGTGAAGATTAAAATCCTCCATAGGGATTACCTGGGAGTACCCGCCTCCAGCTGCACCACCTTTTATACCAAATACCGGCCCCAGCGAGGGTTGTCTAATGGTAGTCACAGTTTTCTTCCTAATTTTGTTTAGGGCCATGGAAAGACCAATGGTAGTCACTGTTTTACCTTCTCCCAGGGGAGTAGGTGTTATAGCTGTAACCACAATATATTTACCAGTCTTTTTCTTCTTCAGACGGTTAAGAAGATCTAAAGAAACTTTTGCTTTATAATTGCCATAAAGCTCCAGTTCGCTCTCCTTAATCCCCAGGTCATTGGCAATTTCAAAAATAGGTTTAATTTTGGAAGCCTGCGCAATCTCAATATCGCTTTTCATAGCCATTCTTCTTTCCTTTCTCTTCGACCGACATAAGATATGCCTCAACTATTTTATAGTTACATCTTAAGTTTTTCAGGTCAAAAACCGCGATCTGCTCTCTTATTAGAATCTATTTAAGTCCGAAAAAAGATTGAGTTGAAGAACTATACCATGTTACGCAGAAACGAACATTTCCAATACAAAAATCATAAAAAAGCAGATGTCTGCCGTCTATGCTGAAACAGGCAGGTACTACCAACGACTTCCTAATTCCTATTCTAACTGGTTAGCAAATCAACAGCTTCTAATATTAATAGGCTCTGTGCAAAAGTGCACAATCTTAAAAAAAATAATACCTTCTTAACTATGAAAATTAAATTAAAGAAGTAGAAACTAGCTAAATTATGAAAAATAACCAAACTCCTAAAGTGAAATCATTATAATATACTAAAAGTGTTTGACAACCCGCATAAGATAAATGGCTTTTATGGCATTTGAACGGCATTTTGTACCATTTATATGCAGACAAATAAAAGGAGCTGGTATCGAGTTCCTGCCAGCTCCTTCTTTGCAGTATATAAACTGTAACCTTTCCTCTAGAACAAGACGCCGATTACTCTTACAGGACAAGCATTTACACATAACTCGCAGAGAATACATTCGTCCTTATCAAAGCGTAACTTCCAGTTCTCGATATTCATAGTAAGAGCATCAGTCGGGCACACAGCTGTACAGGCGCCGCAGTCAATACATCCTTTCTCGTCAAGTTTTATGTCTCTAGCTGCCTCCTGAACATCTACATTCTGGCTACGCAGGTAATCCAGCCCTTTTTTTATCTTTTCCTGCGGACCATCGAGTTCCAATACCATATGGCCGGTTTCTTCTTCACGAATCTCAGCGCGTAGAATATTTGTAATCAAATCATAATCCTTCACCAGATGATAGGTTATAGGTTGAGCAACCTGCTCAGGTGGAAAGGTTAAGACTATTTTTTTTCTGGCCATTTATATCTCCTCCTCTGTTTTGATCTCCAAAGGCTTAAAGACCTGTTCTTGTGAAAGATAAGCGATGGGCTCTTGAAGCAGAAACTTACCTTGGCCAATCCACTCTTTGAGAATCCCTGCAATCTCTTTTGCTCTGGCATAACTGGACAGCGGAGCCGTCGGTACTTCTTTGCCGTTGATAGTAATCTTCCCACTCCGAAGTTCCTGATAGCTGACCTTCCCCAAAGCAGGTTTTGCTCGTTGTGGGATACTATAATCAATTATCGTAGTGTGTATATCTTCATCGCCTACACTTACATGTTCCGCTATCTCCTCATTGAGGATTGGAATGGGGATTCCTACACCTACATATATTGTAGTTCCGTAGCGATAGAACGTTGCCCCACGTATAAAACCTGCGCTCATTTGTTTCAAGTCCCCAATCAAAGCTAGAGTTCCTGCGGGGGCAACTGGTATACCTTTCTCATTTCTTCGCTGCTTGGGATTATGTTGGGTTCCTTCCCAGGCAACATACCCCACCGTTCCTCCTAAGAATATCCGCGTTCCTATACCGATAGTCTTATAAAAGGGGTCTTTTAAGAGTGGATTAAGTTGCGAAGCACTGCAGTACGTAGCATTCCCCAGTCTGGGCAAGAGAGTTCCCATATATGTATGGATAGTACGGTTAGAAGTATTTACAGCAACTGCGTAATTCTGATAGCAATTGCGGGGATTAAAAAGGTACGCCTGATTCACACTATCTTTAGTCACAAATGTTTCAATCTCTTTACGGGGATAACAATCCGTACCGTAAGCAGTGGATTTCAATTTTACCGGTTTACCATTAATCAGATCCTCAATTACATGACCTCCACCGTAGTCAAAACCTCTAGTTTCTGACAGCTCAGTTGCTCCAATGTATACATCTACTGCCGCTAATCCTGCATAGCTCAGTACATCATTCAGCCATACTTTAGTCATTTTAATAGGCGGATCAGCGTGTCCGAAGTTAATAAAAGCCCCTGATGAACACATGGGACCAAAAGTTGCAGCAGTTACCACATCCACCTCTTGAGCAACTTTCTTTACACCTTTTTCTTTTGCTAATTTTACAATTTCTTCAGCAGTAACTACTACTACTTGACCTTTCTTAATTTTTTCATTTATCTCTTCATAAGTTTTAGCCATCTTTACACCTCCTATATTAGTTCACGGTTCACGGTTAACGGCTCACAACCGTCAGTTGACAGTTCTCAGTTCTGCATGAATATAATTCCTCCGACCCCACTATATAATATGTGTCGCATTGTTTCTCCAATATTAGTTCACGGTTCACAACCGTCAGTTGACAGTCTTCGAGACCAATAAAAAACCTCTCATCCTAATGGGACGAGAGGTAAAATTCGTGGTACCACCCAATTTCGCAAGTGCCTTACAGCATCCAGCCTCGCTGAGTACGCCCCGCCCTTGGCGGGAATATACTCTTTCCTTTTAATAACGGAGGATTCCGTCTGGATCTACTCCTGAGCACTTACTTTACTGCAAAGTCGGAGTTTGACTGACACTTGGAAACTTTCCAAGTTAGGTCCCACCAAGAACTCTGCAGTAAAGTAAGTGCTCGGTTTCTTCCAGAGCCTCAGGGATCATGTTCAGTTTGCATTTCCCGCGCCGGTTCTCAGCTATCCCGGCTCTCTGCCGCAGTACTCAACAAACCTACTCTTTCCCGTCATTGCAAATATATATGCTCCAGAAATATACCTTAAAATCTATCCTGCTGTCAACTTTTTAATAAGTACCTACCACTCATAAATAAAGTAGAACAAATTTTTACGTGTGTGGCATTATTTCTGTAAGATCCAAATTGACACAATTTCAAACCAGGTATTCTATTAATATTTTAAAGCTTGGAGATTTTGAAAGAGAGCAGAGGGATAAATATCCCTCTGCTCTTTAATACCTATTTAACAGTTGCAAAGGCTTCATTGCTGTAGCCTGATTCTACAACTGTGCCGCTAGGACAAGTCTTGTAAGCAGTTACCACATAGTAGAAAACCTGCCCAGTCCGCAATTTCGTATCCTTATAAGTAGTTTGAGTGGTACTTGTTATAAACGAATATTTTTCATTCTGTGAATAATATACATTGTATCCTTCTGCATCTGTAACTGTATCCCAGGCCAAAGTTATACTCCTCTTGCTGGCAGTAGCAGCAAGATTCTGGGGTGTAGCAATCGTGCAAGGAGGCTGTGGCACCATTCCGACGCTTGCCATAGCAACCGGTTCTGCTCCTCCGTTATGCAGCCAGAGGTCCCAGATAGCATTACCCCATCCTTTAAGGTTAGTAAAAAAGGGATCCGTCTGAACGATATAGGCTTGTGGCTCCCCAGAAGGTGTAGGACTAGAAAGAGTGGTTGCAGTTCCATTTATCTCATCTCTTAAGAACTCAACATAGGGTTTTGAGGTAGTCTGATAGTAAAGTGTCCCATACCAGGAAGCAGTACCAGTTGGTTTTGTTATAGTCACGTCATCATAGCCGCCAGCATATTCAGCAGAAGTAAAGTAATTAACTGCATCTATACCTTCCCACTNNGTCTGTTGCCAGGGCAAAATGGAAGGTCTTCTGCTCACCAGTAAGATCAAGGCTGGACATCTCTGCTTCCCAAACCAGCTCCTCAGTCTTTGAGGCAATATCACCGCCAGAGACATAAACTTCATTTCCGCCTGCATCCTGTGTAGTTACAAGAGGTGCATAAGGATTTATTTCCTCTATGGGATTTCCCGCACTATCGAAGAACTTCACATTGAGGAACATTCTTCTTCCCTCAGGAAAACCTGAGATCAGTTTATGACCGGTATTGTTTTTAACCCTTATGGTAGCAGAAGTAGCATCTTCGTTAACTATGCTTAAGGTAGCAGCCATCTCAAGCTGCTGGATCGACCTGTCCGCACCATCAAGAAGAGCTTGGGCATATCCTTGTACGCCAGAGACATCTATCTGTGCACCTGCATATTTCTGTCCCGAAAATATGGCATAGTTATAGAAGTCGTAAGTAGGGCTGCTGAGATCAACTGATGCCAGCATCTTAAGAATCCACTGATTTCCTCCGGTAAGATCGTGAAGTGGCAGATCAGTCCTGGTAGGAGCACCCCTCTTATTGCAGCCCAAACCGGTAACATCCCTCATGTGGCAGTCCTGACATTTTGCAGCCCAGGGCACACCTGGTATATCTGCGTCTGCTCCACCACTTCCATAAGCACTCAAGAGAAATTCACTGGTTGTTCGCTCAACATGGAAATAAGTTTGGGGTGCCTGTCTCTCAGGTACATCTGCACCTAAGAATACACTGGCAAGAATAGGATTGGAGACATCGTGACAGGAAGAACAAAACCGCTTGCTCTTGTGAGTGCGACTATAGTACATCTGATGTCTTGCTGCGGCATCAAAGTAAGGACCACTCTTGGCATTTCCCGGATCAACAAAGAACTGCCCTGCTCCATGCTCTATATAATTTGGGAACAATCCATCCAGATAATAAGTGGGAAGATTAGTATCAACTTCAAGAAAAAGTGTACCGTCAAAAAGAGTCAGATTACTTAAAACACTAAGGTCTCTCAGGTAGGTCTCATAAGCCATGCTTTGAGCTATGGGATCTGTTTCGGCTGGAAGATCAGGCTGACCTAGTTGGGTAAATGGATCAATCATGCGGTGGCAAAAATCACACTGAACTCCTTCGAAATCCTTTCCTGTTAAGGCAGATGTATTGGTAGGATCGCTTCTTCCCTCAAGCCATCCAACGGGTGAATGACACCGTGTGCAGATATCTCCTGCATTGGGGTTGCCCACAGCCCATATAGAATCCTGATCACTTGCTGTAAGGCAGGCTAGCCAGAGTGGATCTCTTGCTGCTTGAGCCATCATGGAGCCCCTCCAATTATGATTAGGCTCAACCCCAGCATTGTAGCCTCCGTGACAGTTATCACATTTATTTGCAGACTCTGAATGGCCTGCTTGACCAGGCTGTGTGCCGGGAATAAAAACATTCTGATCATTTTTAACCGGAAGCGGTGTCCACGAGTAAGCAGCATATAAGCCCAGCAATGTAAAAATCAAAACAAGAACTGTTAATCCTACTATTCTCAGTTTCATTTATCCTCCTTTCAAAAATTATTTATAATTTCACTTCCTGCCCTCCTTTCAAAAAGTATTCTTAAGCAGTTTATAAAAATTAAATAAAACTGCTCTTTTCTTAAGATAGAGAACTAGAATTCCTTTCTCTTTCACATTCTTAAACGGCTGCCTTTCTTTATTCCCAAAATTATTAGTTTTAATCTAGTTAGACTGCACTCAATTTTGTATATAAATACTTCGCACCTTCTACGTTATTAAGAGAAGCAATACTTGCGGCAAATATTATTTCAATCATTATCGCTTTGTAAAAATTCTATTTCTTCTTTATTTCCAGCTTTATGGATTTTTTACTTGCCTTATGCGTTGACTTGCTCAACCAGTCTTTATACAACAATAAAGCTTCTATGAATAAGCCAGGCAAATTTAATAAAGGTTTTAAAAACTGAAGTTACAGTCTTCCTTTCCATCTTAAGAAAAAACAAATAAGCTGAATAAAAATACAAGATATAACTATGAAAATATGAAGAGCAACTATTCTTGCACAAATCATAAGCTGGCTGAGAGCCAGTTTTAACATCGCTCTTAATTTTGAAGACCTGCCTTAATATTGATAATTTTCCTAACGAGTGGCTATAGAATGCTGCTGTTCTTAAAGGGGGCGAGAAAAACAAAATCCTGGAAGTATAGAAAGTTGTTAGTAACAAATATTTTAGCTAAATGTTCTTGATATCCATTCACCAAGATAATGGGTTAGAAGTATAACTATTAATGCAATAGCCAGGTGTTCTGTAATTACCAACCATGATTTTACCCTCTGCTCTTTGGCAATAATGTAACTGAAAACACCTATCAAAGATAATCCCCAAAATACACCTATGATAATTGCTGTTGTAAGTTGAAACAATACAATTGGAACGATAAATGTAGAAGCAAAAATAAATTTCGAAAAAAAAGTAGTAACTGTCGCCTGCCATATCTCTTTAGTAATATGCTTATCCTCCGACTCTTCCGATATATGAATACCCAACGCATCTGAAAATGCATCAGCTACTGCTATAGTCAATACACCTCCAATGACTGCGAGTCTCGAATGAGTCCCGGAATGCAACCCCACCATCAGGCCGAGGGTTGTGATTATTCCCGAAGTTAAGCCGAAACTAAATCCAGTCTTTAATGGATGTTCCACGGTAACAGCCTTATACTAAAGTAATGAACTCCACGGTTAAAACTTAAAAACTTGTTTTGGATTCTGTCAACCAGTGATATTTAGCTTGATACTATTTCATATACAACGGAGTTTCAACGACATTTGAATTTAACGTATGAGTTTGCAATTATCCCGCTATTTTTACAAGATTACTCTATAAGATGATTATATGGAAGCTAATATATTCCTGCTCCAGTTGCTCTAAAAACTGCCCTGGCTGAATGAACAAGCAAATCATACCTGAAGGAATTTTGTGAAGTGCAGCGAATAGCTCTAGATAATAAACAATTACTACAAAGAAAGGTAATCTTTAGCTAAAAAAGGAAACAGGGCAGTTATAATCCCCTTACTGGTTCTTTTTGCATTTCTGCTATTAGTCTCTTTATCCTGCTCTTCCGTTGCAAAGCAGGTAAAGAAAGCCGCCAGAAAAGTCCAAAAAGAGACATATCAAGATAGACTGAAGAAACTTTTAGGTAAACCACCTCAATTATATGCAGCTTCCAATGACGGATCGGATAATCTAGTTATCGTTGATTCCCAAACGGATGAAATGAAAATTTCAGTGCCTGTCGAGGCTAAAATAGACAGTGTAGCAATGAGGCCTGACGGAGCTGAACTCTATGCTTACTCATATGAAACTAACAAGATTTTCATAATTAATCTTAAAGAAAACAAAATTACTAAGACTATAGAAAGTAAAGATGAACCGGTGGCCGTTACTTTCCGTCCCGATGGGACCAAAGCCTACGTACTTCATCATGCTTCCAACTATATTTCCGTTATTGATACCGACAAGAAAGAAATTGAAACTACCATAGAGGTGGAAAAACAACCTGGTGCAATTGCCATATCCTTTGATGGAAAGCGGGCCTATGTAGGCCACACTATGAGAATGGAAGGCATGGGAACTCAAACAATTGGGGGAATGTCCTTTGAGATGCCAAAATTTTCTCAAGGATCCAAAAACATTGTAGTAATTGATTTAGAGAAGAATAAAAAAATAATGAGCACTCCAAGTAAAGGCAACTGTTCTGGAATAGCCATAAATCCAGAAATATCCTACGTATGTGCAACAACTTCTTCTATCGATGTCGCCGGTATGATGGCTGGGAAATCTATGGAAGGAGCAAAGGATACAGTAGTTGTAATTGACACTTCCGAAAATACGGTCATAAAAGAGATCGAGTTCGATTTAGGATCAGGACCTAAGGCAATCGCTTTTACCCCTGATGGAGAGAAAGCCTACGCTATTTGTGGTGCTAAGGACGATGCTGTTGTTATCAATACAGACACGCATGAAATTTTAAGCAGGATTCCTCTCGGCTTGGGTGACCTGCAGATGTTGCCATCAGGTCTGATGGAAAAAAGGCCTACGTGTCCTCAGGAGGTCTGCAAGGTGGAGTATTAGCGGTAATATATACATCAGTAGATAAAGTTATAAACAAGGTTAACGTTGGTGACAGCGAGGAAGCAAGCGCTCTGGGATTAGACGTAAATCCCTTCTGGTTTTTCGAGCACTAGAAATAATAATGAAATATCAAGTCCAGCCTTCCGTGCTTGATTAGATAAGACCCAGAGAACCTCATTACCTCTCGAATCTTCTCCCGGTAAAAGGGTTTATAGCAATGAGTGGGACACTTCTTGCACATCGGTTTAGGATCGTAGGGACACTTCAAGCGCATTACTATTCCGTGGGAAAGAAGTCGAGTGCAATCTTCGCAGAGTAGCGGCTCTTTCTTAAAAACGGCAGGGTCAAAATTTTTAAAAGTGAACGCAGATTTATCTTTAATTCTATGATTCCGACGGCAATAAATATTAATAAAATCGCCTAATACTATAATTTCTTTTTCTATCTTGTCATCTATCTTCTCAGTTATCTTCAAAGTTCTCCAGTTTGAATAATTGGACTTAGAGGATTTGTTTCTTCCACTCTCCACTTTTCACTTCTCACTCTTCACTCTCTCTTCCATATATCTTTCATAAGTTTCCTCACCTAAACACTCCCTGGCCCACTTGCACCATTCTATGCAAGATGGAGGCATGTCTCTTGAGACCTTTTTGCCACAATTATGACACATAGCTTTACCCTCATCAGACCAGATTTCTACCTCACCGTGACAGTGCGGACATTCTGTACTTTCTGGTACTGGCTGCTTTATTAATTTTGATCCTGGACAAGAGAAATCAGCCATTTCTATCCTCTATGCTTGCTTCTGTTTTACCTAACTATTCTCGTACTTCAATTTAATATATAGGACTATATTAGTCCAGTA
>JABAOH010021690.1_pt1 | contig 24886 bp, 20 predicted proteins | sample 7062181 | NCBI WGS metagenome assembly JABAOH01 (sample SAMN14538630, study PRJNA623070) | marine sediment metagenome | biome: marine biome [ENVO:00000428]; feature: marine pelagic biome [ENVO:01000023]; material: deep marine sediment [ENVO:00002113]; isolation source: pool of 5 deep marine... | reverse complement strand
CGACACGCGTGGCCGACCCATCAGCGGCATGCGCGTCGAGATCTGGCAGTGCAACGCCCACGGTCGTTATCATCATCCGGGCGACCGCCGCGATGTGCCGGTGGACCCGAACTTCCAAGGATACGGGCAGTTCACCACCGGTGCCGATGGCGGCTATCGCTTTCGCACGATCAAACCGGTGCCTTACCCAGGTCGCGCACCGCACATCCATTTCACCATCAGCGGTCCCGGTGTCGAGCCCCTGACCACGCAGCTGTACGTGGCCGGCGCACCCGAAAACGACGGAGACTGGATCCTGAATCGCATTCGCGACGCACGAGCGCGCGAGAGCCTGATCGTGCCCTTTGCGCCAAACAAGGATACTCCAGGCGAATTCCTGGCGAAGTTCGATCTCGTATTAATTGCTGACGGAAGGTTTGCTAAAGGTTAGGAACCCCTAGCGTGCGATCATGCACCAAGCCGGGAATTCGGTTTATGGCGTCGGGCCACTGATAAGATACACTTGCTGGTCGACGTCCCTTGTCATGATGACACCACGTTGCACGGCATCCTCGAGGGCGCAAGCGAAGCCCCGATGACGTGTGCCTGCCCCTGACGACGCGTATCGTAGATGGCTGCCGATTCGAGCATCGAGACTCTATACAGGTCTGCCCAGCGGGCCCACGAGGAAGGCAGACTCGAGGACGCGCTGGCCGGCTACAACGAGGTGCTCGCGCGCGCACCGACGCATGTCGGAACGCTCTACCATAAGGCGTTGCTCGCCTTGCAGTCCAACCGCTTATCGGAAAGCGTGGCGCTACTTCGCGACGCCACCGCTGTCATGCCTGATGATGCCGAGATCGATACGCGTGCCGGGGTCAATATGCTCCTGGGCCATGTGCTGTTGGTCTCAGGGCGGGCCGAGGAGGCGCTGGATCCTCTCGAGCAAGCGGCGCTGGCCCAACCGCTCTCGTTCGAGCCATATCTTAAGTTGGGATTTGCGCAACTGTCGCTCGACCGACGCGACGAGGCACAGGTGTGCTTTCAGCGAGCGCTCACGGTGAATCCGGGCCTTCGGTTCTTCGGGCCGTCGGACGAGAATCTGCCCGCTGAATTCCGCGAGGAGGTGCGTATCGCCCTCGATGTCCTGGGGGAGCGCGAGTGGGCCATCGTCACGGATGCCCTGAATGCAGCCGCGCACGCGTACCCCACCGCGAATCTCGCTCGCCTTGAACGAGCATTTCGCATCGAGTGCGGTCGCGAGGCGAGAGCATTCGAGCACCGCCTGCGGCGGCCGTTGTTTCTGTATGTCCCCGATCTGCCCGCGATACCTTGGTTCGAACGCGAACAGTTCGACTGGGTACCCCGGGTGGAAGAGCAACTGCCCGCGATCCGTGCGGAACTCGAAACCCTGATTCGCGAGGAGGCCCGGTTCGTCCCGTACATTACCCAGGGTGGCGGCGTGGACCCGCATGGCACGGATTTCTCGTCCCTCGAGGGCTCGATGGAATGGAATGCCTTTCATCTGACCCAGTGTGGAGAGTGGCTCGAGGAACGCTGCCGCCGCTGTCCGCGCACGACCGAGATCATGCGCGCCGTCCCGGCCGCACGCATGAAGGGTTTGGCGCCGGAGATCCTGTTTTCGCGTCTGCAGGCCGGCGGGCACATCGTGCCTCACTTCGGTCGCACCAACGTGCGCCTGACCGTGCACCTGGGCATCGCTATTCCGGATGACTGTGCGATCCGGGTGGCCGACGAGACCCGCAGCTGGCAAGAGGGCCGCATCATACTCTTCGACGACAGCTTCGAGCACGAGGCATGGAATCGCAGCGCACGCGAGCGCAGCGTGCTGATCTTCGAAGTCTGGCACCCCATGCTCGAGGACGCGGAGATCGCTGCCATCGAGCGTTTTTTTGACGCGCGCCAGGAGTGGCTGGACCAGTGCAGGCCGCCCGCGGCCCGGGCGCGCTAGTCGGGCGTTTGCGCATGACATTGTTAACGCTGACAAATTCGCGTCGCCAGCCGGGTTACCCCGAGATCGAGCGCCACGGTCGCGCGATGACAGTGATGCAAGCGATACGTCTTGGCGCCCGTGGTTTTACCGGCGCCCTGCTGCGACAGCCCTGGGTGTCCCGGCCCGGGCGAGGCATTCGGCAACCCTAGGGGGCGGTTGCCCGTGGCCCCGCGCCGCGGGTATGCTTCCTGTCGTCGGCCGAAAAGGGCTTCCGGCTTCATTCAGCCCATAAGAAGTCCCGCGCAACTTCGAGGAATCATCATGCAGCTTAGCGATGCACTAGAGCAAAAGCTCGGCCTTAAGACCGTCACCTACCAGCACAATCTCGACAAGGATCAGCTTTTCCACGCAGCGATTGCTAATGACCGCGGTCGAATCCGTGAAGGGGGGTCGGACGACGCGTTGAAGGCGTATCCGACCAAGCTCGGCGTAAAAGGCCCGCTGGTGTTTTACACCGATCCAACCTGCACCGGCCGTCCTGTGAGCGACACCTTTGCCGTCGCCTGGCCCGAAGTGGAAGGCGAGATCTGGTGGAAGGACAATCTGCAGAAGTACGACCCGCAGAATTATCAGGGTCTACTCAAGCGGGTCGTGCAGCACCTGAATGAGCGGCGCGCAAGCCTTTATGTGCAGGACGTGTATGCCGGCGCCGATCCCATCTACTCGGTCCCGTACCGCTTCGTCGGCGAGTACGCCACGCACGCGATGTTCGCGCGAAACATGTTCCCGAAACACGTCGATGGGGTCGAGGATGCCGAAAGCAAACGCTGGACCATGCTCAACGTGCCGTCTTTCCGATGCGAGCCCGAGCGCGACGGCAGCCGTTCAGAGCGTGCCGTCATTATCGATTTCAAGAATCAGATCTGTCTGGTCGCTGGGCGCGCCGACTACTGCGGCGTGGTGAAAAAGACGATCTTTACGGTAATGAACTTTCTCATGCCGAACGACGGCTTTCTTTCTATGCATTGTTCGGGAAATATCGGTGGTCGCGGTGACACCGCCATTATGTTCGGTCTCTCGGGCACCGGTAAGACTACGCTGTCGGCCGACCCCGATCGCAAGTTGATAGGCGATGACGAGCATGGTTGGACGGGCGGTGGTGTGTCCAATCTCGAGGACGGTTGCTACGCCAAGCTGATCGATCTGGACAAAGAAGCCGAGCCGATCATTGCAGCCGCCCTGTCGATGGAGGGCACGATCATCGAGAACGTGCCGCCGCTGTGGGACAAGCCGCTTGAAGAAACAGACCCGCAGGACTTCGATCTGACCGACCGGTCGATCACCGAAAACACGCGTTTCTCTTACCCGCTCACCTGTAACCCGAATGTGGCCGCCGGTGCGAAGGGAGGTCATCCCGAGACCATCGTCATGCTGACCGCCGATGCCTTCGGCGTGCTGCCGCCGTTGTCGCTCCTCGATGGCAGGCAGGCGATGTATCACTTTGTGCAAGGGTTCACGGCCAAGCTTGCCGGTACCGAGGTCGGGCTCAAGGAGCCACAGGCGACCTTCAGTGCGTGCTTTGGTGGACCGTTCATGTCACACCGGCCGTCGGTCTACGCCAAGCTGCTCAATGAGAATATGGAAAAACACAATGTGCGCTGCGTGTTGCTAAACACCGGATGGCACGGCGGTCCGGCAGGCAAGGCACCGCGCATTTCGATTCGCGATACACGCGCGCTACTGGATGCGGCGCTGCGTGGCGACCTGCACGCGCAGGGCATGGAATACGAGAATCACCCGGTGTTCAATCTACGCATGCCCAAGCACTGCCCGGGTGTCGACTCGCACATCCTGAACCCACGGGCAGCCTGGGGCGAGAAGGCGGAATATGATGCCGCCGCCGGGCGACTGCGCGATATGTTTCGCGAGAACTTCGACAAGAACGGTTTCGCGAGCTTCGGTGTCGAAGCGGTCATGTGAGGAGACCACAGGTCGGCAGCGTCGCTGGGTGTCCATTCGTGGCGAGCGTCCCGGCGACGTCACCGCGTAAAGCCACCGCCTTGTAGCCGGCGAGACAGGAGGCCGGCCATGGTTTTTGTCGACGGCGAAAAATCGATTCCAGCCGATGTACGCCATGTGCTTGATGCGGCGGCCTTGTTACAGGTCACCGAGTTTTGCCTGTTCCAGATGGCGTACTATCAGTGGCATGGCCGCTCGACCACAGAGCGGCTGATCGAACAGCATTTTGTGTCTTACATGTTCTGGTCAGTCGTGCCTTTTTGGGTGCGCCAGTTCTGCCGGCGCGTGCTCGCGGCCGAGGCCGCGGGTGCGCTCAACCCAACTGAGTTCGGGGTCGAGCGACATGCGGCTGACCCGCGTCCCTACGTGTTTTGGGCGCGCGCGTTCGCGGTAGGCGGTGCTCTCGCTGGCATGCTACTGCTAGCCTGCAGCCTCTATTTGGCATACTGACCACGCTGTCTCAGGCCATCAACTCCTCGCCACCATGGCCAAGCTCGGGTACCGTATCCCCGCATGGGCCAAGCCGGCAATGCCAAAAAACGCTTTGCTTACACCCCGCTCCTGCGTGTATTTCTACCGTTTGCGCTCGGCTATTTTCTCTCCTACCTCTACCGGGTTGTTAATGCGGTCATTGCACCCGACCTGGTGGCCGATATCGGGCTCGACGCCGCCACGCTCGGCCTGCTGACAAGCGCCTATTTTCTGACCTTCGGGCTTTTTCAGCTTCCGCTTGGCATCCTGCTCGACCGCTTCGGGCCACGCCGCACCGAAGCAGCGCTACTGCTGTTTGCCGCCTTGGGCGCCGTCGTGTTTGCCAGCGCTGGCAGTGCCTCCGGACTCACGATCGGCCGCGCCTTAATCGGCCTGGGCGTATCGGCGTGTCTGATGGGCGCTTTCCAGGCCTTTGTGCTGTGGTTTCCGCGCGAGCGCTTGCCGCTGGTCAACGGCCTGCAGATGGCGGCTGGCGGGCTCGGGGCTCTCGCGGGAACGGCACCGGTGGAGGTGGCGTTGCAGCTCACGAGTTGGCGCGGTGTTTTCGTCCTGCTGGCGATGGCGACCGTTGCCGTGGCGCTGGTGATCTTCGTCGTTGTCCCCGAACGTCGTGTAGCAGGCGGCGGCACATCGGTGCGCGCGCAGCTGCGCGGTGTGGCGGCGGTATTCAGCAGCCGTGTTTTCTGGAGCGTTACGCCGTGGACGGTGGCGCAACAAGCAACCTTCCTTTCTGTTCAGAGTCTGTGGGTGGGGCCGTGGCTACGTGACGTGGCAGGGCTGGATCGCGTCACGGTTGCGACCTATTTGGCATTCGTTGCCGCAGCGATGATTGCCGGTTTCGTTATATTAGGCACCGTTGCAGAGCGACTCAGTCGTCGCGGGATCAGACCGATGAGCGTCGCCGCCGTGGGTATGACAGCATTCATGCTGCTGCTAGCTGCCATTGCCTTCGAGTGGACCCCTTTTGTGCTGCAGACCTGGATGCTCTTCGGGTTTTTCGGCACCACCAGCATCATACCCTACGCTGTGCTCGCACAGAGTTTCGCAACAGAACTCGCCGGACGCGTGATCACGGGGCTCAACCTGCTGGTGTTCCTCGGTGCCTTCTCGGCGCAATGGGGCATGGGTGCGTTGATCGATCTTTGGCCGCGAACGGCAAGCGGCGGCTATGCGCCTGCGGGATATAGAATAGCCCTGCTCGTCATGCTCGCCATACAGATCATCGCCATGATCTGGTACGTGCTTGCCTCGCGCCAAGCGCGCCAAGCCCGGAATTAGGGTTCGGTTGCACCATCGTGTCCACGCCCTTAGGATCGAGCGCAAACCGATATGAAGGCGCTGGAAGAAGCTCTACAACACCATCAGGCCGGGCACTTGGAGGAAGCCGGGGCGATCTATCGCCAGATCCTCGACGCGGATCCCGAGCAAGCGGAGGCGTTGCATTGGCTCGGTGTCATCGAGTTGCAGCAGGGTCGTCCACAGGCAGCCGTCGAGCTGATCGCGCAGGCGCTTAAGATCAAACCCGCCTATGCAGGTGCCTGCAATAACTTGGGACTGGCCTTGCAAGCCCAGCAGCGGCTGCCGGAGGCCGAGCAAGCTTATCGGCGGGCGCTACGACTTGCGCCCGATGACGCTGATATTCAGCTGAACCTGGGCTTGGTGCTGAAGGCCCAGGACAAGCGGGCCGAGGCCGTCGCCGCCTTGGAGCGGGCCTGCGCGCTGACCCCGGACGACCCGCTAACCCAAAACTACCTGGGTTTGGCGCTGCAGGCAGTCGGCCGCGGGCCGCAGGCGATCACTGCCTTTGAACGTGCGGTCGCAGCAAATCCTGACTTCGTCGATGCGCAGCGAAATCTGGCAGCAGCGCTCAGCGCAGACGGCAGGCTGGATGCGGCCGTTCAGGCCTACCGCCAGCTGCTAAAGCTAAGACCCGATTCCGCCGATGCGTACCTCCGTCTGGGCCTTGCCTTGAGCGCGCTGGGCCAGGCCGACGATGCGATCACTGCCTTTCGCGAAGCGCTACGCCTTAAGCCAGATAGCCACAACGCCAGGCGCGGGCTGGTTTCGGTCTTGCTGATGCTGAGGCCCGCGCGCTATGAACCGCTGCTCGAGGTGGACCTACGATCGAGTTTCGCTGCACCGGAGTGTGATGCCCAACAGCTCGCCGGTCTGGCGGCGAATCAACTCGTCTACAAGCACGGGCTTGGCGAGCGCCTGGAGTCTGATCCGCAGCGCCTGTTGGCAGAGCTGGGATCAGATGAGCTGTTGTTCAGCTTGCTCACCAGGACCGTGAACGTCGATCGTGTGCTCGAGCAGGCACTGACCGCGGTGCGTCGCGCGGGGCTTTTTGACTTTGTGCACAGCGGCGGGGTTCCGAACGCGTACGGACGGCTGATTGCCGCCATCGGCTTGCAGTGCTTTAACAACGAGTACGTCTTTAACGTGACGCAGGACGAGGACAATGCCATTACCGGACTTCGTGTGCGTTGCGAAAAATTGATCGCAGCGACGCCTTCGCTCTCGCCCTCGCTTGAACAACACCTCTCGATACTGGCGATGTACATTCCCTTACATACCCTAGCAGGCGCGCGCATACTTGATGCGATACCGCCAGAGGCTTGGGCTTCGCCGCTGCGCGAGCTCATTCAGCGCACGCTACATGAACCGTTGCAGGAGGAGCAGATCCGGACTGACATCGAGTCACTCGGTGATATCACCGATACGACTTCCAAGGCCGTCCGCGCGCAGTACGAAGAGCACCCTTATCCGCGCTGGTTGGAATTGCCGCGCACCGGATCCACTAATCTGTCTCGTCATCTGCGTGAAATCTTTCCGAACTTTGACCCGCCAAAGTTTCTCGGTGACCACGCGCGCGTGTTAGTGGCGGGTTGCGGTACCGGCCGCGAGCCTATTTCCCTGGCCTTGGCCTGCAAGCTGGATGAGATTGTTGCTGTAGACCTGAGCCGGCGCAGTCTTGCTTATGCCATCCGTATGGCGCGCAAGCTTGAGGTGGCTAACGTTCGCTTCCTTCAGGGCGACATCCTGGCGCTTTCGCAGTTGCAAGAGCATTTTCATATGATCGAATGCGCCGGCGTATTGCATCATATGGAAGAGCCTGTGCGCGGCTGGCGGGCACTGCTGGAATCCTTAGTACCACGCGGTTTGATGAGGATTGGTCTCTACAGCGAGCGCGCGCGCGAAGCGGAAGGTCTGGCGCGGGAAGAGATACGACGACGGCAGCTTGGGCGCTCGAATCGCGACATTAAGGCGTTCCGAACCACCGTCCTACGTGGCGAAGCTGCAAAGCCGGTTCTGGAACTGGCAGACGGTCAGGATTTCTACACCCTAAGTGCCTGCCGCGATCTGCTTTTTCATGAGAAGGAACACCGCTTTACGCTGCCGTTACTCGAGCAAACGCTAAAGGAGCTAAATCTGTCGTTTATTGGATTTGAGCTGCCGTCGTTAAGTGTGAAGCAGCGATACCGGGAACTTTTTCCGGCAGACGGCGATTTGACTGACTTGAGCAATTGGGACCGCTTCGAAAGTAAGTACCCGCAGGCCTTTGCCGGCATGTATGTATTCTGGTGTCAAAAAATGTGAGGTGAGTGGCCAGTAGCAGAAATCGAGGATTCCAAAAATTTGTTGCTGGTAACTTGTTACTTGCCCACATAGAATTTTACTTGTTCCTTGCTGCTTGCAGCTCGCTACTGGGTTTATGGCTTAGAACTAACGATTCTCGAACCAATGCCCCTTAATGCAGATTTTTACAAGGCCGTGGAGCCGCTCTACTACCCGGGTATGGGCACGGAACACGTCGCCCCGTTGCTGTACTCGCTTATTCGGATGACGCGCCCGCGCAGGGTATTGGAGGTCGGTCTCGGTTATACAACGCCGTTTATCGCCCAGGCGCTGGTGGATAACGTCGCAGAATTTGAGGTGGACCGCCGGCTTCTGGCCAACCCGGGAGAGGACGATGAGCGACGGTTGGTTTTGGCAGAGGAGTACCATGAGAGCGATTACGCACCGTGCCACCATGCCATCGATGATTTCTCGGATGAGGATTCCAGCGGCCAAACCGCCGTGGATGTCGTCGGCGCGCTGAATCTGGCCTCAGTGGTGCGGACCCACCCAGGTGACTTTCGTGGCCGCAGTCTGGAAATGGGGGAGTCCGCTTTTCCGCTGGATCTGGTCTGGTTTGACTGCGGGGGACTCGTAGAGTACGTGGACTTTATCGAAGAGTACTGGNNACTCCAGACTCTCTTTCGTGCGCGATGGAGTCCAGGACGTGAAGCTTATTTGCGGGCCGGTGGCAAACGAAATCAAGCGCCAGCAGCTCAAGGCCGGGGTCAACGCAACTTTCGAAGTACTGAGCCTGGTCGAGCCCCACAAGGCACGACAGGGCAGTGTCACCCTGGTTCGCAAGTTGCCGTGGACATCGATGTGCCGGGATCGGGAGTTTCAGCAGGAGGTGCTGGAGATCGCCGGCCGCTCGCCAAAGCCGATAATCAAACTGCAGTAGCGAGTCCCGAGTGACGAATTGCTAGGGCTTGGACAACGGACCTGGCTACTTTCTACGCGGCACTAGCCACCGAATTCCGGCAAGGCATCAAAGGCGATACTGACGCGCTCGTCCGGGCTTTCATAAGGTAGCGTACGGTGGTAGACGTACGATGGAAACAACAGCAACAGGCCTTCCTCCGGCCTGACTAGCTGCACGTCTGGTTTCGCCTGGCTACCAAACTCCTCCGGCGGTCGGCCGAATTCGATCCAGCCTGCGGGTTGGTCCGCCCCTGAGTTTACAACCGCCGGGAGCTTGGCGTAGTAAACGCCGCTGACCCACCCTCCGGGATGCATATGGGCGATTTGGTGTCCTTGCGCCCGCAAGACCACCCCCCAGACGGTGAGTTGCCAGCGTCGCGGCCGATGCGCGAGATAGGGATGGGTCGGGTCACTCGGCAGTGTCTGCAAGTAGTCGCTCACGGCGTCATTCACGATGCGCTCGAAAAGCGTAAATGGACCTTTGGGTTCGACCAGTAACTCCTCCGTGTGGTCGCCGCCCCGGGTGGCGCCCTCGATCGGATCGCGGATCATGGACGGGTGGTTGCGCACGTGATTGACCAGCGCAGCATTGAATTCGCCAAGACTCGAAAATTCTGAGGGTGGACTGACACGACGTTGCGCGACCAGACGGTCGAAATCGACCAGCATGCGCAGCGCTTCGTGACGCCCGAGCCCCGTCAAGGCTGAGGACTTGAACGCCAACGCCCGGATGTGGAACGGGGTGAGCTTGAGCGCGCTGTCGCAGGCCTGCAATGCCGACTCGAAATCACCGCGTTCGAGCAGGTAACCAGCCAGGACCACATGCTCGTGGGCAGAGTCGGATCTGATCTCGACTACGCGTCGCAGCGCGGCGATCGCCTCGTCGAGCTTGCCGAGGTCTTTAAGTGCCGTCGCCAGGTTGTAGTAGGCATCTGCGTAGCTCGGGTTCAGTTCCACCGCACGCCGATAATCGGCGACTGCCTCGTCGAGCCGGGCCCGCTCTTGCCTGAGTGCGCCCCGATTGGTCAAAACGACGACGTCACTGGGATCGATCTCATGTGCACGGGTCAGTGCAGCGAGGGCTTGATCGACTTGGCCGAGTGCGTGCAGCACGCCGGCAAGACTGGCGTGAAACTGCGGGCTTTGTGGACGTTGCTGAATTGCGCGTTCGATGAGGGCGAGTGCTTGCTGATGTTCGCCGACCTGGCTGGCCAGTACGCCGAGCAAGTGTAGGGCATCCGCATTGTCAGCGTCTGCTTTCAACACCTCGCGATAGAGGGCTTGCGCCTGTGCCAGGCGCCCGGCCTGGTGGTGTTGAGTGGCGAGCGAAAGTACTCCGGCGATGTCCAATAATGCCTACCCCAGGGCTTAACGCTGTCAGTGGCTATTGCTTGGTATTTCTTACGAGCTTCATGGCGATCGTGTACCTGATGAAATCACACACACGTGAGGGCGCCCTGGCCGAATGGGGAATGCGACTGTCAAAAAATACTATGCNNNCCCGAATGATGTCGTTGCGCGCGTCATTATAGAAAATCGTTTCGCCCGCCCAGTTCACCTGCCACTCAGGGTTGGCGTAGTAAAGCAGGGTGAAGAATCCTTCCGAGTCATGATCGCTATGGAGGGTTGGGCAGTCACCGTAGTTATAGGCGTTGACGTACATACGCGCGACATCAAAGCGACCCTTAGTGATGCTGTCATCCACGATCTCGGCGAGATTGTTAAGCGGTTTCACCGAGGCCAGGGTTTCCTGCGTGATGTGCGCGATCCAAAAACCGAAGGTGTCGCCGGGATTCGATTTCTGGCCGAATTTATAGACCGGTTGGTGAATACTTTCGAAAATATCCTTGACCAGCTTAGGCGGTACCAAGTTGTCATGAATCTCTAATAGCATTGTCGAATCTATAAACAGCTCGGGAGTTAAATGTTTTCCAACGGCGAGAATTAATTCGGAAGTTTTACCTTGGACAGCTGCCGGCCGTAAGTTTGCCCGGCTTCGCTAAATCCAATACGCCGTCCGGGTCATGATCTTGGAAATCAGGCGCATTGACTGCTGCACGGGCAAGGGTAATCTCGCGGCACCGGCCTCTATGGCCGTGGTTGCATGCCGACCTTCGTCCTCGCGCATTTGCGAGATGATGGCACGGCTCTTTTGATCATGGGCAGGGATTCGCTGCAAGTGCCTATCGAGATGTGCGACCACCTGCCTTTCGGTTTCGGCCACAAAGCCGAGACTCCATTTATCGCCGATGGCGCCAGCGGTCGCGCCGATGAGAAAGGACCCGGCGTACCAGAGCGGATTCAGATAACTCGTGTGAGTACCGAGCTCGCGCAGGCGGGCCTCCGTCCAGGCCAGGTGATCGTTTTCCTCTGCAGATGCCTGTTGCATCTTGTCGCGCACCAGCCGCTCGCGGGCGGACACGGCCTGTCCCCGGTAGAGCGCTTGCGCACAAACCTCGCCGGCATGATTGACCCGCATCAAGCCGGCAGAAAGGTCGCGTTGCCCCCGGCTCAGTTCGCCCTCCGGCAGTCCATCGGCGGGATTGCTGCGCGCTGGGGGCGAGGAGGGTGCAAATACCGTGCGCAGGCCATCGTCGAGCGAGGCGAGCAGCCGATCGAGCTGGGACAGAATACGAGCGCTCATACGTATACGATACAAGCTTTGCCGATATGTGACGAGTAGCGCCTAAAGCCTGACTATCCTGCCCGGTCGATGCCTACGCTTCGGTCTTGGGCGCGGCTCGGGCCATCGATGCGCAATTGCCTGGCGATCAGCACCATCGGGTGCACCACCTCTGTATCGAGGCGCGCCGCCTGCAAGCCGTCTTGCAGATGCATGGCACAGCCTATATTGGATGTTGCGAGTATATCCGGGCGCGAGCTTGCGAGCTTTTGCAGTTTCCTGTCCCGCAGCGTCTTCGCCATGGTGGGGTGTGTGAGGAAATAGACCCCGGCGGCGCCGCAGCACCGATCATTGTCCGGCAACGTGGACAGTTTCAAGCCGGGTATCCTTTCAAGCAATTCGCAGGTGCTATCCGCATCGCGCAGAACGTTTAGCTGGGTGCAGGGGGTGTGGATCGCCACACGGGCGTCGAGTGCGGTCAATTTCGCATGCGCTGGCCATGGACTGTTAATGACAAAACGACCGACATCTTTGATCTTGTTCGTAAACAGCCTGGCGTCGCGACTGTCGGGGAGCAGCATGGCGTATTCTGAGAGCATCGCACCACATCCGCTCGCCGTACTGATGATCGCGTCCAGCGAGGATACATCGAATGCAGCGGTATTACGCTGCATCAGTGCGTTGGCCTTTCTCAATTCGCCGCTGTGTTGGTGTAAGGCCCCGCAGCAGCCTTGTGCACGCGGTACGTCTACGTCGTAGCCCAGCGTGTTCAGCACGCGAATGGTGGCGGTCAAGGTTCGGCGGTCGAAGACATCGGTGACGCAGCCGGTAAACAGCGCCACCCTGCCTATTGCTTTGCCGTGCGCAGGATAATGGTCCCGCCAACGAGACTGCGGCGGCACGGGCGCAAGCAGGCTGTCCAAGCGCCGCAGACCGGCGAGCCGCAGCAGACCCGTCGCGCGTAATGTTCGCTGCAGGCCGGAGACTTGGTAGGCGCGCAAGGTTTTCGCGAGCATGCGCAGGCGGTAGGGTCGGCCCAGCAATGCATCCATGGCAAAGCGTTTTAGCAGGCGCTCGCCCATCGGGCGCTGGCGGCGGGTCTCGATCAAGGCACGGCCGTTGTCGATCAAACGCCCGTACGAAACATTGGCCGGACACACACGCTCGCAGTTGCGGCAACTCAGACACAGAGCCAGGTGCGCCTCCAAGCGGGCGCTCATAGACAACTCACCGCTTGCCAATGCCCGCATCAAAGCGATGCGACCGCGCGGTGATTCATTTTCGGTGCGTGTCTCGCGGTAAGTCGGGCAATGGGGAAGGCACAGACCACAGGCGACACAGCGCTCGGCGTCATATCTAATTTGCGAAGCGAGGTCCACGTGTGATTCGAGCCCCAGGGTAAACAAACGGCGTTGATGTTCGCTAACAGACTCTGATCTTGCAACGTGCCTCTCGGCAGCTCCAGCGTGCAGCGGTCCCGGATTCGCCAGGGGCTGCTGGGGCGGATGTCGGCGCGGCCCAAAGGGCGTGATCGCGATGGGACCCGTTGGTGACGCCACGGCGAATGCGCGCTTGGGCCATCGATGGGCTCAGGAGCGTAGACACTGGCAATAACCCTAGGAGCAGGTGGGGATTGGCAGGTTAGGGCAGAGCCTGCCGCGCCGCGGCCATCGATGGGCAGGCTAGGGGTGCTGACCAGGCCCCGACCTGAGGGAATTTTGGGCTGTCGAGCCCAAGGTCAGCGTAGCGCGCATGCCCGCTGAATCGTAAAGTGAGCCACAGGGAGCTTACAATTTGCATAAAGATCAGACATTTAAGCCATAGAAGGGGTCGGCTAGATTTTCTCCAGGCAGTGAACTTGACAACGCGTCTAAATATTAGATAATTATGATATTCAGTTACACGGTGGCCTTGAATATTGGCCCAGTGTTTGCTTGTCTTAGAGGGTAGGCACAGGATTTAGTGCCTAGTGCTTCGAAGCACGAGGCATGAACGGCTCCTCCATCCTCCTAGTGGTGGTTCGGGCGTGGCTGAAAGCCACGCCTTTTTTTTTGGCTTTCTCGGCTGCGGTGCCGACCTCAGGAGCAAGATACAAGATCCGCGGTGCGGCCGCTAGAGCCCTTGGTGCCTTGGCGGGCGGCACTGGACACCGCTGGCTTGTATCTTCAATCCGTCTTTTGTACTATCCGCCGTCTTTCACCACCCCGCTAAGCGTCTGGGCATGAAAACATTTTCGGCAAAGCCGGCGAGCGTGCGACGCGAATGGTGCGTCGTCGACGCCTCGGGCAAGGTCTTGGGCCGGCTCGCGACGGAAGTGGCTCGGCGCCTGCGTGGCAAGCACAAACCCGAGTACACGCCCCATGTCGATACGGGCGACTACGTGATCGTCGTCAACGCTGAAAAGGTCCAAGTCACGGGCAGGAAGACTGACGCGAAGATGTATTATCGCTATTCCGGCTACCAGGGGGGCATGAAAGCAGTGAACTTCAAGCGCCTGCGCGATACGCACCCGGAGCGGATCATTGAGTACGCCGTGCAGGGGATGTTGCCCAAGAATAGTCTTGGCCGGGCGATGTTGAAAAAGCTCAAGGTCTATTCCGGGCCCGAGCATCGCCATCAAGCGCAAACGCCGCGCGTCCTGGACATCTGAGTGGGTAGTAACAACTAAGCTATGGCACGGCGAAACGAGAGCACCAACTACGGCACCGGCCGACGCAAGACATCGACAGCGCGGGTGTTCCTGCGCTCCGGTAACGGCAATATCACTGCCAATGCCCGCCCGTTGAATGAGTACTTCGGGCGTGAGACGGCACGCATGATTGTTCGCCAGCCGCTTGTTCTGGTAGGGCTGGAGGACAAGCTCGATGTCGAGATCACGGTGCGAGGCGGCGGACCGAACGGCCAGGCGGGCGCGATTCGTCATGGAATTACCCGCGCGCTGATGGATTATGATGAAAGTCTGCGTTCGCGTCTGCGCAGCGCCGGCTACGTGACGCGCGACGCGCGCGAGGTCGAGCGCAAAAAGTACGGTCTCCACAAAGCCCGCAAGCGGCCTCAGTACTCAAAACGCTGACGAAGCGTCACAAGTCGCAAGGAAGGCACTTGCAACTTGACGCGTCGTTTATCGATTCTGGGGGATCGTCTAACGGTAGGACAGCGGACTCTGACTCCGCCAATCTAGGTTCGAATCCTAGTCCCCCAGCCATATTGAGCCTCTTCTGCGGAATCGTCGATTTCTAACGTACCGCATTTCTTCACGCCTCAACGTAAGCGTTAGCTCGATGAAAGCCAAGCTAAACGTGCTATTGGGTGGGGCGGGTTTAATTGGGTCCGCCTTGAACCGAAAGCTTGCGGCTCGCGGTGAAGCAACGCTTGTGTATGACCTCAAGGAGGGCTTCGATCTGCGTGAGCGCGAGCCGAAACCTGAAGTAGGTAATGTTTACTACTGGTTTCTCGCTTGGGATGTCGGCGGTGCGAAGTACATCATGGATCGCGCACAGCAGCTGTCCATCTTGCAAAATAATCTCAGGCTTTGCACAAGGATTTTTACCTGGCTTCAGGAACGCGACGCCCGCTATACGTTCGTGAGCTCGCAGATGGCGGGATACCCCAACGCCTACGGCGTGACCAAGTCCGTGGGTGAAATGTGGGCTAAGCTTGTCGGCTACGGCTTGATCACGCGTCTTTGGAACTGCTATGGCGCCGAGGAGCCGTCGCAGCGAAGTCACGTGATCCCGGATCTGATTGTGCAGGCCAAGGCGGGGACCGTAAGGCTGCTGACTTCAGGCGAGGAACGACGCCAGTTTTTGCATGCTGATGATGTTGCCGGGGCGCTGATCTTGCAACGCGAAACCGGCCAGGCGCTCGCTGATGTGACATCCGGCACCTGGGTTTCCATCCGTGAGGTGGCCGAAATCATTGCTGAAGAATTTCACGCTGAGGTAAAGCCAGGGGCGGCGCCTGGCTATGAATCTTTAGTCGAACCCTCTTACCAGCTTAAGCAGTGGCAACCTTCAATTGATCTCACGAACGGCGTACGGATGGTGATCGAAGAAATGAAACGAAACCACTGGATGTAGTAATTTTTATTGTTTGTGATCCGCGATCGGTAACCGGGAATCGCGCTTAGAAAGCACAAATAGTCGCCATCTGGCCTAATAACCGTGCATAGAGACTGCAAAGCAGGCTAGTGGCGTTGCCTTCGAGCAAGAAGTCAAAAGTCATCTTCGGGGCCTGTCGCCTGCTATGGGCGATTCATCGTACACCAGCGTTCCCAAGCTGTGGCATATGCCCCTTCCACATCGCGGGTGAATCCCGCCGTATCTGCTAATGGCGATCGTTTTAGCTTATCACGCAGCCCTTGACGCAAGTCTTTCAGGTGCCCGAGATCCGAGGCAAGCGCCACAGCAATCCTGACGTATTTCTCAGGGTTCTCGGCAACAAGCTCCAGCAACCCCGCGTGGGTAAGCAAGCTTACCCCGACACGGCCAGCATGCATGTGGCCCGCCAGCGTCACGACCGGAACCCCCATCCACAAGGCCTCGCAGGTAGTCGTGTGTCCATTATAAGGAAATGTATCGAGCGCGATGTCTACGCGGTGATAGAGCTGCAGGTGATCGGCACTGGAGGCTGTCCAACTGACCATCTCGATGCGCTCTGCCGCTATCCCGTGCCCGATAAAGCACTGCTCCAAGCGTTCGCGGGTTTGCCGGTCTGCAAGCGCACGGGCTTTTAAGATTAGCCGGCTACGCGGGACAGCGTTGAGGATCGCCGCCCAACAGGCGATCACGCGCTCGTTTATTTTCGGGGTATTGTTAAAGGACCCAAAGGTAATGTGCCCGGTCTTGAGCGCTGGGAGAGGGCTAACTGGCGGGCTGTGCGGAGGCGGTTGATAGCAGTTAAAGCCGTTTGGCAAACGTATCACCCGCTCGACGTAATAGCGCTCAGTTTCTTCCGGGGGATCGGCAAGGGCGTCTGTCAACCAATAATCGATGGCATCGAAGCCGCGTGTGTTCGGGTAGCCGAGATAAGCGATCTGAATCGGCGCGGGCTTGCGCGCAAAAACGAGCAGGCGGTTGCCGGCCGTATGACCCGCGAGATCGACCAGGATATCAATGCCGTCTTCGCGGATGAGGCGTGCCACCTCATCATCATCCAGGCGCACGATATCGCGCCAATGATCGGCGAGCTCTTTCAGGCGCTCGGTCATCGTGTCGGGGCGTCTGACATTCGCGTAGCAGAACACGTCAAAATGCCGCCGGTCATGCGTTTTCAAGAGCGGCTCGACGAAGAAGGCAACAGAATGCGATCGCAGATCCGGAGAAACGTAGCCTATTCGTAATCGTCGATCTGGTGTCGAGTCAATGTCGTGCGGTGGCAGGCTTCGAGCCAGCGCTTCCGCATGGCGTGTACCCCAGCGCAGATGCTCCGCAAACACATCAGCAGGCTCAACATCAAAACGATAGTTCAAGAGCATCAACAAGTTCGAATGCGCGTCCGCAAAGCCTGGTTGCATCGCCAGCGCGCGTTCAAATGCCGTCCTGGCATCCTCCAGTCGTCCTTGTGCCAGCAGCGCGTGGCCAAGATTGTTAAAAGCCTCGTGGTCGTTGGGCCTTAAAGCCAGCGCTTGCTCGTAGGCAGTTATGGCGTCGGCAAGTTGACCTTCTCGCTGCAAAACCAAGGCAAGGTTGTAGTGGGCCTCGGCAAGATCCGGTCGTAACTGCAATGCCCGGCGGTAGGCCGCAATCGCGTCGTCCTGTTTGCCGTAGTCTGCTAGCGCAATACCGAAATTGTAGTAGGCCTCTGCGTAATCGGCGTCGAGTGTCAGTGCGCGCTTTAGGACAGCCAGCGCCTCCTCCAACTTGCCCTGTTGGCGGAGCGCGGCACCGAGATTGTTGCAAGCCTGCGCGAATTCTGGCCTCAGGGCGAGCGCACGGTTGTACGCACTGATGGCGCCGTCCAAACGATTCAAGTCTCGCAGCACATCGCCCAAGTGCAGATATGTGTCCGCGTCTGCTGATATCGCGAGAGCCTGCTCGAAGGCGGCCACGGCCTCGGCGAGCTTATCCTGCGCGTACAGAACGAGACCGAGATTACTGTGCGCGTCTGCATAAGTCGGGCGCAGGCTAAGCGCTTGTTCGTATGCCGCCCTTGCCTGGTCAAGCTTGCCCTGCGCGCGCAGCGCTTCACCGAGGTTATTGTGGTACGCCGCCACCCCCCGGTCGATGTGAATGGCCTGCGCGATCTGCGTGACTGCAGCCTCATGCTCGCCGCGCTGATGGGCGATCACGCCGAGTAGATGCAAGGCATCGGCATGTTGCGGCTGTGTCCTCAGGATCTGCCGATAGAGCACCTCGGCCTCGGCCAGCCGCCCGGCTTGATGCAGTTCAAGGGCTCGGTCGATGTCGCTCATGAACGCAGTGGCGAGTGGCGGGTGGGCCTTAAAGGCCACTTCCTCGCTGCTCGGTACAGTATTTTTTCCACATTTCCCGATAGGCCGCCTCGAGGGCTCGGGTGTAACCCTTGGCATCACAAAGCGGGGATGCGGCCATCTGCGCCCGCAGCCCGCGACGCAGGGTGGTGAGACGATCGGTGTCTTGGGCTAGCGCCACGGCGGTGGCCATGTAGTCCGCGGCACTGATCGTCACGAGCTCGCTCAAGCCGACGTTATTAAGGTGACTCGTACTGTGGCGCCCGCAAAAGGTCTGTCCCGTCAGGGTGACGACGGGCACGCCCATCCAAAGCGCCTCCAACGTGGTGAGCCCACCGGAGTAGGGGAAGGGGTCGAGCGCAATGTCGATTTCTCCGTATGCGTCGAGAAGCTCACGGTGTGGAACGCCACCCAGGAGGGGTAAGCGTTCGCGGGCGATGCCGCGCCCGGCGAAGAGGTCCAGAATGCGCTCGGCAGTCGGGGCGTCGGTGAGCTCGCGCGTCTGCAGCCGCAGCCTCGAAGTGGGTAACGCCTGCAGGATCTCGGCCCACAGCGCGATAACGTTGTCGTTCAGTTTCGACAAGTTATTGTAGCAGCCGAAAGTCACGTACCCTCGCTGCAGCGATGGCGGGCCGCTAACGTCCGGTGCATACGCTGGGGGCTCATAGCAGATGTAGTCATGGGGCATGCGAATGAGTGTCTCGCTGAAATAGCGCTCCGCCCCGTCGGGCGCGTGGAAACGATCGGCGATCAGGTAATCGATCGCAGCCATGCCTGTCGTGTCGTAGTGCCCCCCGGCGGTGACCTGCACGGGCGCAGGCTGGCGGGCGAAGGTGAGCAGCCGGTGCCCGCGCGTGTGCCCGGAGAGATCGATAAGAATGTCGATCGCGTCGGCGCGGATTCGCTCTGCAAGCTTCTCATCATTGTCCCCGAGCGTCTCGCGCCAGCACTCGGCTTGCCTACGAAAAGTCTCAGTGAAGCCGTCGGGGCGCCCGACCCCCGAGTAACAAAACAGCTCGAAGCGTTTTCTGTCGTGATGTTTAAATACCGGCGCGAAGAACCAGCCCACGGGGTGGGAACGGAAATCCGCTGATACATATCCCACACGCAAACGCCGATCGGGGTCGCGGCTGTTTTCGTACGTACGCGCCTGCGCACCGAGCGCCGCCGCGTGCATCTCGTACCAGCGGCGTGCTTCGCCAAACACCGTGTTTGAATCGACTCCGGGGCTGTAATGCAACGCCTGCACGAGACTGGAGTGCCCTTCCGCATACTCAGGTTCGAGCGCGACCGCTTGCCGAAACGCTGCAGTAGCCGCTTCGTGTCGGCCTTGCCTTAGAAGTGCAGCGCCACGATTGTTGTGGACCCGCGCCACGCCCGGCGCAAGCGCGATTGATTTGTCATAGGCGGCGATCGCATCACTCAGCATCCCCTCCTCGGCGAGGACATTGCCCAGGTTGCTGTAAGCGTCGGCGTAGTCCGGCTGAAGGGCAATTGCCCGCTCATAGGCGGCGATTGCCTCGGCAAGCTCACCGCGTGCGGCATGAGCATTGCCCAGATTATTATGAGCGGCGGAAAGACTCGGATCGATTTCGAGCGCCTTGTGAAATGCGGCTAGGGCCTTTTCATTCTTACCCTGTGTTGCGAGCGCCATGCCGAGGTTGTTGCAGACCTTGGCATCGTTCGCGTTGAGGTAGAGAGATTTCCTGAAGGCCACTTCCGCCTCTGCCGGTTTATGCTGTGCGTACAAGGCGAGCCCGAGATGATAGTGCACCGCCGCCGAATCTGGCCGCAGCGCTACAGCTCTCCGGTACTCTTCTGCGGCGGCCGACAAGTTTCCTTGCCGTATCAATAGGTCGGCAAGAATCGTATGGGCCTCGAAGTGCGGCTCGCGCGCGAGCACTCGCCGGAGGATTTCAACCGCCTCGGTCAGTCGCCCTTGCGCCCGCAGGGCAAGCGCCAGGTTGGTCTGAACGTCCACGTCATCCGGCGACAAGGCCAAGGCGGTCTCGTACGCGGTGACGGCTTCCTGCAAGCGTCCCTGCGCTTGCAAGGCAAGCCCGAGATTGCAGTGCGCCTGAAGGTAGTCTGGCCTTGCCTTAAGGGCGCGACCGATCAGTGTCGCAGCGGCGCGCGGGTCGCCGCGTTGCAAGGCAAGCACGCCAAGCCAGTGGAGCGCCTCCGGGTGCTCGGGCTCAGCCGCGAGGATACGATGGTAGACATCTTCCGCCTCAGCCAGCCTGCCGGCTTTTTGATGCGCGACCCCTTGTTCGATCTCCGACGTCATGAACCTGTTTATCGCTTACCTCATGACGCTTATACCTTTCTCACTTTCTCTCACTCGACGCACCCTAGACGGATATCCGTGCCACGCTCGCCGAATAATATGGTGATATTCGTTCGTCGATGTCGGTGTCCGGCCTTGAAATGAAAAGAGTCAGAGCGATGAAAAAGGTTTGAGTGAAAAAGAACGGCTCGGTTCTGCCGATAGGGAATGACTACGTTCTCCGCCGAACGCAAAAACTCCTCGAGTTTTGCTCGCACATCGGGATGATCCTTTTGAAAATTTATCTGATCCCAGTCCCAGCCCATCGGCTGCTCCTTGGTATGAACGATCAGGCCACCAGTCCCCGGCTCGAGATTGGCGTCATCTGGCGTNNCGCGGGAACCGTTGCTTCAATTCGGCGGCGATCTGAAACAAAAGGCTGGAATGAAACCCTGTGCCCAAATAAGACGTCAGAATCTTTCCAGCGCCGCGCGCGAAAAAGATGGTCGCGTCGAGACAGAACTGCCACAACGCATGTAGCGCTTGCGGAGTCAAGAAGTCATCGAAATAAACGACCGCGAGCGGCGATGCCAGGTAGGCATCCTCAATCTCCGCGAAGTTGAGTTTCGGATTTATTACATGCGGCGTCACGCGCGGTGTGTCGACGTAGTGAATGACTTTCTGATGAAATGGAGCGATTTGAGCCGTTTGCGCGGCTGTAAGGGTCACGGTATCGCTCTCTTTTAAGGCCGGACCGATGTCGCTTAAAACGGCCTCATATAGCGATAACATCTGCCGGAATGAGGGATCAATTTTTTTCTCCTCCAGAAGGTAGGCAAGTTGCTCGGCGCTACTCGTCAAATCGAAGTCGCTGGTGCGAATGGGTTTGAGTCCGGTCTCCGGGGATGCTGTCGTAGCAAAGCTCTGTGCTTTCCACAGCGCGTTGCCGTGGGTAACTCGAAAGAGGCGATAGTAAGCCTCGCGTGCCTCCTGGAATCGGTCCTGCTCGATGAGTACCGTTGCGATACTTGCGTAGGCTTCCGCAAACTTGGGGCGACACTCGATCGCGTGCTCGTAGGCGGCAATCGCGTCCTCGAGTCGACCCTGCTGGCGGAGCGCATTGCCAAGGCCAAAGTGCGCAAGGGCATAATCGGGCTTAAGCTCAATCGCGCGTCTGTAAGCCAGGATGGCGGCGTCGAGGTCACCCTGTTCCTTCAGTGCTATGCCGAGTCCGACGTGGGCTTTAGCAAGATCGGGCTCATGTTGGGCCGCTATCCTGTATGCGGTGACCGCACCTGCATAGTCGCCTTGTCGGCAAAGCACGTCTCCCAGGCTGCAGTACGTCTGCGCGTGCGGACGGAGTCGGACAGCATGCTCGAAGGCGGCTACTGCCTCTGCCAACGGGCCCTGTTGCTCCAGTGCCCTGCCGAGATTGTCATAGGCCTGCGCGAAGTCGGGCCGCAGCGTCAGCGCCCGCCGGAACTCAGCGATGGCACGTGCCAACTCGCCACGCTGGGTGAGGACAACACCCAGATCATTGTGCCCCTCCACAAAATCCGGATCGAGCCGCACGGCTGCCTCATAAGCAGCCGTGGCTTCGTCGAGTCGACCCTGATGGCGGAGCGCATTGCCGAGGTTGCAATGGACTTGAGGATCTGGTGCCAGTGCCAGTGCTCTCGTAAATGCCGCGATGGCATCGGTCAAGCTGCCGAGAGCCTCGAGCGCGAGGCCAAGATTATTGTATGCATCGGCGTAGTTCGGCTTTAGCGAAAGTGCCTGTCGGTAAGCAGCAACGGCCTGTTCATGCTTGCCTAGCGCCCGTAGCGCCTCGCCCAGATTGTTGTGGTACATCGCAACGTGTGGCCGAAGCTGTATCGCATGTTCAATGCACGTCTTGGCTTTTTCATGTTCGCTACACTGATGGCAGAGCACCCCTAATAAGTGCAGTGCATCCGGATGCTCGGGCTCGTGGGCGAGTATCGCCAGATAGGCCGCCTTGGCCTGATCAAGGCGCCCCGCCTGGTGATGGCTGAGGGCTTGGTCGATGTCACTCATGAACGCAGTGGCGAGTGGTTAGTGACGAGCGGCTAGTAAACCCTAAAACCCCGCTTTCTCGCTACCCGGTCCTCGCTACTCGTTACAGTAGTTCTGCCACATCTGCCGATAGGCCGCCTCGAGGTCGCGGGTGTAACCCTTGGCGTCACAAAGCGGGGAGGCGGCCATGCGCTCGCGCAGCCCCTGGCGCAGCGCGCGCAGGCGTTCGGGATCGCTTGCGAGTGCAAGCGCCACGGCCACGTATTCCTCGGGCGTGGTGGTCACGAGCTTGGGCAGACCGACATTATTCAAGTGGCTCGTGCTGTGGCGCCCGCAAAAGGTCTGTCCGCTGAGCGTCACCGCGGGCACCCCCATCCACAGCGCTTCCAGCGTCGTCAACCCACCGGAGTAGGGAAAGGGGTCAAGCGCGATGTCGATCTCGGCGTAGGCGGCGAGGAGTTGCTCATGTGGCAGGTAGCCATGGAAGTCGAGCCGCTCGGTCTCAATGTCCCGGGCGGCAAATAGTTCACTTAAGCGCGCACGCGTTGGTGGGTCATTGAGCTGGTGCGTTTGCAGCCTAAGCTTTGCGGTGGGCAAGGCTTTAAGAATCCCACCCCAAACCGCGACGACACGTTCGTTGATCTTGGCCAGATTGTTATAGCATCCAAAGCTGACATAGCCGCGCCGCAGCACCGGCGGCGCGACCACCGCAGGCGCGTAAACGGGCGGCTCGTAGCAGATGTAATCGTGGGGCATTCGAACGAGGGTCTCGCTGAAATAGCGCTCGCTGCCCTCCGGCGCGTGGTAGCGATCAGTGATCAGATGATCGATCGCCTCGAGTCCCGTGGTGCTGTAGTGTCCACCTGCCGTTACTTGGACGGGAGCCGGCTTGCGGGCGAAGGTCAGCAGCCTGTGACCCCGGGCATGGCCCGACAGGTCAACGAGAATATCGATGCGGTCCTCTCGGACTTTCTCGGCGAGGCTGGCGTCGCTAAGGGTCAAGGCGTCGCACCAGTGATCCGTGGTCGACCGGAAGCGCTCCGTCACGGGATCCGGTCGGGGCACGCCCGCATAACAAAAGATCTCGAATTGGGCACGGTCATGGTGCGCCAAAACCGGCTGCATAAACCAACCCACGGGATGACAGCGAAAGTCGGCCGACACGTATCCCAGACGCAGTTGGCGTTCAGGGTCACGGGGATTGTTATGTGGGAGCCACGCGGCGCGCAGCGCCGCCGCGTGCTGCTCATTCCAGTGGCGGGCTTCGGTAAATAGGACGACGGGACTAAGGTTCGGGTGGTAGTGCATAGCTTGAAGCATGTTGGAATGCGCGTAGTGATCCGCCTCCAGCGCCATCGCCTTTCGGAAACATGCAATTGCGGCCGCATGCTCCGCCTGCGCGAGGCGAACGCCGCCGAGATTGCTGTAAGCTAGGGCGAGATTCGGTGCGTGCGCGATTGCCTGTCCATAAACTGCTGCGGCGTCACTGAGTTTGCCCTGCTCGAACAGAACCTTGCCGAGATTGACTTCGATGTCGGCATCCCCGGGTGCTAGCGACAGCGCTTGTCGAAAAGCTGCGCCCGCTTGCTCAAGCTGACCAGCTCCCTGCCAGGCAAGACCGATGTTGTTGTGTGCCGCAATATACTCGGGGCTACGCACCAACGCTTTGCCGATAAGCTCGACTGCCGACAGGTACTGGCCGCGCTGCAATGCGACTACGCCGAGCCAGTGCAACGCCTCCACATGTTCGGGCTGGCATTTCAGGATCTGCCGATAAATGTCTTCGGCTTCTCTCAGGCGTCCAGCTTTCTGATGGGTAAGCGCTTGCTCGATTTCTGTCACGGATGGCTCAGTTACGCGTTCCACGGAACCACCTTTTAATTAATTTCAAGGATGCCGAATGCCTGGGCTAGGTGTCCACATACCTCAGCCGTATATCATGGCCGCGATCGCGGGACACCAGGGGTACATTCGTGCATCGATTACGACACCCCTCCCGAAAGCGAGGACGATCGGACTGATCATACAGGTTTGAGTGGGACAGAATGGCGCGGTTTTCTCGAGGGGGAATGCGAGGATCCGGAAAGGGCGGTCATGGGCACCACCGAAGTATCTCGGGAGGCTGTCGGAAGAGGCAAGAGTGAGACGAGAGGTGGGGGGCATTAGGTTGCGTGGAGCGTTAGGGATTTGTTGTTGTAAAGATACAACAGATTTAGGCTTTTGTCGCAACAGCGCAAAAAATAGTTGCTTCTATGAAAATCACTGTGCTATATAAGCTACGTCAACGCTGTGGTATAGGCGTTGGTATGACCCATCTACAACAACCTGAATGAGGAGACCATTCATGGCTAAAGTACAACTTCAACCGACGTTGCTCAGCACGGCGGTCGCGGCCGGCCTGGCGGCGGCGGCGCTGCCCGCGCATGCGCTCTCATTGGGCATCTCGGGGCAGATCAACAAGCAGATGAGCTACGTCGATAACGGCAACGAGACAGCCTTTGCCGTCTTGGACAACAGCAACAGCGGCAGCCGCTTTCGCTTCACCGGGGA
>JABAOH010073217.1_pt1 | contig 24889 bp, 24 predicted proteins | sample 7062181 | NCBI WGS metagenome assembly JABAOH01 (sample SAMN14538630, study PRJNA623070) | marine sediment metagenome | biome: marine biome [ENVO:00000428]; feature: marine pelagic biome [ENVO:01000023]; material: deep marine sediment [ENVO:00002113]; isolation source: pool of 5 deep marine... | reverse complement strand
TCCGTGGCGAAGCACTCGATGACGGCGAACAGGGCCTCGCGCTCCTCGGCAGCCCGTCGGGCCCGGGCTCGCTGGTGCGCTCGCGACCAGGAGGCGTCGAGGATCACCGAATTGCCGCGGGCCAGCTCCTTCCGTGCCTCTTCGATCAGAGCATCGTAGGTCTTCTCGGTCCACTCGGGCGAATAGATGTCCGCGCCGAACGGCACGCGCCGCTCTTCCTCGGGGTCGAGGCCGGCGAGGCGTTTTCGCAGCACGTCGCTGTGCCAGACCCGCACGCCGGCCCGGCGACCCAACTCCTCGGCCTGCCGGGTCTTGCCCGTTCCCATCAGGCCGGCCAGCAGCACGAGCCGCGGTCGCAGGCGGCGGGCGTCGACCAGCGAGAGGTCGAAAAAGCGGCGCGCCTCGTCGGCGGCGGCAGCCTTCTCTTCGCGGCTGGGCCCCGGCTGGTCGATCACGAAGGAGCGGACTTTTCCGCGAACGTAGGCGCGATACGACTCGTAGAAGCGGAGCAGCGTCGGGATGCGATCATCGCTCGAATGCCGGAAGTAGGCTTCGAGGAACGACTCGGCCAGGTCGGGCGCGCTGCGGTAACGCAAATCCATCGAGAGAAACGCGGCGTCCGCCAGCGTGTCGGAGTAGCGGAAGCGCTCGTTGAACTCGATGCAATCGAGCACGTGGGCGGCCCCGGTCTTGGGGTCGATGAATATGTCGTCGGTCTGCAGGTCTCCGTGGCAGTCGCGGATCCAACCCTGAGCGATGCGCTGCTCGAACAGGTCGGCGTAGGCGCGCATGAAGCGCTCGATCTCAGTTTTGCAGGTCGCCCATGTTTCCCGGCTCAAGGTCCGACCGATAAACGGCTCGGTCTGCTCGAAGTTCTCGCTCCAGTTGTGCCGCACCGTCTCGAGCGAGCCGAAGCGGGCGATTTGCGGCGTGGAGGCCGCGCGTCGGTGGAAGTCGGCGATTAGCCGCCCCAAATCCTGCATCATCTCGGGGCGCGCGTCGCCCAGGGCGACAAGGCTGGACAGACGCTGCTCCTCGGGCAGCCGCTTCATCACGACGGCGACCTCCTCGACCAGTGCCGGCGCGTTGAAGCTCAGGCCACCGTCTGGCTCGCGGTGTACCGCCGCGACGTCGAGGTAGACCTCGGGCGCGACGCGCCGGTTGAGCTCGAGCTCGGCGACCGCGGCGGCGCGGCGCTTGTCCAGCGTGGAGAAGTCGAGAAAGCCCAGGTTTACAGGCTTCTTCACCTTATAGACGAAGTCGCCGGCGAAGAAGAGGTGTGAGACGTGAGTCTGCCGGTGTTCGACCCTGGGGACCTCGTGCTCGTAGCTCTCGGGGTCGAGGAAGAATTCAAGGATCTCCTGGGTCAGGTCAGCGTGGCTCACCTGGAGCCGCCTTCCCGGTCGATCCCGAACGCATCGAGCCGCTCGAGCGTGCGGGCTCGGATATCGCCCGGGTCCAGTCGCGGTCCGCTGGACACGCCGCCCTTCATCTGCAGCGTCAGCAGCGGCTCGACATCGGCGCCGCACTCGGGGCAACGGTCGGGCCAGTCCTCGGAAGTGTGTAGTGGCACGATATCGTCCTCGTGACAGCCGGTACAGCGGAGCACCTGTTTCGCGCCCGACCACTTGCCGCGCTTGGCGATTGGGGCGCCTTCGATCTCGACGATGTCCATGCTGTAGTCGAGCACCGGCGCGGCGCTGATGAATGTCCCCACGCCGAAACCATCGACGACGGGCTTAAGCTCGCGGATCGCTTCTTCATCGATGCCGCCGCTTACGAACAGGTCGACATCCTCGAAACCGCGCAGGTCCAGCTCCCAGCGCACCTCGCTGAGAATGTCGAAGAAGTCGCCGCGCCGACTGCTGGGCGTGTCGAGGCGCACGGCCGCCAAGCGCGCGCCCAGCGCCTCCGCGACCTGGAGGGCCGCGAACTTCTCGTCGGTGAATGTGTCGATGAGGGAGATGCGCGGCACCTTCTTCTCGATCACCTCGTCAAAAGCCTGTGTCGCGCGGACGGTGTCGCCCATGACGAGGATCAACGCGTGCGGTATCGTTCCGACCGGCTCGGTTCCCAGAAGCTCCGCGCTCGCCACCACCGCCACACCGTCACAGCCCCCCAGATACGCGGCCCGTTCGATCATCGGCGCGATCGCCGGGTGCATTCGTCGGGCCCCGAAGCTGATCACCTTGCGGTCGGCGCCCGCCGCCAGCCGGCAATGTGCCGCGCGCGTGGCGATGCCGGAGGCCTGGCAGATCAATCCGAGCACCGCGGTCTCGTAGATTCCGAACTCCCGATAGCTCCCCTCGATCTCGAGGACGGGCTCGAGCGTGCGGAAGATCTGGCCCTCCTCCATCGCTCGAACGTTGACGTTGATGCCCTCGAGCAGGTGGACGACCTCTTCCAAGCCGGCGAACACCGCCCACTCCCAATCGGCGGGCAACGACTTCGCCACGAATTCCGCGCGCACATATGCGTCGAGCCCCTTCGCGTCGAGTATGGCGGCGGTGCGCTGGAAATAAACGTCGGTGACCGCGCCAGCCTTGATCTGCTCCGGCGTGGCGATGTGAAAGCCTCTCAAGATCGATCGATCCGCAATCAGCTCTTCTTGGCGGTCTTGGCGAAGAACGAGCTGAACTTCTGCTCCAGCTTACGACCGCCGCACTTGGGGCACTTCGGCCGCTTCTTCGCGTGCTCCTCGATGTGATGCCGGACGCTGAAGGATTTCCCGCAATCTTTGCAGTGATACTCGTACAGCGGCATCCTGGCCTCCTTACCTCGGCTGGAGACCGAGTCGGGGGTTACTCTCGCACGACCGGGGCGAACTTGGAGCGCTAAAACTAACACTCCGCCCGACGGCGCGGGAGGGAGGTTTCGGTGGGCGGTGGGCGGAGGGCGGTGGGCGGTAGCCGCCCCCTCTGCATGCAGCCTGGGCGCCGGACCGGCGGCCGGGCGGCTCCGCCGTCCGGTCGTCAGGTGCAAGAGAGCGGGGATTCGGCGCTCGGACGCCGGCATCGCCGCCTGCGAGCGGTTTCGTTAGCTTTGAGTATACCGAGAACGCTGGGGAATCGTATGAGCGAGGCCGCGTGTCGCTGGCGGACGATCGAGCACACGGCGGATCTCGCCGTGGAGATCGAGGCTCCGACGCTGGGTCGCCTGTTCGAGACCGGTGCCTTGGCGCTGGCGGGTGTGCTCCTCGGCAGGGAGGCCGGGTCGGCACCGGGAGAAGCGAGCGGTGCCGCGCGGCAATGGCGGGAGCTGGACCTGGCCGCGGCCGATCGAGAGGCGCTGCTCGTGGATTGGCTGCGCGAATTGTTGTTCGTCCAGATGACCGAGGGGCTCGTGCTGACGGCGGCCGAGGTGACGGGGCTGGACGCGAACCGGCTGACGGCCCGGGCCGCGTTTGCCGAGCCGGCGCCGGGGCGACCGGTGGAGCGAGAGTTGAAAGGTGTGACGTACCACGACCTGGTGGTGGAGCGCCGCGGCGAAGGCTGGTTCGCCCGGGTCGTATTCGATCTGTGATGACTGGCAGCAGGTAAAGGATATGGCTGTCGAAGGCTACAAACTCGAGCGGATAGACGATCACCGTTGGCGTATCCCGCGAACCGGCCCAATGCTGACGGATGGGCTGGTGTTCGCCGACGACGAGCTCATTCCTCACATCGAGTCGGACAAGAGTCTGCAGCAGGTGGCGAACGTGGCGTGCCTGCCCGGAATCCAGGGTCCGTCGATCGCCATGCCCGACATCCACTGGGGCTACGGCTTCCCGATCGGCGGCGTCGCCGCCTTCGACCTGGAGGAGGGGGTCATCTCGCCCGGCGGCGTGGGCTACGACATCAACTGCGGCGTGCGGCTGTTGCGCTCCGATCTAACGGTGAACGACCTGCGCCCGCGCCTGTCCCGGCTCATGGACCGTCTATACCAGATGGTCCCGTCAGGCGTTGGCGCCGCGCGTTCCGACCTCAAGCTCAGCGCTAAAGAGGTGACCCAGGTGTTGGTAAAGGGGGCGGCCTGGGCGGTGAGTCATGGTTGCGGCTGGTCCCAGGATCTGGATCGGATCGAAGCGGGCGGCTGCATCGACGGCGCCGACCCCGACCAGATCTCGCAGCGGGCGCTGGAGCGGGGTCGTGCGCAGGTCGGCACCCTGGGGTCAGGCAATCATTTCATCGAGATCGGCTATGTGGGCGAGATCCACGATCAGGCGGCGGCGACGGCGCTCGGGTTGGCGAAGGACGGCATCACCGCGTTCATCCACTCGGGGTCGCGGGGGCTCGGCTACCAGGTGTGCGACGACTACCTGAAGACGATGCTGCGGGCGTCGGACAAGTACGGCATCGTCTTGCAGGATCGGCAGCTCTGCTCGGCTCCCCTCACCTCCGATGAGGCACGGCGTTACCTGGCGGCGATGCGCGGCGCGGCCAACTACGCCTTCTGCAACCGGCAGATGATGGCGCATCGGGTGCGAGAGACGTTCTCTGAGGTGCTGGGCCAGAGCGCCGAGCGCCTGGGGCTGCGCCAGGTCTACGACGTGGCTCACAACATCGCCAAGGTCGAGACGCATCGAGTCAACGGGCGCGAGAAAAAGGTGTGTGTGCACCGCAAGGGCGCCACCCGCGCCTTTCCGCCGGGCCACACCGAGGTGCCCGAGGCGTACCGGGGCGTGGGTCAGCCAATCTTCATCCCCGGCGACATGGGCCGCTACAGCTACGTGCTGGTGGGGACCGAGGGCGCGTACAACGAGACCTTCGGTTCCACCTGCCACGGCGCCGGCCGCATGATGAGCCGCAAGCAGGCCAAACGCACCGCGAAGGGGCGGGCCATCGTGCGAGAGCTGGAGGACCGTGGCATCTTGATCCGCGCCGCCTCGCGGGCGACGGTCGATGAGGAGATTTCCGAGGCGTACAAAGACGTGAAGAACGTGGTTGAGGTGGTCCACCGCGCCGGGATCGGAAAGATGGTGGCGCAGCTGCGGCCGCTCGGTGTGTTGAAAGGGTGAGGGAGATGTCGGGGATCAGGAAGGTGCTGGCGGCCAGCGACGGAAGCGAGCACGGAGGCAACGCCGTGGTCACGGCGGCCGCCTGGGCGCAGCGGGCCGGCGCCGAGTTCGAGGTTACGACCGTGGTCGAGGTTCTGCTTCTGCCGCCCGCCTACGCGCCGCTGGGTGTGGACGCGGCGGAGTATGAGCTGGCCTTCGTCAAGGAGGCGCGCGAGAAGGTGGAGGAACAGGTGCGCGCAGCCGGTGCTGCGGATGCGCCCCTCCACGTGCGCGCCGGCCTGGCTCCGCAGCTGGTTAACAAGGTGGCGGAGGAGACGGGCGCCGATCTCATCGTCGTAGGCGCCAACCCCGAGCCGGTGCTGGCACGGAGCCTGATCGGGTCAACGGGCCGGCGGATCCTCTACCTCGCCAACCGGCCCGTCCTGGTGGCCAGCGAGGCCCGGCGCGAGCCGTTTCGCCGCGTGCTGGCGGCGATCGACCTCTCGGAAGTGTCGCGTGCCGTGCTTGAGGCGGCCTGGGCGATCGCCGAGGCCGACAAGGGCGAGCTGCGCGCGCTCTTCGTCCTGGAGCCTCTGCCGATGATGCTGGCGCGGATGGCGGGTGACCGCGAGGAAGACCGGCGGCGCAAAGGCCGCGAGGAGACGGAGCGCGTGCTCGAGGCGGCGGGGCTGTTGGGTGTGGAGGCGGCTCAAGGTCGCATGCGCGAGGGCCATGCGGGCCGCGAGATCCTCGAGGAGGCGCAGGACTGGGATGCTGACCTCATCGTCGTGGGCTCTCACGGTTTCGGTTTCTTCGACCGGTTGATGCTGGGCAGCACGGCACTCTTCGTGCTCCGACACGGACATCGAGCCACTGTGATCGTGCCCCACGGCGAGCCAAGCGATTAGCTGCGGTGATTGAAAGGGGACTCCATGTACAACCTCAGGCGCGTGCTGGCAGCCACCGACGGGAGCGAGCATGGCTTGGCCGCTCTGATCACCGGGTCGTCCTGCGCCGAACGGTTCGGAGCGGAGCTTGCCGTGGTGAGCGTGGCCGAGGCCGTGATGCTGCCGTTGGGAGTGGAGACGACGACCCTGCATCAGACGTTGACGGAGGACCTGCAACGAAAAGTGCTGGCCCAGGCGGCCGAGGCCGGCGCCGCCGACGCGCCGGTCCACCTGCGCAAGGGCTTGGCCGCCCCGACGATCAACGACGTGGCCGAGGAAATCGGAGCCGATCTGATCGTCGTCGGCGCCCACCCGAGGCCGGCGGTGGCGCGGTTTCTCGTGGGCTCGACGGCCGAGCGGGTGATCCGCCTGGCGCACGCCCCCGTGCTCGTGGCGACCGAGGGCCGGACCGAGCCCTTCCAGCGTATCCTGGTGGCGGTCGACCTGTCGGCCCAATCGCGGCCGGTGCTGGCGGTGGCTTTGGGGATCGCCGCGGCCTGTGGAGCGGCGGTGCGAGCGCTCTACGTGCAGGATCGGCTCACCCCCATGCTGCTGGAGGCGGCGCTCTTCGACGAGAAAGAGACGCGCCACGCCGCCGCCGTCCAGCTGCGCAAGACTGTGGCTAAGATCGCCGTGCCGTCAGAGGTCATGATGAGCCAGGAGATCCGCGAGGGGCACGCGGGTCACGAGATCCTCCACGCCGCCGAGGAGTGGGGCGCCGACCTTATCATTATGGGCACCCACGGTTTCGGGTTCTTCAACCGTTTGCTGCTGGGAAGCATCTCGGTCTACGTGTTGCGCCACGGCCATCGGGCCACCTTGATCGTGCCGCGCCTCGCGGACAAGCCGACCTAGGCGGCCGTCCCTTCGGTGGGAGCCGGCGTGAGGACGCGTTGCCGCCGCCGGCTCCCAGTTTTGGACTCTACCCTCGACTGCCTTACGCTGCGTCGTCCCGGACCATCGCCTCCAGGGCGACCCGGGGACAGATATTCGAGCGAATGTAGTCGATGAGAGTGGTGGCGAGGCCCCGGATACGCGCCTCGATCTTCTTGTCCCTGATCTCGCCGTTCGCGTCGAACACCTGCCGCACGTTCGCCACCGACACCGGTCCCGGCAGCACGATGGCTCCCACGTGCGAGCAGACGCCACGCAGGCTCTCGAGGGCTTTGATCGCGCCAATCTGTCCGGCGGCCACACCGAGGAGCGCCACAGGCTTACCGGCGAGGGCCGAAGGGAAGCCCAGGTTCTCGATCACCAGCTTGATGACGCTGGAATAGCCGCCGTGGTATTCCGGTGTGGAAAGCACGACGCCCGTGGCTCGCGAGACCAACTCTCTGAGAGTTTCCGCGTCGGAGGAACCGTCCTCTTGGCCCGGGAAAGATAGAGTGACGTCGGCCGGGCGGACGATGTCCAGGCCGATCTCGGCGTGCGTGCCGATCTCGTCAGCCACCAGCGCCAGCGCCTTCTCGGTGTAGTTTCCTGGCCGCACGCTCCCGGAAACAGCGAGAATTCGGATGCTGCTGCTCGCTCTTGCGCTCACTTCTTTCCTCCCCTCTCTCTAGATGTCGTGGGAGCTCGACTGCACCGGACCCCGGGCTTATGCGATGGCCACTCAGCGTGCTGGTGGAGATCGCGCGGGAATCCATTGTGGACGATTGTAGGGGGCTCGAGAGATCCACGCTACCAGAGATGATGCCGCCCCGGCACCCGTGTAAACGCCGGGCCGCCTCGCGACGTCACAAGGTCGAAAACGGGCCGGGAGTCTTGTGAGCGAGCCGAGCAGAAGCGATGAGAGCGTTTCCACGCTGGTCAGGAAAGCTCAGGCCGGCGACGAGTCAGCCTTCGAGCGTCTGGTCCGGCTGTACTACGAGCGGGTCCACCGCTGGGCGCTGGCCAAGACCGGCGACCGGGATGACGCGGATGATGTTGCGCAGGAGGCGTTGCTGAGGATGCACCGGGGTCTGGCCAACTTCGATGGCCGCTCCCGGTTCACCACCTGGATGTACCAGGTGACCCGGAGCGCCGCGGCGGATTTGCATCGCAGGCGCAGCCGGCGGCGGCGGTTGGGGGCTCAGCTCGAGGCGCGGACGCTGGGCGAGTCGCAAGAGGCGCCGCCGGAGGGTGAGCTGGACCATCGCCGAGTNNGATCTGATCGACCTGCAGGGGTTCGGGTCGTCGGAGGTCGGCGCGATGCTGGGCATGGAGCCGGTCACGGTTCGTTCGCACCTGCTCCGAGCGCGCAGGGCGATCCGCGCCAGGATACTGGAGAGTCACCCGGAATTGGTGGAAGGCTATGGCGATTGACTGTCGGGCCGCGCTGGAGCGGCTGCTGGAAGCGGACCCCACCGAGTTGGCGGGCCGGGGCGACGGCGTGCTGGCGACGCACGTGCGCGATTGCCCGCGCTGCGCCGCCGTGGCTGCCAAACTGCTCGCCGGCCAGGACGAGCTGAGCGGCGCGCTGGACGCGTTGCGGCCAGCCACGGGCGTTGAGTCGGCGCTCGGTGCGCTGCGCAGTCGTCGACGGCATAGCGCCTGGACCCGGTGGAGCTGGCGTTGGGCGGTGCCGTTGGCGGCGGCGGCGGCGCTGGCCGGCGTGCTCGTCCTCCGTTCCGTCGATACGGAGCGGATGCCGGGTGAGATCGTCGCCCGGCCGGCGGCTTCGATCGAGCCGCTGGTCGAGATGGCGACAACGCAGAACGTGATGGTGTTCGAGACGAGAGATCGGTCGGCGAAGGTGATCTGGTTCTACTAAGCGGAGGCGAGTGACATGCGAGGTTTCAAATCGTTGATGTGGATGCTAACGGCGATGGGTATCGCCGCGACCGTGGTCGGAGGCAGCGTCGGTTGCGGAGACGGGCAGGGACGTGATCTGGAAGTGCGCACCTTCAAACTCGAGTATCTGGAGCCTGCGGCTGCGCACCGGATCATCGACCCCTACATTTTCGGCGAGCGTGGCGGCTCGGTCAGCATGGATGAGCAGACGCGGACCATCACCGTGCGCGAGACGGCAGAGATGTTATCGCGGATCGAGGAAGTCTTGACGCGCTACGACCAGCCCGAGCCGAGCGTCAAGCTGCACTTCCGGCTCGTGGAAGCGAACGGCAAGCCAGCGGCCGACGACCCGCGGTTGGAGGAGATCGCGGCGGCGTTGCCGGCTGATGTCTTCCGGTTCAAGAACTACCGACTCATCGGCGAAACGGTGATGACGGGCATCGAGTACAGTGGCGTCGCGCAGGGCGTAGTCGCGGATGGCCAGCGCTACATGATTGAGGGAGGCATCGGCGAAGTGCGCGCGACGGGTGACAGCGGGACGGTGAGGCTCCAGGTGACCCTCCAGGCCGATCGATATGGAACCGTCTTCTCCACCGGGGTGAACGCGCGAATCGGTCAATTGTTGGTGCTGGGATCGGCCCAGCCGGATCCGGATCGTGGCGCCCTGATTCTGGCGGTGCGGGCGGATCTGGAGCGGCCCTAGAACAGAATGCGAGCGGTTTGAGCCACGGCGAAGCAAACGGCGAAGGCGATGGCCAGTGGCATCAGCGCGCCCAGCGTCGTCCACTTCGCGCTCCCCGTCTCTTTATACATCGTCCAGATCGTCGTCGAGCAGGGGTTGTGCAGAAGCGAGAAGAGCATCAAGGAGGCGGCGGTGAGCAGGGTCCAACCCTCCTGTCCAACCAGAAGACCCTGCAGTTCGGAGAGGCTGTCGATCTCGATCATCATGCCGGCGCCAGTGTAGGCCATCAGCATGGTGGGCACGACGATCTCGTTGGCCGGGATGGCGATGATGTAGGCGAGCAGGATGACGCCGTCGAGTCCGAGCGCCTGTCCGAGGGGATCGAGAAGGCCCGAGATCGACGCGGTCAGCGTACCCCCGCCCACCGAGATGTTGCTCAGCAGCCAGATCACGCCGCCGGCGGGCGCGGCCATCAGCACCGCCCGCCAGAGCACGAACAGCGTGCGGTCGATGATCGAGGTGTAGAGGATCTGCCCGATGTTCGGGCGGCGGTACGGCGGCAGCTCGAGCGTGAAGCTGCTGGCCTCTCCTTTGAGCACGGTCCGTGACAGGGCCCACGACACGATCAACGTGAAGATCACCCCGACCACGACCACACCCACCACCGCGCCGGCCGCGGCGAGCGAGGCGACCACGGGTGGAAACTTCGCCGCCACGAAGACGATGCTCAGCATGATCAGCGTGGGGAAACGCCCGTTGCAGGGGACGAAGTTGTTGGTGAGGATCGCGATCAGCCGCTCGCGCGGCGAGTCGATCACCCGGGCCGAGATCACACCGGCGGCGTTGCAGCCGAAGCCCATGCTCATGGTCAGCGCCTGCTTGCCGTGAGCGCCGACCCGCTTGAACAGCCAATCCATGTTGAAGGCGACGCGCGGTAGATAGCCGAGGTTCTCGAGAATCGTGAACAGCGGGAAGAAGATGGCCATCGGCGGCAGCATCACCGACACCACCCAGGCCAGGCCTCGGTACACGCCGTGCCACAAGAAACCGGTCAGCCACCACGGCATCCCGATGGCGTTGAACAGGCCCGCCGCCAGATCCTCGATCCGGAACAGCGCCAGTGCGATCATCTGGGACGGATAGTTGGCGCCGACGATCGTGAGCCAGAAGACGGCGGCGAGGCCGAACAGCATGATCGGCAGACCCCAGACGCGCGACGTGACGATGCGGTCGACGCGCTCGTCCCAGCTCGGGCCTCGGGGTCGGCCCGCCTGCACGGCGCGGCCGGCGATCGCCTGCGCGTCGGCGTAAATCGACTGGACGATCTGATCGCGAAACGACACCTCGAGGCCGCGTCGCAACTGCTCGGCGGTCTGGAGGATCGTCTCGGATGTGGCGGCGCGGCTGTTCATCACGCCTCAGACTGCGCGGCCACCGGCTCCGCGCCCTGCTCCGCGACAAGCTCGGCCAGCTCGCCCCTGCGGATCGCGTTCTCGACGCGCTTGTCTCCCTCGAGCAGCCGCATCGCCACCCAGCGGGCGTTCGGAAGCCCGGGGTAGGCCGACTCGATCATCTCGACCAGCCGATCGACCGATCGGGCCGCGTCACCGCTGGCGCGGATCCGGTGCGGCCGCGTGGCGATCGCGCCGGTGGCGATACCGGCCACCGCGGCGGTCAGCTCGTCGATGCCCTGCCCGGTGCGCGCCACCGTCGGTACCACCGGCACGCCCAGCTCCCGGGCGAGGGCGCGGTCGTCAATCCGGATCCCCTTGCGACGCGCCTCGTCCATCAGGTTCAGACAGACCACGGCACGGTCGGTGATCTCTAGGATCTGCAGCGCCAGATTTAGATTCCGCTCCAGGACCGTGGCGTCCATCACGATCAGCACACAGTCGGGCCGGCCGAAGAGGATGAAGTCACGCGCGATCTCCTCGTCGGTGGAAGCGCTGAGCAGCGAGTAGGTACCGGGCAGGTCCACCAGCTTGTACCGCTTTCCGTCGTACTCGAAACCGCCCTCCGCCCGCGCCACGGTCTTCCCGGGCCAATTGCCGACGTGCTGTCGAAGGCCCGTGAGCGCGTTGAAGACCGTGCTCTTCCCCGTGTTCGGGTTGCCGGCGAGCGCGACGACGTGATCCCAGTCGCTGGTGTCGATGCCCAGCCGCCGAAGCTCGACACCGCAGGTGCCGCAGGGCGCGGCCCCCACCATGCGTCGCGGCCGAATCGCTTGCGGACGCTTCGTGGTCATGAGCGCGGCTCCTCGACGCCCGCGCCGGTCGCCGGCTCGATCTCGACCTCGTCTCCCTGTTCGCGTCTGAGCGCGATCAAGGCGCCGCGCACCCGGTACGCCGTCGGCTCACCCATCGGTCCCGGAAAGGCGCACTCGACCAGCGTGCCGGGCGTCAGGCCCAGGTCGAGCAAGCGCCGCCGGTTGAAACCCTCGCAACGCAGTGCCACAACACGGCCCGACTCGCCCGGCTTCAGAGATGAAAGTTTGACCGGCGGCCGCACCGGATGGGGGAGCTGCGCCACGAAGACGTTGCTCGCCACGACCGGCGCAAGCACGCGCTCGCTCTCTCCATCCCAGATGACCAGTCGCCGCTCGCCCGCCTCCACGATCTCGAGATGCATCCCGACGGCGAAACCGGCGGCCACGATCTGCGCCATCAGCTCCGGCGGCTCGTCCTCCAGGTGTACGACCTTCGCGGGCCGGCCTGGAGGCCAGTCGGTGAGGGCAGTCGCCTCGACCTTTTCGAGCGCGCCGTTGCTGCTGGGGATCGGGTCGCCGTGCGGATCGGTCTGTGGATAGCCGAGCTGGGCCTCGAGCGCGTCGACCTCCTCCTCCGTCAGAACGTGCTCGCGCCGGTCGGCGGTCGCATGGATCTCCTCCAGCGGCATGCGCAGCTCGTCCGCGAGGTAGCGCTCCAGGAGCCGGTGGGCGCGGATGACTCGACGTGCCAGCTTGCGGCCGTCAGTTGAAAGACGAACCCCGGGACCGGTCGACTGCACGAGCCCACCGGTCTCCATCTCGCTGATCAGGTCGAGCGCGCGCTTGACGCTCAGGGCGAGCTTGCCGGCCAACGACTCGACCGTCGCCAGCGGGCCGCGCAGCTCGCGGGAGTGGATGTGCTTGAGCGCATCCTCCACCCGGGCGCGCCCGGCCAGCCGGCGTGCGCGGCGCCAGCGCGCCAGGAGGCCGCGCCGGGGCCAAAGGATGAGGATCGCGACGGCGAGGGCAGCCGAGAGGGCGAAGAGCAGGAGATTGGCCATTTTAGGTTTACCTAATCCATCTTTTAGGCACCACTAAACATAATCTAGCCGCTACACGCCTCCTCGGCAAGACCCTCCTCGACGGCCCGACGTTGGAAAACCGCGCGATGCCCTCAGGAACTTGAATGGGGCGGTCGCAACCGGAAGGACGTCGGGGCTGGGCCTCGACGGCAAGTCTCAACACGAAAACAGGTTACGCGTCGAGCCCTCCTTGCCCCGGCCCGGGCATGTGCTTTGCCTCGCCGGGCGTGCGGTTGCGGCTGCTGGTCGCCGGAGCGGAAGGGTGTTCTGGGGAACGGCCCGGCGATGGGCGCCGCGCGAATCGGAGGTTCGAACATGATCCGCTGGCCTTACTTGGCGTTGTGCGCGCTGCTTTTGGCTTGTGACGGAGATAACGCGACCGATCCGGAGTTTCTCAGAGTACCGCTGGGGTCGGCCTTCAAAGTCTTTCCCGGCGACGTCGCCTCGATACAGGGGACGGACATCGTCGTTCAGTTTCTCACCGTATCGACGGATAACCGCTGCCCACCCGAGCTGACCTGCATCGTGCCGGGTGACGCGGAGATCGATCTTCGGGTTTCCGGAGTCGGCGAGGGCCGACGCGCCATCACGCTCCACACGAACACGGCAGAAGGTCCGAACTCGGATGCGGTGGGGAATTACGTTTTGCAGCTCGTCTGGCTCGATCCGGCGAGTCTGCCGAGACGGATGGACACCTACATGGCGACGCTCATCGTCGTCGCGGTTCGATGAGAACGTTCTGGCTCGCGGTCGCCGCGCTCGTTCTCGCCGGTTGTTCCGACAGCACGGGACCGGTACCGGACGAGCTTGCACTGAACGTTCGAAAGTGGGAGAAGCGGGGACCGCCCTCGTACAGCTACGACTATCAGGCGATATGCTACTGCATCGACTCCGTGCTGCGGCCGGTCAGGATCTCGGTGACAGGCGGAGCGGTCAGCCAGGTGGTGTTTCGCGACACTCAAGAGATGGTCGCCGCTGAAGGACTCGACGGCTACCCGACGGTCGAGGACCTGTTCCAAGTCATCCGCGACGCCATCGCACGCGACGCGCACTCGATCGAGGTGCGCTACGATCCTCTGTTCGGGTATCCCACCGAGGCATCGATCGATTACCAGGAAAACATCGCCGACGAGGAGTTCGGTTTCCGGGCCTCGGATCTGACGGCGATCGAGTAGCTGCGGGCGGCCGCGTCTCCTTACGGCTTGGGGGCGCGGCCGCCTGTCTCAGCCGAAGAACCGGCGGGCGGTTTCTGCCAGGACCCGGGCACAGGTCACCACCGAGTCGAGATCCACCCACTCCACGGCACCGTGCGCGCCGGCTCCGGCCGGCCCGTAGTTGAGGCTGGGGATGCCCGCGGCGTCGAAGATGGCTGCGTCGGTCCAGTAGGCGACGCCGGTCTCCACCGGCTGCGCTCCGGTGACGGTGGCCGCGGCCTCGCGGAGGCAGCGCGCGACCTCGGCCTCGGGGTCGCAGACCAGCGGCGTGCGGTGGAAGAAGGTATTGACCGTCGCCTCTTCTCCGGTGTTGTGAATCGCCCGTTCCAGCTCGAGTGAAACCTCCTGCGGCGACTCGCCGGGGAGCGTGCGTCGCTCGACCTGAAGGCGACAGAGCGGCGCGTAGGTGGAGATACCGGCGCCACCCTCGATCAGGGCGCAATGAAGCGACGCCGGGCCCAGCTCCGGGTGCTCGCGTCCTCGCAGCTCCTCCCGGTCCAAGCGCTCGAGCTCGCAGATCACGCGCCCCATCTTGCCGATCGCGCTGACACCGAGGTCCCAGCGGCTGCCGTGGGCGGCGACGCCGCGGGTGACGATCTCGCTCCAGACGAAGCCTTTGTGGGTGAGGATCAGCCGCCCCTCGGTGGGTTCGGTGATGATACAGCCGTCGGCCTCGGGATGGTGGGCAACGAAGTGATCGGCGCCGATGCTCGAGTGTTCTTCGTCCACGACGAGGGCGACCTGCAGGCGGCCCGCGAGGCCGGCGTCGGCGAGCGAGGCCGCGGCGGCCATGGCGGCGGCAACGCCTCCTTTCATGTCATAACTTCCGCGGCCGAATAACCGGCCGTTTTCGAGGCGTGGCTCGAAGGGCGCGATCTCCATATCGCTGGCGCTCACGGTGTCGATGTGTCCGCACAGTGCGAGCGTCGGGCCCCGGTCGGCTCCGACCTGCGCGACCAGGTTGGGTCGTCCCGGGGCTACCTCTTCGAGGACGGCGTCGATGCCCCGGGCGGCGAACCAGCTGCGGGCGCGCTCGGCCACGGCGGCCTCACCCTCCGATTCCTCCGGGGCGAGCGTTGGGTTTACGGATGGCGTGCGGACGAGATCCTCGAGCAGCTCGAGCACGGTCTCGCGGGAGATGGGGCTTTCTGGCATCGCTCGGCTCCATGGCGGATTACGATTGCAGACGCGAGAGCTCAGGGCGCGTCGGGCCACAGCTTTGGCGGTGGCGGTGCATTGACGGCGGTGGCGGCTGCGCAGACAATAGCGGGTGAGATCGGTGGGGGGAAAGATGATCACCCGGTGATCGACCGGGGGAACACCACGGCCGAATTTGCCGCCGGTCTCGTACACTCGGCGCTCGGGGGCAACATCCTCTGACCTGGAGGTATCGTGAGGAAAAGCGGAGTGTGGATCTGCGCGCTAGCCGCGCTGGCGGCGTACGGCTGTGGCGGCGATGCGGGTCAGGGGGGTGTGGTGATCGACACGATCGGAGGCGTGCCTTCGGTCATGAGCCCGGAGCGCGGACTTCTGGGTGACTCACTGCCATGGAAGCTGACCCAGTATTTGTTGGTCGCTGGGGACCAGCTGTTCGAGCGCAAGGCGGCCGACTACGCCCTCGACGCGGGCATCCTTCCCAACGGCGGTGTGCTGGTCCTGGATTCGGGTAACCGGCGTGTGCTCCGCTTTGGGCCGGCGGGCGACTACGTGGGCTTTTTCGGCGGACCGGGCCAGGAGCCCGGCCAGTTCGTGACGCCGTTCTTCATCGAGGTGGCGGGTTCGCGGATCTATGTGGTCGATTCGGGTCTCAACCGGATCACCGCCTTCGACACGGCGGGCATCTTCCTCTCGCGGTTCCAGGTCGATCTGGCCGGGCTGGCGGGAACGACGCCGGTGTTCGCGGCCGGAGACGACGACGAGCTGTACGTGGCCGCGGAGCCCGTCCCGTTTCTGGAAGCGGCGCGCGACACCGGTCTGGCGGTGATCTACCATGTCAACATGGCGGGCCGGATCGCCGACACCGTGGCCAGCTTCCCCGCCTCCACCTGGTCAAGCATCGAGCGCGAGGAAGGCCAGGCGACCTTCATCAAGACGCGCCTCGCGCCCACGCCGCGCGTCTCGGCGGCGCCGGGCGCCGTCGCTCTGGCCCTCGGGGCCCGCTATCTGATCGAGATTCGCAGCCCCAGCGGGTCACTGCTGCGGCGCGTGGCGCGCCAGTACGAGAACGTGGCGATCACGCCTGCCATCCGGGACAGCATCATCCGCGAGATGGCGGAAGGCCCGCGCCAGCTCCCGCGTGAGTCGCTGGAGCTGCTGCCCTTCGCTCCGGTGGTCCCGGCCATCGACGATCTGGTACTGGACGATCGCGGGCGCCTCTGGGTGAGCGTCTATGGCGGGGCGACTCGCTACGACATCTTCGACGCCGACGGGCGGTTTCTGGGGCCGCTCTTTTTGCCTCAGCCGGTCAAGCTGGTCGATGTGCGCGGCGAGCGAGTATGTGGGACGATCCCGGGCGCCGGGGCGCAGTCGGCCGTCGTCTGCTATCGACTGCGCGAGAGCGGTGGCTGAGCTTCTCCGCGGAGCGGGCGCGAGCCGCCGGTGGTTCCGCCCTCTCGTAAGAGCATCCGAAGGTCAGCTCGTGATGTCTTCGCCGCGTAGTCGCTGGAGCGCCAGGCGCGCCGCCTCGACGCGAGGTTGGAGGTGCGGGTCGGCGTCGCTCCACAGTTCGAGGAAGCGCGCGTAAGAGCGCGCAGCCTCGTCAAGCTCGCCGCGCCGCTCGTGCAGTTCGGCGCGATGATAGAAGGCGAGCGGTTCGATCCAGGGGCTCCAGTAGAGCGAGGCGTAGATGGTCAGCGCCTCGAGCCCTCCGCCGCGATCCTCCACCAGGTGAGCCAGCCAGTAACGATCCAGGTCACGGGCGCGGTTCCAGGTGGCGTTGATCATCGCGAGCCCGCGGCGCAACCGAGCGACGGCGGTGTCGACGCTGTCCCGTGCCGCGGCAATCCGGCCGCTCAGCGTCAGCGCCTGGCCGCGCAGCGAGCGCGCCCGCTCCAAATAGCCTTCCATCTCCGCGGTGTCGGCCTTGGCCTCCAGCCAGGCCACCGTGGCGTCGGCTTCGTCGTTGGCACCCCGGCGCGCCGCGGAGACGGCCAGAGCAGGGACCGGCCGGTCTACGGACGTCGCCAGACGCTCCACCAGCGCATTCGAGGCCGAGTCGCCGGCGATGCCGAGCTCGCGGGCGTTGCCCAGCACAAAGAGCACGTCATCCTCGAAGCCTTTCGCCAAAGTCGTGACCTGATCGAACAGATCCAGTGCCAGGGCGACGTGGCCGTAGCGCAGGTGCGCTTCCGCCAGGTGCCAGAAGGCCATGGCCCGGTTCCCCTCGTCGAACCGCGAGTCAGCCAGCGAGAGCGTGACCATCTCGTAGATGGGGAGGTTGGACCCCGAGCCGCGCATGCGAGCGGTCATCCAGTGCAGCAACTCGGCGTCGAGCGTGTCGAGCGCGGCGGCCGCGCGGGCCGAGTCTGCCGCCGGGCCGAAGTGGAGCGGCGTCAGCAGTCGGAAGCTGCGCCCGTACAGCGAGGTCGAGTCCTGTGCCAGGTAAAGGTCGGTCCAGCGGCGGCCGCGCTCCGAGTCACCCTCTAAGTAAGCGATCTCGATCAGGTGGATAAGCGACGGGGCAAAGGCGGAGTCGATCTCCAGGGTGCGCTCCAATGGTCCGATCGCAGCCGTGATCGGCTCGCCCGCCTGCGCGCCCATGTGAAAGAGCGCGTCGCCCAGCCCGTGCCACGCCTCGACGTCGTCGGGGTATCGCTGCACGAGGCTGCGAAACAGCGGGATCGCCTCGAGGTCGCCGTCCACGTCGGCGAGCTTCCAACCGCGGATCAGCAGGCTGTCGCGCTGCGGCAGGCCCGCGCTGTGGCGCTCGGCGGAGGCGAGGTAGCGGGGCACCTCCGAGGAGCCGAGCCCCCGAAACCAGCCGTAGGTCTGGGCGAGGCGGTAGTGGGCGATGGCGAAGGTAGAGTCCGCCTCGATGGCTCGCGTAAACGCTGCCTGAGCGTCGGCGAACTGCAGGCGACGAAACGCCTGCTCGCCCTCCAGGTAGGCGCGCAGCGCCGGGATCGACAACGTCGTCATCGCCGAGACGCGAACCTCCGGCAGGCTGTCGCCCTGCCAGATCCGGCGCAGAAGCTCCAGCGTCAGCCGGTCCACCAGCGCCGTCATCTCGTCCTCGCGCCCCTCCACGGCGGCTGACGCCTCTTTGCGCAGCCAGCGCACCGAATAGAGGTCGGCCGCCAGGCGCACACCGTTCGGCGGAATACGGACAAGGCTGCCGAGAATCACCCGGCCGGCTCCCAGCGAGCCGGCCACCTCCGCGGCCTTGCTGGGCTCGGGCAGCTCGGCCGCGCTGCGCGCCGCCTGGTTCCAGCGGTTGAGCACGGCACGCGGGTCGGACGAGTGAAACTGTCCCGTGGCATCCAGCGCCGTCGCCAACAGATCGACCAGACCCTCCCGCCACAGCTCCTCTCCCACGCCGACCACATGGAAGGGCATCACCGCCACCGCATCCGCCCGCAGCTCCTGCCCGCGCACTCGCATCCAGGCCACGCCCATCCCGATGGTGCCCAAAGCTAGAAAGGCGAGCACGCCCCCGAGTATCGCATAGCGCCAGGTAAAGAGTCGTTCGAATACGCCAACCGCGTCAGCTTCCGCCTCCTCCGTGTCCGTGTCGCTCGCCTCGTTCGCCTGCCGCTGCCGCCGCCGTACTAGCGCCGTCTGAATCACCGACGTGGCCGTTACTACCGGTAGGCCGATGAGCAAAAGGATCAGCGCCGCCGGGAAGAACCAGCCGGGCAGGCCGAATTGTGAGGTGAGGAGGTCGATCGCCTGCAGAACGGCCCAGGCGGCGATCACATAGAAGCCGAGGACGCGGACGAGATGGGCGGAGCGAGCGCGCTCCACGAGACTTCGCAGGTTGGGGCTCAGCATGTCTATATCTATACGGTCAATGGCCGGGCCCGGTCTCCAGTGGCGGCTGGAGAAAGGTGCCCCAGGCTACCGGCCTGGCGCGGGCGTCTTTCTCTCTTGGACGGTGCCGGTGCTCCCATGGTTGCCATGCGGGCTGATCCCTACCGGGCACTACTACGAAAACGCCGGCACGGCCGGTTCCGTTCACTCGGATTCTGACTTCAACTCGCGGGTCACGAAGAAGGGAGGGCGAGAAAGCGCGGTTCCAACCTCGCCGAAGCTATTGACGTCTAAGGTGGCGTCGACGGTCCGACTCGAAAGACAACCGCGGGAGCGGCGCATGCACCCAGCTGCCGGTAAAGTACCAAGATCGCTTAACCGCGTCGGTCCCGGTGTCATGCTGGCGTTCATGATGGCGTGTGCCCCCTTGTCGGACCGCGTGAGGGACGAAGAGGTGACCGTGGGGGCGGTGGAGCGGCATGCGTCGCTCGAGCTTCTCGAGTTCCGGGCTGGGTGGCGAGCGCCGAGGAATAACGAGAATAGATTAGCTGCGACCTCTCCCCACCTGCGTGTAGCGAAAGCACTCGACGACATGGTCGTTGACCATGCCCACGGCTTGCATGAAGGCGTAACAGATGGTGGGCCCGACGAACTTGAAGCCGCGGCGCAGCAGGTCTTTGCTCAGCGCCTTCGACTCGGGCGTCTGCGCCGCAAGCTGTTTGAGCGATCGCCAGGCGTTCCGCTTCGGCGCGCCATCGACGAAGCGCCAGAGGTAAGCGTCGAAGCTGTCGAACTCTTCCTGTACGGCGATATAAGCCTTGGCGTTCTGGATGGCCGACTCGACCTTCCGACGGTTGCGCACGATCGCCGGGTCGCGCAGAAGCGATTCGACTTTTCCTTTCCCGTAGCGGGCGACCTTCGCGGGATCGAAGTTGTCGAAGGCGGCTCTGTACCCTTCCCGCTTCTTCAGGATGGTCTCCCAACTCAGCCCTGCCTGGGCGCCCTCCAGGATGAGAAACTCGAACAGCGTCCGGTCGTCGTGGACGGGGACGCCCCACTCCTGGTCGTGATAGGCGATGGAAAGCTCGGTGGTCGCCCACTCGCAGCGTCGGACTGAACCTCGGGCTGGGTCGCTCATCCTCTGGACCGCGTTACCGGATGCTGGCTGTCGGGGCGTGACTCATACGCCGCCGGCCGCCGGGCCGTCAAGTTTCGGGGCCGCCGACCGCTGCGCCGCCGCTGGCAGCCGGGAGATGACCCGGCGCGGGGCGCGCATTACATTGGTGCGTCGATCTTTCCGGACCAGAAGGGGGTTGAGGAGGGACCCGCATGGGCCTGTTCGATGGCAAGACGGCGCTCGTCTTCGGCGTGGCCAACGAGCGGTCGATCGCCTGGGGTATCGCCCAGGCGCTGCATCGGGAGGGGTGCGAGCTGGCTTTCAGCTATGGCGCGGCCCCGTTGGAGAAACGGGTGCGCCCGCTGGCGGAGAGCCTGGGCGCGCGGTTCGTCGAGGAGTGTGACGTCAGCGACGACACGGCCATCCAGAAGACGTTTGCCAAAGCCAAGGACACCTACGGCACCATCGACGCCCTGGTACACTCCGTGGCCTATGCCGATCGGCGGGATCTGCAGGGGCGCTTCGTGGACACGAGCCGCGACGGATTCAAGATGGCACTGGACATCAGCGCCTACTCGCTGGTGGCACTGACCCGGGCGGTCGAGCCGCTGATGACCAACGGCGGCTCGGTGCTGACGATGACGTACTACGGCTCGGTGAAGGTGGCGCCGCGTTACAACGTGATGGGCGTGGCCAAGGCGGCGCTCGAGGCGTCCGTGCGTTACCTGGCGTCCGACCTGGGGCCGAAGGGGATCCGGGTCAACGCGATCTCGGCGGGCCCGATCAAGACGCTGGCCGCTTCGGCGGTGGGCGGCTTCAAGAAGATCCTCACCTACTCCGAGCAGGCCGCGCCCCTGCGGACGCTGGTCTCGATCGAGGATGTCGGCAACACGGCGCTGTGGCTGTTGAGCGATTGGGGCCGCGCCGTCACCGGAGAGACGGTGTATGTGGATGCCGGCTGGAACATCATGGGGCTCACGGTCCCCATCGATAAGCTCGACGAGCTAAAGGACTAGACGCTCGGTCGACGCCGGTTCCCCCCACGCTTCACCGCTCGCATTCCCGTCGAAGGCCCGTGGCGCCGCAGCCGGCTCGCGAGTTACGCTCTGGGGGAAACCGGCATCTCCCTCGCTGTTGCGATAGGCGCTTTGCCAGCCAACCCGCCGCACCCGCGCCGCGTACGGTGAAGCGAGACGAGCCTTTCGGCGCAGTAATCCTAGACTTCGGATGTGGACAAGTGATGATCACAGAAACGATCGAGCTGAGCACCCGCGGCGACGCGGACATGCACGACATCACGGCGGAGGTGGCGGCGAAGGTGCGCGAGAGCGGGGCGCGCTCGGGGATCGTCACCGTCTTCTGCCCGGGCTCGACGGGCGGCGTCACCACCATCGAGTACGAGTCGGGCGCGCTCTCCGACCTGAAGCGGCTGTTCGATGAGATCTTGCCCGCCGACCGCGACTACGCCCACAACCGGCGCTGGGGCGACGGCAACGGCCACTCCCACGTGCGCGCGGCGCTGCTCGGCCCGTCGTTGACCGTGCCCTTCGTCGATGGACAGCTGTCGCTGGGGGCCTGGCAGCAGATCACCTTCTGCGACTTCGACAACCGGCCGCGCTCGCGCCGGCTGGTCGTGCAGATCGTCGGAGAGTAGTTGTGCGCTGGCGAGTTAGGCGAGGAAACCGTCGTCGTCTTCGTCGAGGGCGAGGCCGAGGACCTCGCGGGCATGGTCGGCGGCCTCTGGAACGACGTAGATGGTCGCGCCCGGGGTGAGTGGACCGTAGAGCATCCCCTCCTGAGACTGGATCAAGTAGGGGATGCCTTCGTTCTCGAGCAGTACGGCCGCCGCCTCGGCCTCGGTCTTGGTGCGGTAGTTGGCGATCTTGGTCAGGTTCTTCATACGGGTCTGTTCGTTCCGGCCCAGCTTCGCTCGAGGCCCGGCGCAGCCTCTGCGCGGGGCGGCCCGATCTTACCCGACCCCCCCTTCGACTGTCAAACTCCCGCACGCCCCTTGAGGATCTGATGAGGTGCCGGCCCTACGGGATGAGTCGGCGACGGTCGGGCCGTCTAGCGCATCTAAGCTCGTGAGGTCAAACTTAGTGTCCAGCCTCGCCATCGGGACCACCGGCACCCATAGATCGCCATGACCTTCAGCCGCCGTACCCTGGGCATCGCCACCGCCGTGATCATCTTGCTGGGCGCCTTGGGCGGAATCTACGTCCGGCTTCGCGCCCTCCAGGCCGACGACGATTCGAGAGCCGCTGAGACCGCGGGCGAAGAGCAGCCGGAGGTCGAGTCGGCCCGCACCTTCGGCACCGACATCGCCATCCCCGTCTCCGCCGCGCCCGTGCTTCGCGACACGCTGGTGATGAGCGTATCCGCCGCCGGGCAGGCCCAGGCCTTCGCTCGGGCTCTGCTCGCCGCCGAGGTCGAAGGGCCCGTGACTCAGGTGCTGGTGCGCGAAGGCGACTACGTGCGCCAGGGCCAGGTGCTCGTCCGCATCGACCCGGAGCGCTACGCCTTCGAACTGGAGAAGGCGAAGGCGGCGTTGGAGCGGGCGGAGGCTCAGTTCGCCGAGCTGACCCTGTTCGACGAGGAGATCGAGGACCCCGAGCTGCGGGCGGAACGCCGGCGTATGGCCCGGGCGAAGAGCGGGCTGTCGGAGGCGGAGGTCGCGGTGCGCGAGGCGGAGCTGAACGTGCGGCGCGCCACGGTGCGCGCGCCCTTCAACGGTGCCGTGGCGAACATGGCGGTGGTGCCGGGCGAGCGGGTTCAGCAGCGGGACTCGATCAGCGAGGTCGTCGACCTGTCGCGGATCCGGATCGAGGTGCAGGTGCTGGAGACCGAGGTGCCGTTCTTGGAAGAGGGGCGCGATGCCCGGGTCACCCTTTCGGCCTTCCCCGACACCGTGCTCAGCGGCCGCGTCCATTCGATCAACCCCGTGGTCGACCCGCGCACCCGGACGGCGCGGGTCACGGTGGTGCTGCCCAACCGTGAGGGCGTGGTCAAGCCTGGGATGTACGCGCGGGTGCGGATCGCGGCGCGGCTTTATCCGAACCGCATCATGGTGCCGCGGGAGTCGATCCTCGAGCGAGACAACCGGACGCTGGTCTTTCTGTTCGAACCGGAGGGGAGCTCCTCACAGGGTCTGGCGAAGTGGACGTACGTGACCACCGGCCTCGAGAACGAGTGGTTCGTCGAGATCGTGCCGGGCGAAGGCACGACGGTGCTGGAGCCCGGGCAGCTGGTGCTCACCGACGGGCACTACACGCTGATCCACGACGCGCGGGTGCGGATCAGTGAGACCGGTGGACGGTAGGCGGTTGACGGTGGGCGGTTTGCTGTCGGTTGTCGGGGTGATGTTCGTCTGGCTCAGCGCAACGTCGGCGCTCGCGCAAACAGCAGACACGGTGCTCACGCTGGGTGGCGCCCGTACCCTGTTGCAGCGGAACAACCCCGACTACCGCTCGGCGCTGGCGTCGGCGGACGTCGTGGGCGAAGGCGTGTGGACCGCCTGGGGATCGTGGATCCCAACGGCAACGCTGCAGGCGAACTTCTCGCGAAACGAGTTCACCACGCGCACCTTCCTCGATCCCACCGGTGTGGCACAGCGGCTGGACCAGCCGATCACCGATGTGGCCAAATCAGCGTCGCAGGCGCTCGTGTTCCGCTGGTCGCTGTTCCAGGGTGGCGGCCGCCTGTTCGATGTGGGTGCCAGCAAAGCCCGGGCGCGCGCCGCGGATCTGCGCGCGATCTCGACGCTGGTCCAGCTGAGCTCGCAGATGGAGTTCCAGTACTGGGAGGCGTTGAAGCAGCAGGAGCTGACCCGGCTGGCGCGTGATCTACTGGCGGCGCGCCGCCGCGATGTCGAGATCGCTCAGGCACGTTTCCGCATCGCCGCCGTGGCGCAGACGGATGTGCTGCAGGCGGAGGTCCAGGTCGGTCAGAACGAGGTCGCGGTGTTGCAGGCGGAGCAGCGGGCGGAGGCGGCGCGGCGCGAGCTGTCGGCCAGCCTCGGCCTGGACGAGGATCTGAGCTACCGGCTGAGTGACAGCGTCTCGATCTTCGATCCGACCCGGCTGCAGGTGGATGATCTGGTGGCGCTGGCGCTCGGCTCGAATCCGGAGCTTGAGCGTCTGGACGCCGAGATCGATGCCGCCGGCAAGAGCCTCTGGTCGGCCCGCGCCACCTGGCTGCCGCGGATCGATCTCACGCTCAGCCTCAGCCGATCGGAGCAGCTGACGGGCGACGCCGGGCTGTTCGAGCTGGCCCCCGAAAACACCGGGAACAACTTCGGGGTCACCTTCTCGTGGCCGCTGCTCAACGGGTTCGAGAAGAAGACGCGCACCGGGCAAGAGTCGGCGCGCCTGCGGGAGGCGCGTCACACGAAGGCGGCGCAGGTCCTCGAGACGCGGAAGGAGATCCACAACCAGTACGAAGCGCTGCGCGCCGCGTACCAGACCGTGCAAATCCGCACGCGCCTGGTCGATCTGGCGCGAGAGTCGGTGCGACTGACCACGGAACGCTATCGGATCGGGGCCACGTCTTACTTGGAGCTGCAGCGGGCAATCGACCAACTCACCGAGGCGGAGCGCGGCTTGATCGACGCACGCTACAGCTTCATGCAGGCGCTGGCTCAGCTGCAGGGCGCGGTCGGCCGCCCCATCATGATTCCGAATGATTGAATCTCATCGCTCCATCGTGGCGGCGGTGCTGGCCCTGGTGCTGGCGGCGGCCGGCTGTGGGGATCGTCCTGGAACCGCTTTGGTCGAGTGGAGCGGAACGGTCGATACGCTAGCCAGCGTCATCGTCGTATCCAACCCGGCGCAGCCGATCTGGCGGGGCGCGGATGCCCGGCGGCTGGAGGAAGAGCTGAGCATCGGCGTCGTCGAGGGCGATCCCGACTATCAGTTCGCCGGCATCGCC
>JABAOH010020518.1_pt1 | contig 24908 bp, 21 predicted proteins | sample 7062181 | NCBI WGS metagenome assembly JABAOH01 (sample SAMN14538630, study PRJNA623070) | marine sediment metagenome | biome: marine biome [ENVO:00000428]; feature: marine pelagic biome [ENVO:01000023]; material: deep marine sediment [ENVO:00002113]; isolation source: pool of 5 deep marine... | reverse complement strand
GCCTGCAGGTTAGACATGAGTCGCATGTGACCTTTTTTTTCGGTAAGACAAGCTCGAAGCCTTCTCCCTTAACCCTTATCTGTTCGTCTCCAATAGTGGCTTCCAAGACCTCTCTGCCGTCAAGTCTTGCCTCTAGCTTTTTTCTATCAATGAGCCCTAGACAAGGGACACCTATAACAACGACGTTTCCCCTCGGAATCTGTTTTTCAAAGGTGCAAACCGCTATTGAACGTGCGTCGCAACCTTTTGCGATAATACCCACTTTTTCTTCTCTGCCCAGTAGGTATTTGGAGAGATTGGCGTCGCAACTTGCATTCCAGACGAGCTTTCCAGCGTCTTCTACCTTGTCCACAAAGCAGGGAGATGCACGAAGCGGCAAGGTTCCTTGTTCGTATCCGATGATCAGGTCTACTTTCTTCTCGCTGAGAAGCTTTTTCGCGACCTCTCTCATTGGATTTTCAACGTTCTCCATTGGGGCACTACCTCTTCACCAATCTTTCGGCGGGCCCTAGGGCTTTCGTCTTTTCTACAACGCTTTTTACAACATTGGCAAACTTTTCACCTTCGGCGGCGGAGACCCAAGAGAAGTTCACCCTTCCAGGCTCGATTCCGAGGTATTCCAGTAGGTCCTTCAGGACAGCGAATCTCCTTCTGGCCACGAGGTTTCCGCTGATGTAGTGGCAATCGCCTGGGTGGCATCCTGAGACTAAGACCCCGTCCCATCCGCGTTGCAGGGCTTTTATGATAAAGTATGGGTTGACTCTTCCAGAGCAGGGGACTCGGACGACCCTTATGTTAGGGGGGTACTGCATCCTACTTATTCCAGCAAGGTCTGCGCCAGCATAGCTGCACCAGTTGCACAAGAAGGCTAGTATTCTTGGGCTCCTTTCTTTTTCAAAGGGTTTCACTTTGGTCACCTCAGTGCCTTTATGACTAAGTTCATCTGCATGTCGGTGAAGCCTTTGATGTCTATTGCCGAACATCTGCAGGTAGCGGCGCAGGCTCCGCATCCCTTGCAGAGGGCGCTGTTCACCTTTGCGCTCTTTCCCCTTTTGGTTTCTTCGATTTCTATGGCGTTGTAGGCACATACCAGTATGCAGAGCTCGCATGCGGTGCATCTGTCTGGGTTGACAGTGGCGATGATCCCCTCAGCCTCGATGGTGTCCTTCGTCAGAAGCGTACACGCTCTGGACACCGCGGCCTTCGCTTGGGAGATGCTCTCTTCTATGGATTTCGGCGAGTGGGCCATCCCACACACGAAGATGCCCTCTGTGGCGAAGTCGACAGGTCGAAGCTTGGCGTGTGCTTCTAAGAAGAAGCCGTCTTCATTTAGGGGAACCTTCAGCATCTTGGCTAGAGTCTCGTTTTCTTTCGGTGGCACCACGGCTGCGCTCAGAACGAGGAGGTCTGCGTCTATGAGGAGATCCTCTTGGATGGTTGGTTCAAAAACTAGCACTTGCAGTGCTTCTTTTCCTTCCGACATGGCCGCGGCAACCTTCGGCTTGTTCTCCTCTTCGTAGCGGATGAAAACCACTCCAGCCTCTCGGGCCTCTCTGTAGTGTTCCTCCAGTAGACCGTAGGTTCTCATGTCTCGATACAGAATGTACACGTTGGCGTCCGGGTCCTTCTCCTTGATTTTCAGAGCGTTCTTGACTGCTTCTCCACAGCACATTCTACTGCAGTAGAGGTGTTCGTCGTTCCTAGACCCAACGCATTGGATCATTACCACATTGCCAAACTTTTCTGCGTCCGCAGTTGTGATTCTGTTCTCCAATTCCAACTGCGTCAATACCCGGGGGTCTTTTCCGTAGAGGTACTCGTTGGGGTGGTATTCTTCGCCTCCTGTCGCCACAATCACAATCCCATGATCCAGCTCCTTCTTTTTCGAGCCCTGAGTGATGGTGGTTTTGAAGTTTCCCACGTAGCCGGAGACGTTCTCGACTTTCGCGCTTGGAAGAACCTGAATCAGGTTGTTTGCGCTTATCTTTTCAATAATCGTTTTTAGGTACCGTTGAGTGTCATCGTTGTCCAGTGTGTAGTGTATTCTGCGGAGGACCCCTCCAAGCTCTTTGTTCTTCTCTACGAGGTCAACTTCAAAGCCTTGTTCTGCCAGGGCTAGAGCCGCTGTCATTCCTGCCAATCCTCCCCCGATAACGAGACCTCGACGGGTGACACCTAAAGAAGGCCGTTCTAGGGGTTCTATCACCCGAGCCTTCGCCACGGCCATTCGCACTAGGTCTTTTGCCTTTTCGGTGGCGTCTTCAGGATCATGCATGTGCACCCAAGAACATTGATCGCGGATGTTGGCCATCTCAAAGAGATACCTGTTTAGGCCGGATTCCCTTATTGTCTCTTGGAATAGGGGTTCATGGGTTCGTGGTGAACACGATGCCACTATAACTCTGTTTAGTCCGTATTCTTCAATTCTCTTCTTGATTATCTCTTGAGTGTCTGAGGAGCATGTATAGAGGTTGTCACAGGCGTGGACAACGTTTGGGAGAGTTTGAGCGTACTCCACAACGCTGGGAACGTTGACGACTCCGCCGATGTTGATGCCGCAGTGACAAATGAAGACTCCGATTCGGGGCGGCTGACCCCTAACATTTAGCTCTCTTGGATATTCCTTCTTCTTTACCAAGGTTCCTCGAACAGAAGACAGCAGTCTACCTGCGCCAGCAGACGCCGCGCTGGCCTGGGTAACGGTTTCGGGAATATCCTTGGGCGAGGAGGCTGCACCACAGACGAATATTCCAGGCTTTGACGTTACTATAGGTGTGAAGATTTGAGTCTTGAAGAAACCATATTTGTCGAGTTCGACGCCAAGTTTCTCAGCTAATTCCTTATTGCTCTCAGCAGGTTTGATGCCCACAGTGAGAACAACCAGATTGAACTCCTCTTGTATGAGTTTCCCATCCTCTGATTCATACCTTATTCTCAGGTTCCGCGTTTCTGGCACTTCTTCTACGGAGGAAACTCTGCACCTAACAAATCTCACACCGTGTTCGTTCTTTGCCCTCTCGATATACTTATCGAAGTCTTTGCCATACGCCCTGACATCCATGACGAATATGGTGGGCTCGATTCGATTCATGTGCTCCTTTGCTATCACAGCTTCCTTTGTAGCATACATACAACAGACCGATGAACAATAGTCAATTCCACAAGTAACATCACGAGAACCCACGCATTGTATGAAGGCTATCTTGTGTGGAATGTCACCGTCGGAGGGTCGCAGAACCATACCAGCATGCGGGCCGCTGGCGCTAAGTAGTCGCTCAAACTCGATGCTTGAAACAACGTTCAGGTATCGGCCATACCCATACTCTGTCTTGAGGCTTGGATCGAACTCGTCAAATCCTGTGGCCAGAATTACCGCCCCAACGTCAAGTTGGAGTTCTTCGTCCTCTTGCTCATATCTAACCGCCCCTGCCTTGCAGACTTCTTCGCATATACCACAGCCTAGACACTTTTCCTTGTTGATGACGTAGACCAACGGTACCGCTTGGGGATATTCGACGTATATGGCTCCGCCTTTGGATAGGCCTTCGTTGAATCTGTCTAACGCTTCGACTGGACATTTTTGTGCGCAAACGCCACAGCCCGTGCACTTATCCTCATCGACACGCCTTGATCTCCTCGTCAATCTGACTTTGAAGTGCCCCGCTTCACCCTCAACACCTTTCATATTCGCGTTTGTTATCAAGCTGATGTTCTGGTGCCGACCAGCAGCAACGAGCTTGGGCGCAAGAATACACATGGCGCAGTCGTTGGTCGGGAACGTCTTGTCGAGCTGAGCCATTGTTCCGCCAATGTTAGGTGAGGAGTCGACAAGGTAGACTTTGAAGTCTGAGTCTGCTAGGTCAAGTGATGCTTGGACGCCTGCGACCCCGCCGCCGATAACCATTACAGCCCCGACTCTGTCCACAGCAATCACCTCTTCAAAGCAAGATATATCGGGGTCAGGTCCTCTAGCCTGTCAACAGTGACCAAGCCTCTACGCCTCAGAATCACGACATGGTCCAGTACATGCTTGCTGCCCAGTCCTAAACGTTTGGACAAATGCTTGACGGACATTGGCTTCTTCTCAAGTAAGAGATAGATCCTGTTGCGAACGTATTCGGCTGAGAGAGCATCAGCCATCTTCTCATCGAACTCTTCCTGGGATATCTCTTCTCCATAGACATTTCCTTCCTCGACTATCTTCCTCTCTTTGGCCACAAGCGCTCGGAGCCTGAAATCTTCCACGGCTTGCTTGGCTGCTTGTATACCTTCCAGTTTCTCTTGATCTAGGTTTTCCTTCCGTAAGGGAGAGGGACCGAGACTTTTAATGCGGTCTGTAAAATCTCGAACGACGCCTGCGAATCGGGCTCCTTCCGATGCCGAGACCCATTCAAGACGAAGACGTTCTGCCAGACCCAACGGAGCTATCAATTTCTTGAGCATCTTGATCTTCCGTTCAGCCTCATAGTTTCCAGTCATGTAGTGGCAATCACCAGGATGGCAGCCCATGACAATGACGCCATCCACGCCACTGGCCAGTGCTTCTAGCACCAAGACGGGGTCGACCCTTCCAGTACACATCAATCTGATGACCCTCAGGTTAGAGGGGTATTGAATTCGGCTGACGCCTGCTAGATCAGCGCCCGCGTAGGAACACCAGTTGCAGAGGAAACCCAGTATTGTTGGCTCGAACTTCATGCGATCGTTCTCTCCAACAAGGCTCTTGCCTGAGAAATGATCTGTTCATCGGTGAACTGAGGTACGGTGATAGCCCTTTCAGGGCAGCTTGCTGCACAGAGGCCACAACCTTTACAGAGTACCGCCGTTACGTCCGCCACTCCTACCTCATTCTTTGCTATTGCGCCGTAGGGGCAGAGTTTCACGCAAGTTCCACATCCTGTGCACGTTTTTTCATCAACTGAGGCAACGATTCCTTCAGCCTCGATTTTTTCCTTTGATAGGATTGTGCTTGCCCTCGAAACAGCTGCATACGCTTGGGAGATGCTTTCTTCAATTGATTTGGGGGCGTGAGCCATTCCGCAGACGAAAACTCCGTCAGTGGTGAAATCGACTGGACGCAACTTCGCGTGTGCTTCTAAGAAGAAGCCATCTTCGTTTAGGGGAATCTTCAGCATTTTGGCTAGAGTCTTATTTTCCTCGGAAGGGACTATACCAGCGCTCAGCGCCACCAGATCAGCGTCGATTGAGACTTGTTCGCCAATTATGGGTTCATAGACTGAGACGCTTAGAATATCTCTTCCATTTTCTGATTTTTTCTTAGTGACCTTAGGTTTCTTGTCCTCATCGTAACGAATGAAAATTATCCCATGTTCTCGCGCTTTTTCGTAGTAGGTTTCGACTAAACCGTAAGTTCTCATATCTCGATATAGGATGAACACCTCTGTCGTGGGGTTTTTCTCCTTGATCTTCAAGGCATTCTTAACCGCCTCGCCGCAACACACACGACTACAGTATGGATGGGCATCATCCCTAGAACCGACACACTGAATCATCACGACGCAATTCAGATTGTGGACATCACCACTCGTGGAAAGCCGATCCTCCAACTCTGACTGAGTGATTATCCTAGGGTCCACGCCATACTGATACTCGCTTGGCCTGCACTCTTCACCCCCTGTAGCCACAATCACAATCCCATGATCTACATCCGTCTTTCCCGAACTCTGAGTTATGGTGGTTCTGAAGTTTCCCACATAGCCAGAAATTTCCTGAATGTTGGCCCCGAGAAAGGTATGAATCAAATGGCTTTCCTGAACCCTTCGAATCAATTTTCCGAGGTGTGTTTGTGGGTCTCCATCTTCCAACGTATAGTGAACGTTACGCAGAAATCCGCCTAGCTCCGGTTCCTTCTCAATCAGGTAAACCTCAAAACCTTGCTCAGCTAGCACCAGAGCCGCTGTCATTCCAGCCAAACCGCCCCCAATGACAAGACCCCTAGGAATAACATCCAGAAGTATCCTGTTCAAGGGCTCGAGCTTTCCAGCCTTTGCCACCGCCATTCGCACCAAATCTTTAGCCTTCGCGGTCGCGGCTTCATGATCGCGCATGTGCACCCAGGAACACTGGTCCCGGATGTTGGCCATCTCAAAGAGATATACGTTTAACCCAGCTTCCCTCAATGTTTCTTGGAACAATGGTTCATGGGTTCGAGGGGTGCATGAGGCAACAATGACCCTATTGAGGTCATGCTCTTGGATCTTGTTCTTGATTATCTCTTGAGTGTCTGAGGAGCATGTATAGAGGTTGTCACAGGTGTGGACAACGTTTGGGAGAGTTTGAGCGTACTCCACAACGCTCGGGACATCGACGACTCCGCCGATGTTGATGCCACAGTGACATACGAAGACTCCGATTCTGGGCGGCTGACCGCTAACATCCCGCTCTTTTGCATACTCCTTCCTCTTTACCAAGCTTCCTCGAACAGAAGACAACAACTCGCCAACGCCAGCCGCGGCGGCGCTAGCCTGAGTGACAGTTTCAGGGATATCTTTAGGCGAGGAGAACATACCGCAGACGAAGATTCCAGGTCTAGAGGTTTCCGTAGGATAGAAGGTTTGGGTTTTGCAGAAACCGTAATGGTTCAGCTCAACACCAAGGTTTTTGGCGAGTTCCTTCACGCTCTCAGATGGTGTGAAGCCGACAGAAAGGACAACTAAGTCAAACTCTTCCTCATGGAGTCGCCCACTTTCGGTCTCGTACCTTATCCTGAGGCTTTTAGTCTCGGGTATCTCCTCTACTTTTGATACCCTGCACCTGACAAACCTGACTCCGTACTCGTTCTTAGCTCTCTCAATGTATTTGTCGAAATCTTTTCCATAAGCCCGCAAGTCAATATAGAAGATTGTGGGTTCAATCTGGCTCATGTGTTCTCGAGCTATGACCGCTTCCTTTGTGGCGTACATGCAGCAAACCGAAGAGCAATAGCCGTTTCCACACATCACGTCTCTAGAGCCAACGCACTGCACAAAAGCAATCTTCTTAGGGATATCTCCATCTGAGGGCCTTTGTACACGTCCCCTGAAAGGTCCAGAAGCGCTTAAGATGCGCTCGAACTCGATGCTCGTGACCACGTTTGGATATCTTCCCCAACCGTACTCGCTCTTCAACTTTGCGTCAAACTCTTTGACGCCGGGGGCAAGAACGACAGCGCCCACGTTCAGCGTGACCTCCTGTTCTTGATCTGAGTAGTTTATGGCGTTGGCCAGACAGACGTTCTTACAGAGCCCGCAGCCTACACACTTTTCTCTGTCGATCATGTACACCAAGGGAACGGCTTGCGGGTAGTTGATGTGAATCGCTGTTCTGTCACTCAAGCCTTTGTTGAAGGTGTCTATGGCGTCCACTGGACAGAAGTCGGCGCACAACCCACACCCTGTGCACTTCTCGATGTCAACGTATCTTGGCCGTTTCTTCACTGAGACATTGAAGTTGCCTGCCTCTCCAGAAATCCCGGTGACTTCGGAGCATGTCAAAACCTCAACGTTCAGGTGTCTTCCGCACTCCACGAGCTTTGGAGACAGAATGCACATGGAGCAGTCGTTGGTTGGAAAGGTTTTATCTAGCTGCGCCATGACTCCGCCTATAGCCGAGGAATCATCCACCACGTAAGTCTTGAAACCTGACTCGGCTAGGTCGAGCGCAGCCTGTATTCCCCCAATTCCCCCACCAACAACTAGTACTGAACCCACTTCGCTGGCTTCGGGAACAAGGTCTCGCGAGTTCATGTTTATCATCCTTCACGTTGTTAATTTCGTCTCTCAGCCTCCAGCCCTTCGATACTTGGGGCTGTTTCCTTCAATTCCTGTAACGGAGACCAACCCTTCACGCTCAAGAGAGACCATGTTTCTCAGCACTACCGCCGGTGAAGTCTCCACTTTCTGAGCTATCTCTCTGACAGAGAGAGCGTCTTCTCCCATGGAGAGGAGAATCCTTCTTTTTGTAGACTCTTTTTCAATGGTTTGGAGCACTAGCTGGTCGAACTCTTCCTGTGACACCTTCTCCCCAAAGACATTCTTCTCCTCAACAAGCTCCCTTTCCTTGCCTACAAGCCACCTGATCCTCTCTTGAGCGAGAGCCTCCTTGGCCGCGACCAAGCGTGTCCTCAACTGCGGAAGCTTCACGTGCGTTTCGCTGCCCAGTGGACCAAGTTTCCTTACTTCTCCCGTGAACTCTTTCACCAGAGTTGCAAAACGTTCTCCCTCAGCCGCTGACACCCAATCGACTAGCAGCCGCGCAGGTGACAATCCTGCGTTCTTCAGGGCTTTCTTGGTCGTTTTAATCCTTCTTTCTGTGTAGTAGTTTCCCGTTATGTAGTGGCAGTCGCCGAGGTGGCAGCCCAAGACCATGACGCCGTCCAACCGTCGGATGAACGCTTCGAGAATGATGGTTGGGTCAACCCTTGCTGAACACATCACCCTGATAATCCTGACGTTTGGCGGATACTGGAAACGGCTGACGCCAGCTAAGTCTGCGCCGGCGTAGGAACACCAGTTGCACAGGAAACCAAGGATGTCTGGCTCAAAACCTTCTCTAGAGGTCAAGTCTTCACCCCTGCTAGGGCTACTACTTGCGCTAGTAGCTGCTCATCTGTGAAGTGCCTCATGGTGATCGCCATCTGAGGACAGCCAGCTCCGCATGCCCCGCAACCCTTACAGGAGGCAGCTATCACCTTGGCTTTCCTTCCTCTCTCGGTTTCCTCTATTCGCATCGCCATGAAGGGGCACGTCAGCTCACATAAGCCACAACCTGAGCACATGTCCTCGTCAACCATTGCAGTCAGCGCTTCGGTACGCAGTCTCTTGACGGACATCGGAATAGATGCTCTAGAGGCCGCCCCGTACGCTTGTGAAACGCTCTCACTGACATCAACAGGCCAGTGCGCGCAGCCACACACATAAATGCCGTCTGTGGCAAAGTCCACAGGTCTCAGCTTCACGTGGGCTTCAAGGAAGAAACCGTCCGACCCAAGGGGCACCTTGAGTTTCTGGGATAGTTCTTTCGCGTCATCATGCTGAATCAGAGGGGTTGATAATACAACCAGGTCAGCATGGATTCCAATTTGTTCACCGATAAGCGAGTGATACACGCGAACGTTTAGTTTTCCACTTTGGGCCGGGCAAACTTCTGGGGGGGTTTCTGGAAGATATTTGATAAATTTCACGCCTTTGTTTTGGACCTCTCTGTAATACTCTTCGAATTCTTCTCCGTAGGTTTGAAGGTCTCGGTACAGGACATAAATCTCTACGCCAGGATGAAGCTCTTTGATGAGCAGTGAGTTTTTCAATGCAGTCATACAGCATATTCTGGAGCAGTAACTTCTGTCGTTTTGTCTGGATCCTACACATTGTATCATGACCACGCTTTCCAGATTCTTCAATTGCCCTCTTTTGAGAAGCCGTTCAAGCTGGAGCTGGGTTATTGTGTTCTCATATTCTTTGTATCCGTACATACCAATAGGCTCAAAATCGGTGGCTCCTGTAGCCACAATGATTGTTCCTATTTCGAGGTTTACAGTCTCCCCGTTTCCTTTCTGAACCGTGGCCTCGAAGTTTCCAATAAATCCTTTGACTTCCTTCACGACTGATGGTGCCAATATTTCTATGTTTCCATTCGACATAACGGCGTTTACAAGTTGACTTACGACTTCAGAGGCTTCTTGCATGGTTGGGTACAACTTGTACAGATATCTAAGCATTCCACCCATTTCAGGTTCTTTTTCGACAACATAAACCCTAAAACCTTGATTCGCCAGGCAGATAGCAGCTGTCATGCCAGCGGCTCCACCCCCGATAACCAAGGCTGAGGGAGCTACATCTATTTCCGTCTCCTCTTGTGGTTGGTGTAGACTAGCTTTCGCCACTGCCATTCGCACCAAATCTTTAGCCTTCGCGGTCGCGGCTTCATGATCGCGCATGTGCACCCAGGAACATTGATCGCGGATGTTCGCCATCTCAAAGAGATATTTGTTCAAGCCAGCCTCCGTGCATGTGGCTCTAAACAATGGCTCATGAGTTCTAGGTGTACAGGAGGCTACAATAACCCTGTTGAGATTGTGTTTCTGTATTCCCTCTTTGATCTTGCTCAATCCTTCTGAGGAGCATGTGTAAAGATTTTCCTCTGCGTAAATTACATTTGGCAGCGTTTTGGCGTATTTGGCGACTTCTGGTACATTGACAACGCCGCCTATGTTGATGCCACAGTGGCAAATGAAAACACCAATTCTTAGCGCCTCGTCACTGTTAGGCTTCATTTTTGGGACCCCTCGCGCGACATTAACGCTATTGCCTCAGCAGCTCTAGCAGCTGCGCCACTAGCCTGTGCAACCGACTCTGGAATATCTTTTGGACCTTGACAACATCCGCATACGAAAACTCCTGGAACATTAGTGTCGAAGGGCATTAACGCGGAGTCTTTGGCATCGAAGAAACCGTGTTCATCAAGCTTTATTCCGAGCTTTTCGCTCAACTTTTTGTTAGACTCTTTAGGAACAAAAGCCGGGCAGAGGACCACCATACCTACTTTTTGCTCTCTCACCTCTCTGCTTACAGTGTGTTCGTAAAGGATTACGAGGTCATTTGTTCGAGGATCTTCCAAAATCTCACCAGGGCGTCCTCTAATGTATTGTACACCCCAATTTTCTTTTGCTCTGTCGATGAAATCTTGGAAGCCCTTTCCAGAGGCTCTAAGGTCTATATAGAATACGAAGACCTCAGATTCTGGTTTGTGCTCTTTGATCAGTATCGCTTCCTTCGTAGCGTACATGCAACATGCGCTAGAGCAGTACGCAACACCTCTTCCTAAACCTCTAGAGCCCACACAGTGTATGAAAGCAACCTTGTCGGGAATTCTTCTGTCAGATGGCCTCGCCACGTGACCCCCGGTTGGACCAGATGCATTGGCTAGACGCTCAAGCTCTAGGGATGTTATAATATTCTTGTATCGCCTGTACCCGTATTCGCTAATCATGGACGGATCAAGTAGGTCAAAGCCCGTAGCGACGATGATGGCGGATACATTTATCGTGATCTGCTCGTGTTCTTGCTCGAAGTCCACAGCATCGGCTTGACACATCTTCTCACATATCTTGCATACCGTGCGCGTAAAGTATAGACAGTTCTCTTTATCAATTGTTGCAATGCGAGGCACGGCTTGTGGAAAAGGCACGTAGATGGCTTGCCGCATTCCTAAGAGCACATCAAATTCGTTAGGTACTCTAACAGGACATTTCTCGGCACACGTGCCACAACCAGTACATTTGGCTTCGTCAACGAATCGGGGCTTTTTCGTAATCCTTACGGAGAAATTCCCAGCTGATCCGCTCACTTCCTTCACTTCGGAATAAGTCAGTAGCGTGATATTCGGATGGCGATAACACTCAATCATTTTTGGGGCAAGTATGCAGATTGAGCAGTCCAGTGTTGGAAAGGTTTTGTCTAGCTGTGCCATTCTTCCGCCTATGCTCGGAGTTTCCTCTATAAGGAACACCCGAAATCCACGGTCAGCAAGGTCTATAGATGCTTGTATCCCTGCAACGCCACCGCCAATTACCAAGACCGAAGAGTCTTCCTTCAAGAGAATCACGCTTCACCTCTTCTCAAGTAACGATCGATAGAAACCGCAGCTCTCTTGCCAGCAGCAATTGCCTCAATTACGCTCGCCGGTCCTGATACTGCATCCCCACCTGCAAATACCCCGGGCATGCTTGTTTCTAGAGTAAGCGGATCTACAGCAATGGTGTTCCATTCGGTAACTGCGATCTCTTTAGGGAGAAATGAGATATCGGGTGATTCGCCGATGGCTAAGATGGCCGTGTCTAATTCCATGATGAACTCTGAGCCCTCGATTGGCATCGGTCGCCTTCTACCACTCTCGTCAGGAGGCCCTAGCCTCATCCGAATGCACTCCACAGCAACAACTTGCTTATCCTTAGCTACGATTTTCCTCGGCGTCAACAAGAAATTCATTTTCACGCCATCCCTTTCGGCTTCTTCGATCTCCAAAGGATTTGCGGGCATTTCTTCTCTGGACCTCCGATATAGAATGCTAACCTCTCTGACCCCTAGCCGTACGGCGGTTCTGGCTACATCCATAGCGGTGTTGCCGCCACCAACAACTCCAACTTTTTCTCCAAGTCCGAGTTCAGGTTTCTTCTGCAGGTTGGCTTGACGCAGTAAGTCAAGGGCGGGCACTACGCCCTTCGTATCCTCGCCTTCAACGCGAAGTTTCCTACTTTTGTGAGCGCCAGTAGCGATGAAAACCGCTTTGAATTTCTCTTCCTTTGAAAGATCACTAAATGAGAGATCCTTACCAATGGGGGTGTTTGTTCTAATCTCCACTCCTAGATCGACTATGTGCTTAATCTCAACGTTCAAGACCTCTTTGGGCAGCCGATACTTTGGTATTCCCACTCTCAGCATTCCACCCGGATCGGAAAGCGCTTCAAAAACTGTAACTGGAAATCCCATCCTAACCAACTCCCAAGCCGCCGTAAGCCCAGCTGGACCGGAACCGATTATGGCTATTTTTTCTTTGCGCGTCTTAGGTAGAGGCACTACTTCTTTTTTCTCAAAATCCGCTAGAGAACGCTGAAGAACACCCAAAACAAGGTTGTCAAGCTTGCTACGCTTAGATTCCTCCTCACACGGGCGGAGGCAAAGCCAGCCATACACCAAAGCGAGAGGAAATTCTTCCCTGAGAATCGCCAAGATTTCCTCCAGCTTCCTGAGCACATCTGGCAAATAGCCTTGTTCAATGGCCATCTCTCTCAACGACAAGAAAATTTCGGGCAGCTTCAGCCCATGGGGGCATCTCCTATGACATCTGTAACACATTGCGCACAACCAGAGACCCGTTTCGGTCAGAACGTTCTCCAAGTCGAGAGAGAGCTTATTGAAGAAAACTCTTGGGTTGTAATATGTTGGAAAAACTCCTACAACTGGACAAGCTGCCGTGCAAGCTCCGCATTCATAGCAGTATACCAACTTCCTAGCGTCTAATGATCGTTTCGAAAGGTCCTCTGAAACTTTTGTCGTTTGAAAGCTTCTCGTGGGAAATCGCGTTGTCTTGTTGCTCATCGATGTGATGAACCTCCCTGATGAACGTCTATTCCCATATCCACGAGGTTGGGAGAGGCCTGAATGTCCGCTATTCCGCTGCCAATGACCAGAATCGCCCTAGGCCTTTCCCTCAAAGGCCTCCCCTCTAGCCAATTCCGAGAGCCTCTTCTCAGCTCTCTTCCTTTTCCTTCTAGCGAAAGAGACGATCTTAGCCAGCATCTTTGTCTTCTCTAACCTGCTCTCTTCCGCATCTTCGAAGGTTCTCTCTTGTATGTAACCCTTACGAAGGGCCTCGTCATAGACTGTGACGCCGACCTTTGTTCTTGCAAGGGTTGTGGTGTACCCATCTAGCGAACCAAGTCCTCCAACCGAGATATCGGCATATTCATTACTGAAATCTTCGCATGCGGAACATGCAGGGCGGGCGACTTCGTGTATCTCTTCTAATGGAACATGGACTGTCACGCCCCTGGTGAGGGAAATTATGAAGTCGTCCTTCATGTTTAGTTTGACTACATCCTCCAGATTGAGGTCGAGTTTCTTCTCTAACCTTTCTCTCGCTACGTCATCAAAAGAGAAGTTCTCTATGCAAAATAGTCCTATTGTGTATTTTATGAGGTGCGCTGGGATGATCCCAAGGCATTGCATCTTTCGGATGGCATTGATCTGGCAGGGAGTTCCAACCACGGCTATATCCTGCAGATATTTCTTCTCTAGGCTCTTCACCGTGGATAGAATCGGAGTGTAAGTGGTATATTTTCCTCCTAACTCTTCTAGGTGGAGGGATCCTGAAAAAGTCGAACCTGCCGCTTCTACGAGTTCCTCAGGTGTTCTGGCGATTATTGCCTTTCTGGCGAAGCGTCCAATCTTCTTTGAGACAAGCGCGCCATTTATCAGGTTGCGATCCAGCAGGTATAGAAGAAGAGAAGTCACCACGCCTCCGTCCGTGCAGATCCTCTTCACCTCCTTATTCGTAGTCTGAGCGGAGGTTATTCTTTGATAATCGCCGAGGGGCGGCTTCCAACCGAACTTTTCTTGGAGCTCTACGTTTAATGCATCTGTTTGGGGGCATACTAGATAGCAGATGCCACATTTTTGACAGTTATCTTCGTTGATGTATCGCGGCAGGTCATTCGCACCTATTTCCAGAGCGTTGAGCTCTCCTGCGGAGCAAAAGGAGACGCAACCACCACATTTGCCGCATATTCCCCTGTCAACGACTTCTCTGGTCAGGCTTTTGAATGTCTTGATCTCCTCCAAAGCAACCCAGCCTTAGAACGTTAGCATAATCTTGTACCATTATTTAGAATTTCTTATGCGCAGATCTGGGAACAACAAATATAAAGAACCGGAGTAACCCTATTGCTTCTCGTCAAGCAACCAGGTCTAGGAGAGATTCAAGCTTGCCCAAGAAAATAATGATTATCGGCGCGAACGCTGCGGGGGTTCACGCAGCAAATGCCGCCCGCAAGACCGATCCGAAGGCTGAAATCACCTTAATAGATAAAGAGCCATATTCAGCCTACTCCCGCTGCGGCATCCCCTACGTACTCGCAAAGGAGATACCCAGTTTTGAAGCCCTCACAGCCTTTCCTCCATCCCATTATAGAATGATGAAATTTGATCTACGCCTTGAAGCCATAGCCAGGTCCATCAATCCCGATGACAAAATCGTGTTAGTTGAAGGAAAAGAGGGGAATATCGAAGCACTCAAATACGATTCATTGGTCCTCGCCACCGGCGCTGAACCATTCATTATACCACTGAAGGGCCGTAACCTTCCGGGAGTGTTTGCAGTAAGAACCGTGAATGATGGAATGGCAATCCAACAGGCAATGAAGACGGCTAAAAGCGCAGTTGTTATTGGCGCAGGATTCATTGGCTTGGAAACAGCGCACGCTTTTGCGACGGGCAAAATCAAAACCACAATCGTTGAGGTAGTACCATATATTCTCCCTGCGTTGTTTGATGAAGACATGGCCGACCATACGCAGAAGAAGATAGAAGAACAAGGCGTCAATGTGATGGTAGGTCGGCGAGTGGACGCAATTCTAGGAAAAGACAAAGTCGAAGGAGTAAGCGTGGGCGGAGAAGAAGTAGAAGCAGACATTGTTGCCATGGCCGCAGGTATCAGGCCGAGAACAGACTTGATACGGGGACTAGGAGTGGAACTGGGTGTAACCCGGGCTATTAGGGTGAACCCGAGAATGGAGACCAGTGTTTCTGGCATATTCGCAGCCGGAGACTGCGTTGAATCTCAAAGCGATATTACAGGACTACCATGCCTTTATCAACTTGGAACCAACGCGGTCAGGCAGGGAACAACTGCTGGGATAAACGCCGCAGGAGGATACGCTGCCAATCCGCGTGTTATTTGCAGCGCAGTTTCCAAAATCTTCGACTTCGAACTCGGTGCAGTGGGACTCTCAGAGTTTCAAGCTGCCAAGGTGGGTTTCCAAACACTCAGCGCAAGCATCACGGGAAAGACTCGGGCACATTATTTCCCTGGGGGAAAAGAAGTCAGAGTAAAGATCGTTGCTGAGCCAGTTTTGGGAAGAATTATGGGGGCCCAGATAGTTGGTGGAGAAGACGTAGCGCAGCGAATCAACATGTTGTCCGTTGCGATACAAAAGGAAATGACGGCGTTGGAGCTTTCGACGGCAGATACTAGTTATGCTCCTCCAGTAGCTGAGACTGTAGAACCCGTAGCCACAGCTGCGGAAATTGTTGCAAAGAAGATCCGGCGGCGTAGATAAGAACCGTCGCTAGATGCTAGACTTCAGGTTGAGGGCTGATTACGCCTGGCGAACGCAAGAAACTCTAGAAGGTTGAACGAATGAAAGTTGGCACGTACGACATTCCCGAAAGTTATTACTACGTCAAAGAACACGAGTGGATCTTAGTGGAAGCCGCTGGATCCGCGAAAGTCGGCATCACAGACTATGGTCAGAAAGCGTTGAGGGAGATCACATACTTTTACGAGGGAAAGAGAGATACCGAAGTCAAACGGATGGAGACTATCTGCAAAATCGAATCCGTGAAGTGTGTTGCCGACGTACTAAGTCCCCTTTCGGGCGTGGTTCTCAGATTTAACAACGGACTACTTGACACCCCAAGTATCATAAACAGCGACCCCTATGGCAATGGTTGGATAGCAATCATCCGTCCCACAAACCTTGACAATGAAATGGGCAAATTACTGAAACCAGAGCTTTACGCAGAGCACATCAAAGAGCTTATCAAAATCGACGAGACTTTATTGATTCACAGATGGAAAAAGGGACAAGAGGAAAAACTGGATGAATAAAACGGTCTAAGCTTGGACACCAAGCTTACTTAGCAAATCAGACGTCTTCACACGGTTCATCGCTAGCCCCAACTCCTTTGGATTCATTCCGAGAGCAAGCCCAAGGATTTGCGGGTAGTATAGTACAGGCAGATTATAGGCAGCATCAAACCTTCTCTCTATCACTCTCTGATTTCTGTCATACATGGACCCACATAAGGGACACATCAGAACCATTGCATTAGCGCCCACAGCTTTAATATGATCAAGTTTCCTCTGAGCCATCGCCAACGCAATATTGTCGTCAACGTCCAGAATCACTCCGCCACAACACTGTGTCTTATCCTCATATTCTACCGGCTCCGCGCCCAGTGCAGAGACAAGGTCGTCTAAAGTTCTCGGAAACTCGGGGTTGTCAAATTTGTCAAAAACATCGGAGGGTTTAAGATAGTGACATCCGTAATGTGAGGCCACTTTAAGTCCATCCAAGTCGTTCTTGACCTTGTTTTTGATCTTTTTAGGACCAATGTCTTCGTGTAACACTCGCACAAAATGTTTGACTTGGGATTCTCCCTTGTAAANNCTAGCTTCTGCCAGCGTGGAGGCGCAACCTGTGCAGATAGTGCATATGTCTAGTCCCGCATCCTCAGCGAGGCTCAGGTCTCTGGCGGCTAGGAGCAAGGCTGTTTCTTGATCCACGGATCTTATCGGGAAGCCGCAACAGGCGAAGTCTTCTATGCCTATGAGTTCCACTCCAAGTTTCTTGGCGACCTTCCTGGCGGACAGTTCAAACTGTCTAGCCATCACTGGTGCAAGGCATCCTGGGAAGAAGGCGTACTTCACTTCATTCTCCTCCAGTGTTTGACAGTTTGTTCAGACCCGTTAGTCGAAAGAGTTCTTGAACCTCTTCGTTCTTGGGTGGAATTTCTGGCAACCCAATTTCCTTCCGTTTAGTGTTGTCAAACTGGCTCACGGGGAACAGTCTACCCTCGGCCCCTATGAGCTCCACTCGCTTTGCAAACGACCTGTGAATATAACCTTCTCTGACAGCTAGATTCTTTAGAGCGTTCATCACGTCAGCTATTCTAACGTCCTGAGGACAACGTTCCGTACAGGTATAACATGCAGAACACAGCCATATGAAGTCGCTTGAAAGAACCCGTTCTCTCATGCCGAGAACGGTCATTCTTATGATCTTTCTAGGATTGTATTTCTCCTCTATCTCCCTAACTGGGCATCCGACGTTGCAGGTTCCACACTGATAGCACCTCTTTATATTCTGTCCTCCAGGAACTTTTGAGACCTGGTCTTTGAACTTGGGATCGAGTTTGGTCACCACCAAAACTAACCTCTCCGTACTTACTTCGAATAACCAATCCAAGTTATTAAATGCGCAGTCCGGCGTCCGCTTTTGAGAATAGTAAGATCCTTTGCTTTGGATTTAAGTATTTATTTTTCGCGCGCGCAAGTTAAGGAATGTCGTCATTTGGTAATTATCATTGTGAGAGTGTCACGAACTTCATCTAACTTTCGCACTTTCCAGGTAGTGATCTCTTTGAGCTTATCCATGCTATCTGCTTCGACTTTGGCTACTATGTCATAGGTTCCATAGACGCAGTGAGCTTCGTTCACACATCCCAGCTTCTTCAACCTTTCCAAAACATCATCTTCCGCGCCCACTTCAGTATTGACCAGGATATAGGCTTCAGGCATGACTTCTCGTTCCTCCTTTGAGAGTTTGCTATGTGCGCCAACGAATACTATAAGCTTTTGCCTTTATCCGTGTACTTATTTACTTTAACTGTAGGTGCCCGTTTGCCCTAATCTCTTTTCTGCCTCTTTGAGCATGTTCATCACGGGAAGATAATAGGGACACTTTTCCTCGCACTGGCCACATTCTGTGCAGCTGTTCACCCTTGTAGGGAGCTTGGGGTACTGCTCCCGAGTCCATTTCTTTATGTTATAGAAGTGGGAGTACGTGTCCCACTTCAGGATTCTCGCTATCTCGACACCATCTGGGCATGGTGTGCACAATCCGCACTCTCGGCAGAAGGGTTCAGGGGGAAGTTCCCCGAATCTGTAGACATCCAACTTGAGAATGAGGAGTACGTTCTTTTAGAAGCTGAAGCTCGCGGTCAGGGTCTTTCAGAAGTGTTGGAACTGCTCAGGTGCCCACGCTGTCGAGTTGTCGACTACATTCTCAGCTTTGTCATCGACTGATGAGAGACTGTGCAGTCTCTCATCGATGTCTTGAAGCGTCCGGCGCGATTTCTTTCAAGCCGGCTCTGTAACCATGCCTTCGAGGTAGTCTATCACCCTAACTGGTTGGGACGTTTTCTTGTAGTAGTAGAAGAACACGAGGTCTGTCAGGGTTACTAGACCAGCAAGATGCCCTTTCTCAACCACGGGAAGTTTCTTGATTTTTTGTTCTAGCATGATTTCTGCGGCGGCATGAATGTCCGTGTGCGGTGGCACAGTAACTAAGGGTGTTGACATTATTTCGCTTACGTTTGTGCTCTCAGGGTCTCTAAGTTCGATTACGAGCCTGTTCAGCATGTCTCTTTCAGTCACGATTCCGACAGGTTCGGCTTTCTTGACTACGATCAAACAACCGATCCCGTGTTTCTTCATTAGCTCTGCTGCTTCTTTGGCGTCTGTCTCTGGGTTCACTGCTATGACGTCCGCAACCATGACGTCCGCAACCGTTGGTGACATCTGTAGACCGACCTTCCCTCTTCGCTAGGCGGGCAACAGATTATTTCTGATTCGGGAAAGTCGGCACAGTATACGTCTCTGTGACACCAGAAATATCGCCGATTTTTCTTTGCAGGAAGTCCACAGCATCTTCATGTTTGTTGGCTTTGAACCAGATGCCAACATCCCAAGTTCCGAAAATGTTCATCGTGTAGTCAAGGTCTATTCCTTCGCTGGGTTTGCTGGGAAGGTTTCGCAAGTTGTCCAGTACGTCAATTACTTTCCCTGGACTGACTTTCAAGAGCAGCAGGTATTCTCCCATTTTGATCTCATTCCTCCTTTTTTCGATGCTAGATGATGCCCCAAGAAAATGTCTTATACTTTGTGAACTGTGAATTCGTAACCTGCATCCATATATATCAGAGAGTGGCTACAACACGATGAACCTAACCATAGAGAGCGCACTCGAAGGATCAAAATTCGATTACTAGGAGCAGAGTCGTTTATGAAAGTGAAAAAGAAACCGTGGGCTACCCTGTTTCCTTGCCCTGTTGTACTCGTGACCTGTGTAGATTCTAACGGAAAACCCAACATAATCACTCTAGCATGGGCTGGAACGGTTTGTTCTGACCCGCCGACACTGAGTTTGGGCATCCGTCCCCACCGACATTCCTACAAGCTAATTGAAGATTCTAGGGAGTTCGTCGTGAATATCCCAAACAAGGATCTCCTGGAGAAGGCGGACTTCTGCGGAATGGTTTCAGGCAAAGATGTAGACAAGTTCTCCGAAACTGGACTCACAGGTGACCTGGCAGAAAAGGTTAGACCTCCACTCATCCGAGAATGCCCAGTAAATATGGAATGTGTTTTGAGAAAGAGAATTTCGTTAGGTACCCATCACTTGTTTCTCGGCGAGATTGTGAGTGTTCATCTCGACGAAGATATTCTAGATGACAAGGGAGAAATCGACTTCACAAAAGTAGCACCTTTCACCTACAACGATGGAGAATANNGATCGTTTGCGTACACAAGGCCGAGTTACCTGTTTATGCGTGTATCGCGAAGAGCGACGCCGAAAAGTTTAAGTATTGTAGTTACGAATTACAAAATACGAGACACAGCATTACTTGTGGTGAAAAACGTGGAGAAGGGGAAGAACGAAGAAAAGGTCGAAAAAAGGGAGGAAGTCGTGATGGCGATGTGTTGCCCAGAGGGCAAGGGGGCTGAGGGAATCAAAGAGAAAGTCCTCCTGAAACTGGGCGAAGGGCTAGAGGGCAGGGGCAACGTAGTGATGACGAGACTCAGCGACAAAGACCTGCACCAGATCGATGCCCTAGTTGAGGTGGAAGTCTTCAAAAGCCGGTCTGAAGCGGCAGCGTTCTTTATCAAAGAGGGAGTTCAAGCCCGCAATGACCTCTTTCAAAAGGTCATGCCGACAGTAGACAAGATTAGAGAGCTTAAGGAACAGGCCAAGAAATCACTCAGCCAAGGAACGACTGGATGACCAATAGACTGAGGTGTTAGTGTGAAGGAAGAAACGATAAGGAAAGAGGTTAGAGAAGGATACGCCAGAATAGCCAAACAAGGACTATGCTGCAGCCCCACAACTTCCTGCAGCGGCACTTCCTCGATGCGTGAAGAACAGAGCAAGAAGATGGGTTACACCGACAAAGAGCTTCAGTCTGTTCCTGAAGGTGCCAATCTCAGCCTTGGATGCGGGAACCCTGTCGCACTTGCGTCTCTGAAAGAAGGTGAAACCGTTATCGATCTGGGCTCGGGCGCGGGTATTGACTGCTTCCTTGCAGCAAAGAAGGTTGGGGAAAAAGGGAAAGTCATTGGAGTGGACATGACACCTGAAATGCTTGAAAAGGCCAGAGAAAACGCTGAAAAGGGCAACTATAAAAACGTGGAGTTCAGACTCGGCGAGATTGAGAATCTGCCCGTGGCAAACAACACTGCTGATGTGATCATTTCAAACTGTGTGATCAACCTCTCACCAAACAAAAAGAGAGTCTTCGAAGAGGCTTTCAGAGCGCTAAAAGCCGGTGGAAGGTTAATGGTTTCAGACATAGTTTTGCTGAAAGCCCTCCCAGAAGTCGCAAAAGAAAGAGCGCATCCAGCAAGTTGCGTCCGCGGAGCAATATTGAAAGACGAATACCTGGAAACATTGAGGCAAGCAGGTTTTCACGACGTAGAGGTTACAGAGGAAACACAGCAATCGTTTGAAGATGCTACCGAGGATCCTACGGCAAGAGTGATTATCGCGAGCCCCAACAGAGACACCCAAGAATTGAAACACGTATCTGAACTAGAAAAAGGAGAAAGAGAGATCGTCAAAGATATACTGACTTCAACGGCAAGCATTAGCGTTTTGGCGAGAAAACCTTAAGGATGTGTAGCGCCTGACAAAGTTCTACATATCAAACCCTGAAAGACCAATCATCGCCGTCAAGGCCACAATCAATGGGAAAGGCCCTTTCAACTTTGTTTTGGACACGGGAGCTTCTATGACGATCATCGAAAGGCAAACGGCGGAGAAACTCGGTCTTCTCGACGAAGGATTGGCAACACGAGAGGCTCATGGCGCGGGTGGTGCTCTTGCATGTGCAAGCCTGCTGAATGTTGAGTCAATTCGAGTTGATAACACTGAAGCAAAAGACATCCAAGTAGGTGTTTTGGATTTGCCGAATTTGTCGAAATTGGATTTCATAGAAGAGCTTGCAGGCATCATAGGATACAACTTCATGAAGGACTACAGAGTAATCATTGACTATCCCAAACAAGAGATATTCTTCAAGAAGGATTAGACGTCCACACTCAACCGCTCATCTTCGGACGCGGGAAACGTCGAAGCTACCTCCTTGATTGACACACACGACTTGTGCTCAGAATTCTGAAATATGGATTACTCCGGGAATGACGGGAGGTGGGAAACAGAAATGACCTGCAATATCGATATCCTGAAAGTCCCTATGGCCTAACCTGTACACATTCCTCAATCAGCCTGAAGAGATTCGACCCCTTCCGCCCCATATGTGGCGCACGTGCGAAGATTGATTCCTAGGGCGGGTACTTTCTCTGGTAGTGTTCCGGGTCTTGAACAACCTCTAACTCATTGTTGTCAGGGTCAAGAAAGTCCGCAACTATGCCGCCCCAAGGCATTTTCGTAGGCTTTGAAGTAAATTTCACGCCCCGTTTTCTAAGCCGTTCGTAGAGGGCATAGATATCGTCCGTATCGAAAACGATTCCAGTTCGCCGCCTCCTCTCAGACTTCTTCCCATCCGTGTGCAAGCCGATCTTGGCCAGAGGTTCCTCTGGGCCAACCTCTGCATGATTAAACATCTTAGCAACAAGAGCTATAGGCAGGCCGAGGGTTTCGTGGTAAAACTCCAACGCTCTATCCATGTCAGACACGCGGATCATTGTCAACCAGAGCCGAGTAATCCTGCCAGCTTCCTCTTTCATATCAACTCTCTTGTCAAGCCAGATTATTTAAGACTTAGTATCGGCACGTTGTGACATGCCTTGAAGCACCATTGTGCATCGTAGAACTTCCGCAACCATAAGCTTTTTAGGAAAAACTCTCAGACTACACTGACACAAACATAAGGTGGAAGTAGAATGGTAAAAGTTGCAATAAACGGATTCGGAAGAATTGGACGCCTCTTGTACAGAGCAGCCCGCGAAACAAAGACAAAAATCGACTTCGCCGTAGTTAACGACCTAACTGACGCAAAGACGCTGGCGCACCTGCTGAAACGGGACACAACCCATGGACCACTCCCCTTCGACGTCAAAGTAGAAGACAGCACGCTAATCGTAGGCGGGCAAGAACTAAAAGTTCTAGCACAACCAGACCCCGAAAAGCTGCCATGGAAAGATATGGACGTCTACCTCGCCGTAGAATCAACCGGAAGATTCAGGACAAAAGAAGCCGCAGCGAAACACCTCAAAGCCGGAGCCAAGAAAGTGCTAGTCTCAGCACCCATGAAACCAGCACCCAGCGCTGACCTGACCGTAGTTTACGGGGTAAACGACGACAAATACAATCCACAGAAACACCACGTAATCTCTCTGGCATCATGCACCACGAATTGCGTAGCACCGGTAGCCAAAGTCCTGAACGACACATTCGGCATCAAAGCAGGACTCATGACCACAGTCCACGCAGTTACGAATGATCAACGCTTACTCGACATGCAACATGGAGACCTCAGGAGAGCTCGATCAGCCGCGTTCAACATGATACCAACCACAACAGGCGCAGCAGTAGCCGCCACACTCACACTGCCAGAACTAGAAGGACGAATGAACGGTCTCGCCTTGAGAGTTCCCATACCAGACGTATCAATAGTCGACTTCGTAGCCACACTGAAGAAAGAAGTAACAAAAGAGGAAGTGAACGCCGCCTTCAAGGAAGCCGCTAAAGGAAAACTCAAGGGTGTTCTGGACTACTCTGAAGAACCATTGGTCTCCTCGGACTTGATACACAATCCCTACTCAGCCATCGTAGACGGCCTCTCAACAATGGTCATAGGAAATCTAGTCAAGGTCTTAGTGTGGTACGACAACGAATGGGGCTACTCTGTGAAAATGGTGCGAATGATAGAAAAAATCTGCAAGTACGCCGCCTAGCCATCCGTTGTGACGCTGACAAAGCACCCGACTCATCCGCAATCAACTTCCTTTCTAAGATCAGGTGAGAGCATGCCGAAATTCCTAACCATGGACGATTTCGACTTCAAAGGCAAGACAACACTGATTAGAGTCGACTTCAATTCACCCATCGATCCTCAAACCAAAAGAATCCTCGATGAAACCAGAATACGCGTCCACGCCGAAACCATCCAAGAACTTGTCAACAAAGGAGCAAGAGTCGTTGTCCTAGCCCACCAAGGCAGACCTGGAGAACCAGACTTCATCCCTCTCAAACAACACGCCGACATCCTCGACAAAGTTGTAGATGGACCAGTAAAGTACGTTCCAGACTTATACGGCGAAAAGGCACAAAACGCCATCCAAAGATTGCAGGACGGGGAAGTCCTGGTCCTTGACAACGTGCGTGCCTTCCCTGAAGAAAGGAAAAAAGGAACACCAGAGGAACACTCAAAGCGAGACCTAGTCCAGAAACTCGCCCCACTAGCAGATGTTTTTGTGAATGACGCTTTCGCTGCAGCTCACAGAGCTCATGTCTCAATAGTTGGGTTCACTGCCCTCCTGCCCAGCACGGCTGGACGCATAATGGAAAAAGAACTCAACGCCCTAGGAAAAGTCTTGGAAGCCCCAGAAAAACCATGCGTCTTCATTCTGGGCGGGGCCAAAGCCGATGATGCCCTGGAGATATCACGATACGTCCTAGACAATAACATCGCCGACCACATACTGACTGGAGGAGTCGCCGGCCATGTCTTCCTTGCTGCCAAGGGATTCAACCTAGGAGAACCAAACACGCAACTGCTGAAGAAGAAAGACCTCGTGAGTTTGGTTCCGGGCGTAAAGGACTTGATGAAGGAATATCCAGACAATGTCGAGGCTCCCATCGATGTAGCCATAGAAGTGGACAAGAAACGAAAAGAAATCTTGGTCAGCAGACTACCATCAGTTCATTCCATCTACGACCTCGGCACAGAAACCATCAGGAAGTATGGAGCCATCATTCGCAGAGCAAAGTCTATAGTGGTCAGCGGCCCCGTTGGAGTCTTCGAAAACGAGGAATTTGTGCAAGGCACTAAGGGAATCCTTGAAGCTGTCGCAGCTTCGGAAGCATTCTCACTAATTGGAGGAGGACATACCGTCGCTGCTGTGGAAGAACTAGGACTAGCCAAGAAAATGTCATACGTTAGTACCGCCGG
>JABAOH010000313.1_pt2 | contig 24914 bp, 25 predicted proteins | sample 7062181 | NCBI WGS metagenome assembly JABAOH01 (sample SAMN14538630, study PRJNA623070) | marine sediment metagenome | biome: marine biome [ENVO:00000428]; feature: marine pelagic biome [ENVO:01000023]; material: deep marine sediment [ENVO:00002113]; isolation source: pool of 5 deep marine... | reverse complement strand
GGTTGGATGTTGGTCCGGACTCCGAGTTTCTGGTCGACACGATGGTGTCCTCCAAACTGGATGGTGTTGTAAACCCATCGGCTGTCAACGGGATCGATCACGTTGTACATCCCATCCCCGCCGCCGAGAGGGATGCAGTCCTCCAGAGTGACACGCCCAGACCAGCTCTGGCTGGGGATCTTCCATGAGTCATGGCACTGGAGACCGCCGTAGATGTTGTACGGTTCTTCCATGTCCACTCCGATGGCATAGTACTGGGCCATCGGGAGATTGTCGTAATAGTCGCAGGTTTTTCCTCCGTCGTAAGAAATGTACACACCGCCATCGCTTCCCATGAAAATCCGGTTGGAATTCTGAGGATCGATCCACAGAGTGCGGATATCTCCGAAGGCGCGGGTGAACGTTCTTCTCGGCGGCCAGCTGATGTCATGCCATGTCCTGCCACCGTCATAGGAGCTGGCTACGGAGATGGTGGTGACATAGACATTCTGGTCGTTGTTCGGATCAACCCGGATCTGGTTGAAGGAATAAGCGGCTTTTCCACCCACATTGTCCTTGACAGTATTCATCTTCTTCCATGTCCTGCCTGCGTCATCGGTCCGGTAAACTTCACCGCCGATCTCTCTTTTCTGAGGCTTCAGGCCGCGCCGGCGGTCCTGTTCCTCTTCTTCCTTGGTCGGTTTACGCATGTTGCAGTTTTCCACCACTGCGTAAACGATATCCGGATTCTTCCGGTAGATATCCAGGCCGATGCGTCCAATTTTCCCTTTGGGAAGGCCCTTCTTGAGCTGTTCCCAAGTCCTGCCGCCGTCTGTCGTCTTGTAGATCCCGCTTCCCGGTCCGCCAGCCTCGAAGTGCCACGGGTAGCGCTGTTTATCGTAGGCTGCGGCATACAGCACCTCAGGATTATCCGTGTTCAAGGCGAGGTCGATGACACCCACTTTTTCACTGATGTAAAGAACTTTTTCCCAGGTTTTTCCTCCGTCTGTGGTCTTGAACACTCCACGCTCTTCATTGTCGGAAAATAGATGTCCCTCTGCGGCCACGTACACGATATCTGGATTTGTGGGGTGGATTTCGATCCGTCCGATATGGTGCGTGTCTTTCAATCCCCTATGCTCGAACGTTTTGCCGCCGTTAATGGATTTATAGACTCCATCACCCCAGTAAGAGCTCCGGGCCGTAGCGTGCTCTCCTGTCCCCACCCAGAGGATATCCGAATTTGAAGGAGCCAGGGCAATATCTCCGATGGAAAACACGTCCTGGTCATCGAACAGGGGCACGAAAGTCGTTCCGTTATTTGTCGTTTTCCAGAGTCCGCCGTTTCGCCCGGCCACATAAAATGTGTAAAGATGAGCTTCTGGCGGGGATTCCGGAACCGCGAAATCGCTGATCCATGACCCGCTGCGGAACGGTCCCAGGTTTCGGTAGGTGAAATTTTTCAGCAGATTCTGACTGAAATTGTCCTGGCCTTCGGCATAATTATTCATAGGGATAAGCGCAAGACCAAAGAATAAAATAGCGTATCGAATAAATTTTAATGTTGCCATTCACTCGCCTCCTCTATTTGCATTCTGGTGAAAACAATCCTTTGTATTTTTTTACAGTATTCAATTAAAAGATAAAATCCTGTTCAATTCAAGTCAGGAAGATCAGCGAAGAATGGATGTCTTCGAGAAATCGGAATGAATATTAATCTGTTGTGTCCAACAAGATTATGTGAAAGACTCTGGAATTGAGATAAAGGATTAAGTCGAAAAAATGAATGCCTTGACTTCATGCCTGAGATTTCTATAATCCTTTCTCATATGGAAGCTGAAGAAGATTTCGAGATTCCAGACTGATGAAGCGCTCTATGATGCGACAAAGAGATCAAGAAGGAGAAAATTTTCTGATTTTTTAAAAATAGATCGAACTCCCCAAGGAGGTGGGAAATGGCAAAAATAAAAGTGAGTGTGGAGCGGATCGATGGCACCTGCAACCTTCCTCTTTTGGTCGGGGATCATTTCTTTGTCGAGGATTCCAAACTCACCATCCCGGAGGGCAAGCATGTGTGTATCTGGGCCTTGCAGAGCATGATGCCGATATTTCCGATTTTAGCAGAGAGAGAGAAACTGGATGAAGGCCATTGGGTGAAAAAAGTGAAGAATTTTTCCTGTCCGGATCCGGAGGGATTGGTGCAGTTCAAACTCGAGGTCATCGAGTAAAGGAAGCGGCCGATTTGACTTTCTTTCTTTAAAAATTTCCGATTTTCGAGGGCTAGACGAACAGAAAATGATCAAAGTCGACATCAGCAAGTGCACGGGCTGTAAAAAGTGTGAGACCATCTGTGCCTTTGTCCGTTCGGGCAGGGTCAATAACCGATTGGCCCGGATGAAGGTTTTGAATCTGTATGAAACAGGCGTGGATGCGCCTGTCGCCTGCGTCCAGTGTGAAGAAGGGTACTGTCTCCGGTGTCCCGAGGATGCGATATCAGTCGGACCTCACGGACAGATGGTCGTCTCGCAGACTCGGTGCACGCTCTGTGGAGTGTGTGAGAAAGCCTGTCCGATAGGAGCGATCGAAATATTCAATGATATTGTCTATGTCTGTGACCTCTGCGGGGGAAGACCCCAGTGTGTAGACGCCTGCACAGAAGAAGCGATCCTCTTTGAGCCCGGAGAAAAAGAGGGGCCTACTTTGGAGGCTATCAGCAAAGACACGCGCAAAATGAATCCAAGCCAGAAGCGGAATCATTACATCCAAAAACTGAGCACACACATTCGGAAAGACTGGAAACGGAAGAATGCTTGATTACGGGTACGGCGGCCGGATACTCAGGATCGACCTGACAAAACGGAAATACAGGATTGAGGACCTTGACCCTTCCTGGGTGAAACCTGTGATCGGAGGGCGGGCTGCGAACACCAAAAGGCTCTCAGAGGAGTTGGACCCGGATTGTGATCCATTAGGACCGGACAATATCCTGATTTACGGAATCGGGCCGCTGACAGGTTCCTTGCTTACGGCTTCGGCGTATTACACGGTGACTGCCAAATCCCCGCTAACTGGGATACTGGGAGACTCCGCGGCAGGAGGACAGTTTGCCGCGGAGATGAAACTCACCGGTTTTGACCAGGTCATCATCACGGGCAAAGCGAAAAAACTTCTGTATCTCTTGATCACGGAGTCCGGAGTCGAGTTTGTGGATTGTCCGGAGTACAGAGGAAAGATCATCACGGAAACGACAGAAACCATCCGGAAAGAAAAGAATGACTATTCTATTCAGGTCGCTGCGATCGGGCCGGCCGGGGAGAATTGTGTCCTTTTTTCCTCGATAGTCTCGAGCGGGAATCGTGTGAACGGCCGTGCGGGAATGGGAGCTGTGATGGGGTCCAAGAATTTGAAAGCCGTGGCTGTGAGGGGGACGCGTTCCCTGAATGTGGCCGATCCATTGGCATTCCTCTCTGAAGTGGAAAAGATCGATAAGACAATTCTGAACCACGACGAATATAAAAAACGCTACCAGATGGGCACCACAATGCTGATGAAGGATTTGAACAACATCGGCATTCTACCGACCAAGCATTTCCTGGAGGGCGTCTGCACATACGTGGACGAGATATCCGGGCAGAAGCTGGCCCGCGCGTACAAAGTGAAGAACAAATCCTGCTTCAACTGCAATGTCCATTGCTCGCGGTATTATATGGTCGAAGACCAGGAGGCCGAGGGACCGGAATTCGAAACCCTCTGCAGCTTCACATCCCGGTTGGGGAACCGTAATCTTCCGTTTGCCCTGGAGATGAATCGCTACCTGAACCAGATGGGCATGGATTCCATTTCCACGGCCGAGGTGATCGGATGGATAATGGAATGCCAGGAAAAAGGACTTGTCCGGCAGGATGATTTAGATGGGCTGAGCATCAAGTGGGGGGAGAGAGACAAGATTCGGGAAGTCGTGGATATGATCGCTTTCCGCCGCGGAATAGGCGACAGGCTGGCTAACGGCGCCAAAAAACTTTCAGAAGGCTTTGGTAAGGAAGCCCGAAAATTAGTGATGCATGTCAAAGGGCTGGATATGATATGCGGTGATCCGAGGGGTATAAAGGCCTATGGACTGACTTACGCCATCGCCTCCAGAGGAGCTGACCATCTTCGCGCCGAGCCCTATTTCGAATTGACCAACAGAAAGAAAGAAGCGAAAAAACGTTTCGGTACGGAAAAGGCGGCAGATAGACTATCGGAGGAAGGGAAGGCCTCCCTGGTCAGTTATTCGGAGAAAATTGCTCTCCTCACTGACTGCCTGACCATGTGCAAGAATGTCGGCCTCTGTATGGATGTGCTGAATTTTGACAACGCGTCCGCACTCCTGAGTTACGGAACCGGGATTGACTATTCATCCGATGATTTGAAGGAGATTTTGGCGGATGTGATCAATCTGGAGCATGAACTCAACAAGAAGTTCGGCGTTAAAAAAGAGGACGACACACTTCCAGAGAGATTCCAGAAAGAACCTTTGACAGAAGGCCCGACAAAGGGCTCGACCGTGGATATTCAGAGGATGGTTAGAGAGTACTACAAGATTCATAAGTGGGAGGAATGAAGCGAGAGACCTTTACTTCCAACTTCGGCCTGTTGATGACCATGATCGGAGTGGCAGTAGGATTGGGGGCTGTCTGGCGTTTTCCCTACATGGTCGGAAAATTCGGGGGAGCGGCGTTTGTTCTCTTTTATCTGCTGGTTGTTTTTTTTGTCGGTATCCCTGCGCTCATGGCGGAATGGACGCTCGGCCGGCACACAAGACGCGGAACTCTGGGAGCGTTCGAGAAGGGGATGTTTCCTGGCGGCAAATTTGTAGGCACATTTTTATTCTTCATCGTGTTCTGTGCCACGGGATATTATTCCAATGCTCTGGGATGGGTCGGATTCCACGGCCTGAGTGAACTCGTTAATGCTTTTGGCGCGAACTTAGATGCTTCGGCCATTCTGCCTCCTCAAGAAGGATTTAACCTCACTTCGCTCTTCTTGCAGCTCATGATGACAGCTTTTGTCATCTTCAGCTGCGGGATAGTCCTGATAAAAGGCCTGCGAAGGGGGATCGAGAAAACCAGCAAATGGATCGTTCCTGTCCTTTTCACCATCCTGGTCATCCTGATTATTCGCTCAGTCACCTTAAGAGGAGCCAGCGAAGGGATCAAGTGGTATATCGGCGCGTTCCGTTTCAGCGAACTCACGCCATCCGTCATGGCTGCGGCCCTCGGGATGGCCTTTTTTTCTATGTCGCTGGGCGGGACGTTCATGGTCATCTACGGCTCTTACCTCAACAGACAGGCCAACATTCTGAAAAATGCCGTGTTCACCGGAATCGCCGCTTCTGCGGCTGGTTTTCTGGCAGGATTGGCGATTTTTCCAGCGGTTTTTTCCTTTGGCCTGAAACCCGGCGAGGGACCCGGTCTTATTTTTCAGACTTTGCCCAAGACCTTCGACATGATGCCCGCAGGCTGGCTGTTCGGCCTTCTCTTTTTTCTCGGCCTCTTCGGTGCGGCTTACCTTTCGGATGTGGCGGCTTTTGAAGTTCTGGTGGGAGGAATCGTGGATAACACACGCATAGTGAGAAAAAAAGCGGTGATTCTGACTTGCCTGATCGTATTCGTGTTGGCCCTTCCTCCTATGATCAACTTCAAGATCTTCCTTCCGTGGGACTTGACCTTCGGTTCAGGCATGCAGGCCATGGGTTCACTCCTTGCGGTCATCACTGCAGTCTGGTGCATAAAAAGGGCAAACGCTATGAAAGAACTCTCCGCAGGCAGGCGGAAATCATTCCCGGTGTTTCTGTACTGGTGGATGAGGATTGTCGTCCCCGCAGCCATCCTGTTCGTCGGGATCAACTGGCTCCTGGAAACGGTCTTCAAGATTAAAATTTTCGGATGAAGCCAGCATTTCACACCGCACACACATTTTTATGATCTGCCCACACTGATATCGTGGACTGAGGTCTTGTCTTTAGACATGATTTAAATTATCTTGAAGGGAATGGTCAATCCAGTTGTTGAAGTCCATGGTCTGACAAAGGTCTTCGGCCAGTTGAAGGCTGTGGACGAAATCTCCTTCAATATCTCTGCAGGTGAGATACTCGGCCTTCTGGGTCCAAATGGAGCGGGCAAGACCACGATCATCCATATGCTTCTCGGCCTGACAACGCCCACTTCAGGTGATATTCGCATATTTGATTTAGACCTGAAAAGATGCAGGAGAGAGATCGTTCAGGATGTCAACTTTTCCTCCTCTTATGTATCCATGCCCAATTCCTTGAATGTGAAAGAGAGTTTAAGAGTATTTGCCCGGCTTTATAGAGTGAAGGATAGAGATGAGAGAATCCAAGAACTCCTTCAGGCTTTTGAGATTGAAGATATAGGGAATAAGCTGGTGAGACACCTCTCCACTGGGCAGCAGACGCGGCTGAACCTGGCCAAAGCTCTCATCAATGATCCTCAAGTGCTTTTTCTTGATGAACCCACAGCGAGTCTGGACCCGGATATCGCCGACAAAACCAGGAGTCTTTTAAAGTCGATAAAAAAGGACAGAAATATTTCCATTCTTTATACCTCTCATAACATGAAGGAAATGGAGGAGATGTCTGACCGGATAATCTTCCTTCACAAGGGACGGATTATCGCTGAAGGCACGCCTGCAGAGGTTATCCGCCGTTTTGGAAGAGAGAACCTGGAGGAAGTGTTTTTGAAAGTGGCAAGGGAGACGCCAGCTTGAGATATTACAGGATCACAGCCCTGTTCTTCCGGCATATCTACCTCTACAGAAGGAGCCTCCCCCGGCTTATGGAAGTCTTTTATTGGCCTTTACTGGACCTTCTTGTCTGGGGGTTCATCACTGTTTATCTCGTTCAGTTCAAGCAGAACCTGCCCGGATTTGTCACCTTCTTCATAGGAGCTCTGATCCTCTGGGATATTCTTTTCCGTTCGCATCAGGGTATTTCGGTTTCTTTTCTCGAAGATGTCTGGGCGAAGAATTTGCTGAACCTTTTTGCCAGTCCTTTATCTTATGCCGAATACATTTTTGCCCTCATGCTGGTCAGCGTTGTCAAGCTGGTCACCGTGGCCACCATCATGGCCGTTCTGGCCTGGGTGATTTATTCTTTCAACATCTTCTTGATCGGCATTTCTCTTATTCCATTTGTCCTCAACCTCATAGTCATGGGTTGGGCGATAGGAATCATCACCACTGCACTTATTCTCAGGTTCGGACAGGAGGCTGAGGTTCTGGCCTGGGCCCTCGGTTTTCTCTTCATGCCTGTTTCTGCGGTCTTCTATCCAGTGTCTGTTCTTCCTCTGTTTCTCCAGGCAGTGGCCAAGTTTGTGCCGGCCTCACACGTGTTTGAAGCGATGCGGGGAGTTATTTCGAGCGGCGGTTTTCCGCTGACTGAGCTGCTCTGGTCTTCTGGCTTGAACGCGGTGTACCTCGTGGGGGCCTTCCTCTTTTTCCGCTGGAATTTTAATTTGGTCAGACGCAAAGGGCTTTTGGTCAGGATAGGTGAATAAAGGCCTTCGGAAGGGAAAATATAATGCCGAAGGGGGGACTCGAACCCCCACGAGCTAAAAGGCTCACATGGCCCTCAACCATGCGTGTCTACCAAATTCCACCACTTCGGCATAAATGCTTGGTCGGCTGATCTTAAAGGTAATCCCCGCAATGCAACGAGCGGGTGGTAATCAATCTTTCTTTTCTGGAGATTTCTTTTCGGCCTGAGTGCCTGCGCGTTCTTTTTCCTGTGCCGGCTCTGTCACTGGAGGTTTCTCTTCCGTGGGCTTTTTTTCCGTCTCTGCGGCAGCCGGCGTCTCCTGCACTGGGGCTTCCTCTCCGCTGAGAGCGGATTTTGTTCCGGATGCAGAGATCATCCACAGCCCTAATGACGTGATCATAAAAAGTACGGCACAGACTGTTGTGACTCTGGAGAGAAGGTTTGCCGCACCACGGGGACCAAAGACGGTCTGACTTCCTCCTCCTCCAAAAGCACCGGCCAAATCAGCAGACTTGCCGGATTGCAGAAGAACCGCGATGATCAGGACAAAGCAGATGATGATATGAATTGTTGTCAGTAAAGCGCCCACTATTTCTCCTTGTAAGCTCTTATGGCTTCTGTAGCGATCTTTAGGAACGATTCGGCTTTCAGGGAAGCTCCTCCGACTAATGCTCCGTTTATGTTTTTCTCTTTGAGCAGCTCGTAAGTGTTGTCCGGTTTGACCGAACCGCCGTAGAGGATTATAGCACAGGAAGCTGTATCATTTCCATATTTTTCTGCCAGTTTCTCTCTGATGAAGATGTGGACTTCCTCGGCCTGGGAAGGTGTGGCGGTCAGCCCTGTCCCTATGGCCCAGATGGGTTCATACGCGATGATCAGCCGGAGGATCTCGTCCTTTCCCAACCCTTCTAATCCGGCATTGATCTGGTCTTCCACCCTTTCGATAGTTTTCCCTTTTTCCCGCTCGTCCAGGGATTCCCCGATGCACATGATCGGAATCAAATCTTGAGCCATGGCGGCTTTGATCTTTTTATTGACAGTTTCGTCAGTTTCGCCGAAATACTGGCGCCTTTCTGAATGACCGATCACCACATACTCGCAGCCCGCATCTTTGAGCATCGGAGAAGATACTTCTCCCGTGAAAGCTCCCTCGTCTTCCCAGAACATGTTTTGAGCTCCCAGTTTAACCTGGCTTCCTTCAAGAGCTTTTTTCACCTCGCTCAACGCCGTCATGGGGGGAATGACGACGAGCTCCGCCTCGATCTTTTCTGAGCTGGCCTCTTTGAATGCCTTGACCAGCTCCACGGCCTCGGGGATGGTTTTGAACATCTTCCAGTTTCCGGCGATGAACGGTTTTTTATTACTGATTGTCATTTTATTTCTCCGTCAATGCTTCGATTCCAGGGAGGGTTCCCTTGGCGACGAATTCCAGGGAGGCGCCTCCTCCGGTTGAAATATGGGATATTTTCTCAGCCACTCCCGCTTTGTACACGGCTGCCACAGAATCGCCGCCTCCGATGATGGACGTGGCTTTAGAGCTGGCGACAGCTTCGGCGATTTTCGTGGTGCCCTGGGAAAACGCGTCGACTTCAAAGACCCCCATCGGCCCGTTCCAGAAAATTGTTTTCGCCTTTGATATGATCTTTGAGTATTTTTCGATGGTTTTGGGGCCGATATCCAGGGCCATCAGTGCTTCCGGCAGGGGAAAAGAATCAGCGGTTTGAGCTTCGGCCTCGACATCTGTGTTTACGGCGAGGACATGGTCTGCGGGAAGTTGAAAGTTTACTTTTTTCTCTCTGATTTTGTCCAGAAGACTGCTGGCGAGTTTGATTTTGTCTTCATCTACGAGTGAACGCCCGACGTCCAATCCCTGAGCCTTGAAAAAGGTGTACGCCATGGCTCCTCCGATCAGGATGTTGTCTGCTTTATCCAGCAGGCCCTTGATGACCGGGATCTTATCCGAAACCTTTGCCCCCCCGAGTATGGCCACAAAGGGCTTTTGCGGAGAATGCACCACCTGACTCAGATAATCCACCTCTTTTTTAACCAAGAACCCGGCGGCGGCTTTGTCCACGAACCGTGTGATGGCCACAACCGAAGCATGGGCGCGGTGACAGGTGCCGAAGGCATCATTGACGTAATAGTCGACTTCCCGGGCCAGGCTCTGGGCAAACCCTGCATCATTGGCCGTTTCTTCGTCGTGAAACCTGACGTTCTCCAGCAGAAGAACCTGGCCTTCCCCGAGCTCTTTTTTTTGCTGTGCCACCTCTTCTCCGATGACGCCGGGTGCGAGGAGGACTCTATGAGAGATAAGCTCGGCAAGTCTTTTTGCGACGGGCCTCAGGCTGAGCTCCGGGACAAATTTTCCTTTCGGCCGTCCCAGGTGGGAAGCGATGATGAGTTTTGCCTTGTTTTCGAGGAGTGAATTTATCGTTGGTAGAGCGGCTTTAATCCGGGTGTCATCCCGGATATTCCTTTCTTCATCCAGGGGAACGTTGAAATCGACCCGGAGGAAGACAGTTTTGCCTTTGGGTTCTAAATCCTCGAGGGAGAGCATGGCTTTTTTTATCTGTACATGAATTTGATCAGATCGATCATGCGGCAGGAATACCCCCACTCGTTGTCATACCAGGCGAGCACTTTGATCATGTTATCGTCTATGATTCGTGTATAATCCCCGTCCACGATAGCGGAGTGAGGATTGGCCATGAAGTCCACGGATACCAGAGGTTCTTCCGTGAACTGGAGGATTCCCTTCAGGTTTCCTCCGGCGGCTTTTTTGAAAGCGGCATTCGCGTCCTCTGGGGTGCCGTTCTTCTTCAAGAGGGCCACGAGATCGACAACAGAAATATTGGCTGTGGGGACTCTGATAGCGATTCCATCGATTTTCCCTTTGAGCTCGGGAATAACGAGTCCGACAGCTTTGGCGGCTCCAGTAGTTGTGGGGATCTGGGATACGGCTGCCGCACGGGCCCGACGCAGATCCTTATGCGGAGCATCGAGCAGTTTCTGGTCACCTGTGTAAGCATGGATCGTGGTCATGAATCCCTTTTCGATACCGAATTCATCATGCAGGACTTTAACAACAGGGGCCAGGCAGTTTGTGGTGCAGGACGCGTTGGAAATGATGTGGTGATTCTCGTGGTCATAAGTGTCTTCGTTGACTCCCAGGACGAGTGTGACGTCAGGCTCTGTGGCCGGGGCCGAGATGATTACCTTTTCCGCGCCTCCCTGTTCGATGTGTTTTGCAGCGTCCTGTCTTTTCCTGAAGAGTCCGGTCGATTCAATGACTGCAGATACGCCCAGGTCTTTCCAGGGAAGATTTCCCGGGTCCTTTTCAGAGAGGACTTTAATCTTTTTACCATCGACGATGATCGCATCCTCTGCGGCCTGAATATCCGCATCCAAAATTCCAAGAACAGAGTCATATTTCAGAAGATGGGCCAAGGTTTTAGAGTCGGTGATGTCATTGACAGCGAGAATTTCGATATCCGGATCCTTGTGGGATGCGCGAAGAAAATTTCTGCCTATTCGTCCAAATCCGTTTATTCCAACCTTATGAGACATATGAGACCTCCTGTATGATTTCCTTTCTCTATTAACACAAAACCCGTCTTAAATCAACGATTCCAAAGCTTTTGAAGCCGGAGTTCGAAAATGGTACAATCCTCATTAAATACAGAGATAGCTTCGAACCCGATAGCAAAGGAGTGGCCATGAAAATCCTCTCGTCAAAACAGATGAAAGAGATCGATAGACGGGCTATCCAGGAGCTCGGCATTCCTGGCCCGACCCTGATGGAGAACGCCGGACTTCAGATTTACAGGAAAATTCTGGAAAAATTCCCGGATCCGAGCAAGGAGAAAATTGTCATCATCGCTGGCAAGGGAAACAACGGTGGGGATGGCTTTGTCGTGGCACGGCATCTTTTGAAGCAGGGCGCTGACCCGGAAGTGCTTCTCCTGGCTTTAAAGAACGAGGTGAAGGGAGATGCCGCTATAAATTTAAAAATTGCCGACGAGATCGGGATAAAGATTCACGAAATCCGTTCTCCGAAAGACCTGAATCTCCGGAAGGGGAAAATTCTTTTGGCCTCACTTCTTGTCGATGCGATTTTCGGGACTGGACTGACAAAACCCGCAGAAGGACTCTATGTCAAAGTCATAGAGATGATCAATAAATCTAAAGCGTTCAAGGTGGCTGTGGATATTCCTTCCGGCCTGTCTTCGGACACATTCCAGATTATCGGCCCCTGTGTGAAAGCTAATCTGACGGTGACTTTGGCTGCACCAAAGATCTCCCATGTTTTCCCTCCTGCCGAAGAGTATATCGGGGAACTGGTCGTTGCGGATATCGGCATCCCTTCTTCTTTATTCAAGGATAAAGGCCTGAAGCTTGATTTAGTGGAGAAAAAAACCGTGACTCCTTACTTTAAAAAACGAAAAAGGGATGCTCATAAAGGAACCTACGGACATCTCTTCATTCTGTCCGGGTCTCTGGGGAAAACCGGCGCGGCCGTGATGGCCGGAAAGGCGGCATTAAAGATGGGAGCCGGTTTGGTGACGGTCGGGACTCCGGAAAGCTGCCTTCCTATAGTCGCCCGCGGCATGGACGAGCTGATGACCGAGCCTCTGCCAGAAACAACGGAAAAAACTTTTTCCTCCGAAGCTTTGAAAAAGACACTCTCTCTCCTAAACGGCAAGGATGCACTGATGTTCGGTCCGGGAATATCCACGCATCCTTCTACAGCCGAATTCGTGCTTTCGCTGATTCCGAAAATCAAGATTCCTGCTGTTATCGACGCGGATGCCCTGAATATACTGGCATCCAAGCCGGGAATCCTGAGATCTTTGCGCAAACCCGCAGTCCTCACACCGCATCCCGGTGAGTTTGCCCGGTTGTTAAACCTTTCCACAAAAGAAGTGGTGGAGAAGAAGTTGGAGCAGGTGCCCCAGTTTGCTGCGGAGTATGGAGTGTATCTCGTCCTGAAGGGGTATCGAACGCTGACCGCCACACCTGATGGAAGGGTGTATGTCAATCCGACCGGAAACGCGGGGATGGCCACAGCCGGCACCGGGGATGTTTTGAGCGGGATGATCGCGTCCATGATCATCCAGGAGAAAAACCTTCTGGAGGCCGTGCTGGCAGCAGTTTATGTCCACGGCTTGAGCGGGGATCTGGGAGTTCAAAAGGTAGGAGAGAAGTCTCTGACAGCAGGGGATATCATACGCTATCTCCCTCGGAGCATCAAGCTCCTCTCCCCAAAAGATTGATCGATGAGAATTAAAAAAGACCGGTCTCAGAGCCGTGAGGAGTATAACACAAATTCGGAGAGAGAGACCTTCCTTTTAGCCAAAAAGCTGTCTCAGGGATTCAAAGGAGATGAGGTCGTTTTTCTGGAAGGGGAGTTGGGAACAGGGAAGACGGTCTTTGCCAAAGGATTGGCCGCTGGATTGGGATTGAAAGATTTTCATCAAGTTTGCAGTCCGTCCTATACGCTGGTGAACATTTATCAGGCCAAATTTCCCATCTATCACATCGACCTTTATCGTCTTGAAAAGGACTCTGAGATCCAAGACCTGGGATGGGAAGATTATCTGGGTCAAGGCGTTATCATTGTCGAATGGGCGGAAAAGGTCAGGTTCAACCTAGATGCGATTCGTGTCACCTTTCGAATGGGAAAAAAAGACCAGAGAAAAATAATCATCTCTTCTTAAAAGGGGACAGGCTACTTTTTTTTCAAAGAAGGGGGACAGTCCCTCTTTTTTTTATGAAAGGACTAAAATGGACAGTCCCCGGAGAAAAAGTATCCTGACCTTTATGCTCAGTAATGAGGTGACACGTGTATTGATGATAATGAGGATAAAGGTGTCATTGCGAGCGAAGCGTGGCAATCTCTTAGAGAAAATTGAATTTCTTTTTGCGGGATTGCTTCACTCCGTTCGCAATGACATTATAAAAATGTTACCGAATGACTGAGCGAGTACACCTGTCCCCATTTTTAAAACAAATTGAAATAAACTCACAGTTTTTGTATAAATTCTATTAATCAATGAATGTATGAGGAGAGATGAATATGGATTTCATAAACGAAGTCACGCAATTCATATGGGAGAATGTCGCTCTGAGATTCGTAGCCATCCTGATTATCACTATAATCGCTGCTTTCCTCATTAAAATCATCCTGAGAACCGTTTTAAAACCTCTAGCAAAAAAAACAAAAACCAAAATCGATGACATCATCGTCAAGAGCCTGTCTTCCATTGTTTTCTACATCATTCTTTTAATAGGGATCAAGATCGGGCTTTCCCAGTTTGAATTAACGACAGACATCTTTCAGGACATTGTCAGCACTCTTCTCATCCTCATCGTGAGTATCTTTCTGTTCAAGATTATCAACCATTTTGCCAAGCTCTGGATGAAGGAGTGGAAGTTCAAGACTAAGACGACTGCGGATGAAAGGCTGATTCCCTTTCTTCAGAAAATATTGAAAGCTGTTGTCATTATTTTGGCCGTGATTTTTATATTCAGCGCCTGGAATGTCAATATTAGCCCTCTCCTGGCCACAGCCGGGATCGCTGGTTTGGCCATCGGCCTGGCAGTGAAAGATTCCTTGAGCAACATACTGGGAGGACTGCAGCTTGTCCTCGATAGAACGTTCAAGGTGGGGGATAAGGTTGAGCTGGAATCAGGAGAGATGGGTGTCATCCTGGATATAGGCTTGAGAAGCACCAAGCTGAAAACCTACGACAATGAAGTGATATATATCCCTAACGGATTCTTGGCCAATGCCAAGATTAAAAATTTCACTCATCCGGATGTTTCCATCCGTGTGAATGTTGAATTCGGAGTCGTATACGGCTCGGATACAGAAAAGGTCCGAAAGGTCGTACTCGAGGCCGTAAAGAAGATAGATGCTGTCATTGACGAGCCCGAGCCTGTGGTGCAGTTCCTGAAGATGTCCGATTTTTCTCTGGATTTCATAGCCAGAGCGTGGGTGAAGGAGTATACAGAAGCGTATTCCACAAAGATCAGGATGACGGATGAGATTTACAACGCTTTGAATAAAGCTCACATTGGCATTCCTTTTCCCACACGCACTGTTTACACCAAAGAAGTCGAATAGAAACAGAGGAAGCCGAAGTGCTTTGAGTAGAGAGTGCGTATTTTGGACTTAATAAGTTGACATAAGAAAATTTTTATTTTTAAATAAGGAAAATTCAAAGGAAGCAGAATGCTGAAAAGGGCGAAGGACAAAATCCGTGAAATCAAGGATTTCCCGCAGCCGGGGAAGGGATTCAAGGATATTTCTCCGCTTGTTGAGGACGCAGTCAGCTTTAATCATGTCGTCGATGAGCTCGTGACCTGGGCAAGAAAGAAGAAGCCCGATATTATCGCCGGAATCGAAAGCCGGGGATTTCTTTTCGCGGCGCCCGTGGCCCATAAATTAGGACTCGGGGTGGTCGCTATCCGGAAAAAAGGAAAGTTCCCCAGCGAAACCGTCCGCGGCGAAGTTCCTGATGAGGATGCTTTTGAATATTTGGAAACTCACATGGAGAGCATCGATCCTTCTCAAAAAGTCTTGATTATTGATGACCTGATCGCCTCTGGCTCGACTTCTGTCAACGCCATTGATCTGATGAAAACATTAGGAGGAAAAGTGGTTGGCTTTGCCTCGGTCGTCGATGTTGTTTTTTTAAAGGGAATCGAGTTTATCAAAAAGGCTCATCCAAAAGTGGATGTGCTCAGTTTGATTCAGTATGAAGAGTAGTCGGGGGATATGGGAGATTTCCTCGACCATTTCACTGTTCATCAGTCAATCTTCAATGATTTCAGAGATGCCGGAATCATGCTTCCTGGAAAAAGTCCCCGGAAAACATTTAATCTCCTTTTCTAGGATTGACCTGGGAAGTTTCGATGGACCAGGAAAACAGAGAAAACGATAAAAATGTTATATTTAATTCCCAAATAATATGAAATCCATTAGGGGAGACGATTGAAAATGATAAATTCCTCGAAAGGTATTTCGCTCAGTCTGTTTCTTTTGCTGCTTTTACTGGCAGTGAGCTGTGCTCGCGTTGTGGAGACACCCAGACTCACTTTCGGACCTCTAGAGACAAAATGGGTGGATAAGGTTTTGCGCAAGATGACTCTGGAGGAAAAGATCGGTCAGATGATCGCCTTGAGATACTCCGGTCATTTTGTCAACAAAGACAGCGATTATTTTAAAAGGCTCGAGTCTTACATTGTGGAGAGAAAGATCGGAGGATTGATAATTTTTGGCGGTGAGGTTTACGAGACCGCTTACCTCACGAACGCGTTTCAAAGGCTGGCGAAAGTCCCTCTTTTGATCGCCTCGGATTTTGAAAGAGGAGTCGGGAATCAGATCGCCGGCGCCACGCTGTTTCCCTCACTGATGGGGATTGGGGCCACCTGGTCTGAGGATCAGGCCTATCTTATGGGCCAGATCACCGCTTGGGAAGGCCGCGCCATAGGCATCCATATGACTTATGCGCCCGTGGTCGATGTGAATATCAATCCTGACAACCCGATCATCAACACGCGGTCTCTTGGAGAAGATCCCGCCCAGGTCGGCCGTTTGGCCGTCGCATTTATCAGAGGCTGTCAGGAAAACGGGCTGATCGCCACAGCCAAACATTTTCCCGGCCATGGAGACACAGACCAGGATTCTCACAGCGTTCTTCCGGTCATCAGGGGAGACCGGGACCGCCTGGAAAAAGTCGAGCTCTTTCCATTTAAGCAGGCCATCGAGGCGGGTGTGCAGGCGATCATGACCGCACATCTTCACATTCCGGCGTTCGACCCGACGCCCGACCTTCCGGCTACTCTTTCTCCGGTCATCATGACCGAGCTTTTAAGGGATGAATTGGGTTTTAACGGCATTATCGTGACTGATTCTATGGGTATGGGCGGAGTGACGACGCTTTATGAGCCCAGTGAAGCAGCTCTAAAGGCGGTCCGGGCAGGAGTGGACATGATTCTTTTGCCTCCTGAACCGGATGATGTCATCGAATCTTTGATCCAGGCTGTACGAGAAGGAGAAATTTCAGAGGAGAGAATCGACACCTCCGTGTTGAGAATATTGAAAGCCAAAGCTCGCCTCGGTCTTCACAGGGAAAAATTGGTGAATACGAAAATTCTGGATGAGCGCGTGGCCACGAAGGAATATCTTCGGCAGGCGGACCGGGTGTTCGAGAATTCACTCACTCTTGTCAAGAACAGCGGGCCTGTCCTTCCGTTGTCCGGAGAGGAGGCGAAGATCGCTGTCTTTTCTTTGAGCAGCGATCCCGGAGGATTCTATGCGGGGAGAACTTTTATCAGAGAAATCGAGAAGAGATGTCCGGAATTGATCCCGTTTTATGGCGATGCCTACACAGGAGATGAATTCATCACGGAAGGATGGGAAAAGGCCAAGGAGGCAGACGTTCTCGTCTTCGCTCTTTTCTCCTCTCTTCGTGCCTGGAAAGGGAGCGTGGGCCTCGACTTGAGGTATGTCCGGATGATCCAGAAGGCTGCGGAAAACTCGACACCGGTTATTGTGATTTCTTTTGGAAGCCCGTATTTCCTGCGTCATTTTCCCGGAGTCGACTGTTACCTCTGTGCCTACAGATGGGAGGCGCCGGCACAAAGGGCCGCTGCAAAAGCAATCTTTGGAGAGGTCGATGTCACGGGAAAACTGCCCGTTTCCATTCCAGAGCTTTATCCTTTAGGTCATGGCCTGGCCCTGTATAAGAAATAAAAGTTTTTTTTATTGTGCCTACAGGTGTATTAGAGTTTCAATCATTTAAAGGAGTTGTGCGATGAAGAGGAGAGATTTTTTCAAATTTGGCTTAGGAGGAACCGGGATTGCTCTGGGAGGACGTCTGGCTTTCGACTCTGATTCTGTCTCTTCGTTTCAAGGCGGGAATCCTCATGGTCACGCGTGGTGGGTGAAAAAGATTGAAGAGCCAAAATTGACCATCGATGACAACGTGTATACAAGATTCAACTCCAGAAAAAACGTGTTCGGATCTTTTGCCCGATATTACGGGATGGATAAGATGAAGGAATTGCGGAAGAGAAGCCAGGAAAAAACCAGGAAGTATTATGAAGAGGACACCCCGGGGTACAGGCTAGAGGACCGGGCCCTGGCAGACGCAGCCTGGGTTATCTCCAGGTTGGGAGGGCTGAACAGAGGAACACGCTCCTGGACGAGCAAGTCTGTTTCCACTCCTGAACGCCGAGGTGTAGAGAAATACAGCAAGAGCCCTGAGGAAGCAGCACGGCTCATCAAAAGCGCGGCGCGCTATTTCGGAGCCGCTACCGTGGGGATCGCTCCGCTTGACCGCAGGCACATCAATTCCCAAGAGAGAGGGAAAAAGATTGTTTTCGAGCCTGTGGATGAGCCTTATGGGAATGATGAGAAACTCGTGATTCCGGACACATGCAAATATGCCATATCCTTGAGCGTACAGATGTCTTTAGACAATCTTCAGCGTTCTCCCACCGCGATCAGCAGCGCCGGCTCTTCCATGGGATACAGTCGCTGTGAATTTCTTGTGGCCGGGATGGCCCAGTTTATTAGGGGGCTCGGTTATGTGGCCATTCCAAGCGTGAATGACCTTGGTTCGAGTGTGGCGATTGCTGTGGACTCAGGCCTAGGAGAGCTTGGGCGGACCAACCGGCTGATCACACCGGAATTCGGCCCGAATGTCCGTTTGTGCAAGGTGCTGACTGATCTGCCGTTAGCGACCGATAGCCCGATAGATTTTGGTCTCATCGAGTTTTGCAAAGTTTGCAAACGGTGTGCAGAAGCCTGCCCTTCAGGGTGCCTTTCTTTCGATAATGAGCCGAGCTTCCAAGTGAAAGGCGAATGGAACAATCCCGGTCATCAAGCCTGGTTCGAAGATGCTCCCAAATGTTTTGCCTTCTGGCAGGAGTCAACTTCAGGCTGTAGCACCTGTATCCCGGTGTGTCCTTGGGCGAAAAAGGATAAAACGATGATTCACGAGATAGTCAAGGCCACGAGCGCCAAGATTCCTGCTCTGGACCGGTTTTTCAACGCCATGGATGTAGCTTTTGGTTACGGCAGGCAGAAGAATGCGCGGAAATGGTGGAATCTCAACCTGCCGGAGTACGGTATTGATACTACTCAAGGGAAGGGATGACCGATGGCTGATAAGAGCACATTCACCGTATTGAGATTCAGGAATCGGCCCTGGTACATTTGGGCTTTAAGAGCTGTCTGGTTTCTCTGGGTGTTATTTTGGGCAGAAGTGATGATTGGTTCCGGAAAAGAAGCGGAGTCAAGAGCTTTTGTCGTTTCTCTTGTGATTTTCCTTGTGAGCCTGGCTGCAGGGATTTCGCTTTGGCTGTGGGGCTACTTGAAGTTTAAAAAAGCCAACACCTAAGTGTCATTGCAAGGGTTTATAGGATTCCGTCGCTTTGTTCGGAAAAGGCTTGGCAATCTCTAATAAAGAATGTCATTACGAGGAGCGGAGTGACGTGGTAATCTCATATGGAAAAATACATTTATTCTTGCGAGATTGCTTCACTCCATTCGCCATGACACAGGGATGAGATGGCTGCGTTCGCAATGACAATGTGACTGTGTTACCAAATTATTAGGCAAGCACAGAGGTTCCTCTCTTCTTTAAGTTTCAGAAGAGATCAACGAATTCAAATTTCTCCACGTCCACCAGTCCTCTGTTGGTGATTTTCAACCTGGGTATAACAGGGAGAGCCAGGAACGACATCGTCATGAAAGCGTTCTCGAGCGGAGAACCGAGGCCTTTCACAGATCTTTTGATGTTTTTGTAGCCAGTCGCGACTTCCTCTATATTCGATGTGGACATCAAGCCGGCAATCCGGAGAGGAAAAAAATTTATTTTATCTGCCGCGACAGCCATTCCTCCGCCTTTTTCGCTCAAAATATTCACCGCTCTGGCTATGCTTTCGTCCTCAACTCCCGCGACGATAAGATTATGGCTGTCATGGGAGACAGTGGAGGCTATCGCTCCCTTTTTAAGGCCTAATCCCTTGACGAATCCCAGAGAATACGTGCCTGTTCCCTTGTGCCTTTCAATCACAGATATTTTGGCGATATCTTTTTCTGCGTCGGGTCGAAGCTCTCCATCAGAACCGTCAAAGGGTATTATTTTTTGTCCGGTTTCCAGGCTATCCCGGATAATCTCAATGACCTTCACATCTCCATGTGTCTGTCCTTCAGGGAGCGTGATTTTGAAGTCATCAGCCTGGAAAGTCTTTCCTGTGTTCACACGTCCAAAAAATTCAGAGTAATCGTAATCCAGCTGATGGCCGATGTATTCTTTCTCAAAAATGATGACTTCGCCGTTGTGGATGACTGTCGCAACCTCCAGGTTTTCCAAAGACTCGAATACGACAAGATTGGCCTTTTTTCCTTCTGCAATCTCTCCGGTTTCAGGATGGTTGTGCAGTTTCAGGAATCTTGAAAAGTATTGGGAAGGGTTTATTGTGGCCAGCGCCACGGCCAGGATGGCAGCCTTTTCAAGTTCGAGATTTGTGTTCTTCAGTATGACATCCTTTGTCTTTTTGAGGATTCTGTCGACGTGGCCGTCCTCGCGGAGGTCGATAGGATCTATATCATCAGAGCAGATCATGAATCTCTCCAGATTCACGTTGGATTCGAGAAGGCCGGGCAAGAATCGTTCCAGGTCTTTTGTCGCGCTCCCGTGTCTTAAAGCGATAGTCATTCCCGCAGCATGTTTTTCAATAACTTCATCCAGACGAATACATTCATGGTCAGACATGATCCTCACTATATTGTCGTTTTGACCGTTCGAAATGTAGGTCTTGAGATTGTCACCGGTCAAGCCCGGAGAGTGTCCGTCCACGATTTTTCCTGCGTTATAGGCGATATCCACCTTTTCTCTCGCGTCACCAAGATCATGGATGATTCCTGGATAGTTCATCATTTCCGCCAAGCCGTAGATGCGCTTATCAGGAATCAGCTCTTTGATGTCTTGAAGGGTTATGGAAGCGCCCGAGTCTTCTAGGTCAGTCGCCGGAACGCAGGAGGGAATCCCTACGTACATGTCCAGAGGCACTATTTCCGCTTGTTTCAAGAACAAATCTATTCCTTTTCTCCCGCTGACATTGGCAATCTCATGCGGGTCCACGAAAATAGAAGTGGTGCCGTGTTTCACGGCCTCTCTGGAGAATTCCAACGGGCTGAGCATACTGCTTTCGATGTGGAGATGGCTGTCGATGAGCCCGGGAGAGATGAACTTGCCGGAGATATCGATGAATTTTTTTGCGCTCTCTCCGCTTGATGATCCGATTCTAACGATAATCCCATCCCTGATCATCACATCGCCCTGAGAAATTTTTCGCGACCGGACATCGATGATATTCCCTTTTGTCAGGATGAGGTCAAACATGGCTTCTCCAGTGTTCTGGTTTCATAGTCCAATCAGGAAGGTCTTTCGTGCGTGCGTCCTGATAGCCGGGCCTATTGTGTATACACGGATGTCGTGCTCAGGTTTCTGTCTAAAGCCTCCCAGATCTGCTATTCTTTTTTTTGGCTTAAATAATAATTCTCTTTCACAGCGACAATAAATGGAAGATGCCTGAAGTCTCCTCCCGCATCAATCCCGTAACCGGCTATCCATCTGTCAGGGATCTCGAATCCGAGGTAATCGAGCACTAAATTGTTCTTCAATTCTCTGACTTCTTCCGATGGATCCTTAAGAACCTTATTGAATAGAGCACAGATTCTGAGTGAATTCAGGTTTTCTTTTTCAAGGAGGTTCTTTTTAATCTCCCACAGCGTGAATCCCTGATCGACGATATCTTCGACCAGCAGAACATCTTTTCCTTCAAGGTCTAAGGGTTGGAGTTCGATCCTCACTTTTCTCTGGGATTCTTGAGTTTGTTTGATTTCTCCACCGTAGGTCACAGCCTTGATGAAGTCGAATTTGATCTCGGGCCCCCTGAATCCAGAAACTTTATAGATCCCCCTCCCCAGGTCTGAGGCGAACACAAAGGCCCCCTTCAGGATTGTGACCAGATATATTTCTTCGGCCTTTTCATAATCTCTACAGATTTCTCGAGCCAGCGCTTTGACCCTTTCCTGGATGTACGATTCCGGGATCAGAATTCGGTCGATTTTCCTCTTCTTTTTTGGGGGAATACCGGATAAATCAAGGCTTTGGTCTTTTGCTGTGAGGAAACCGTCTTCAGGGACCTTGACAACACTGTCAAAGAGATTTTGGTCGTGCATCGTCGTTTCGGATCAAGTCAAATTAACATTAATTAATACAACGGGATTCGGAAGAAAATCAAGTGATTGACACAAAAATATCTTTTTTATATGCTATCTCACAGAGCGAATCAAACCTCCACCCCTTTATCAGGGTGGAGTGTCTCTTTTTAAGGAGGAAAACATGGCAGATTTCTTCCAGAACGGAGTCATCACGACATTCCATAAATTGGGTAAGCCCAACTTGAAAAAAATTGAAGACGAATTGAAGGACTTTGCAAAGGTAAGACCCATCGGCCTGGTCCTGCCGTCCCTTTACAGGGAATATGCGAGCGGCGCACTCCCCAATATAATGAATAAGCTTAAGAAAGTGACCTATGTTAACGAGATTGTGCTGTGTCTGGACGCAGCGGACGAGAAACAGTTCAAGGAAGTTAAAAAGCATTTCTCAGAATACAAAAGATTCAGAATTATCTGGAATGACGGACCGCGCATGAAAAAACTGTATAAGCTGCTGGAAGAGAATGACTTATCCCCTGGAAAAAGAGGGAAAGGTCGTGCGGTCTGGATTGCTTTTGGTTATGTTCTCGCAAACGGAAAGAGTCGTGTAATCGCACTTCATGACTGTGACATCGTCAACTATGAGCGCCTGCTCCTCGCCCGTTTATGCTATCCTGTGGCCAATCCTCTTTCTGAATACGAGTTCTGTAAGGGTTTTTACAGCCGCATCACGGACAGGATGTACGGCCGCGCCACGCGGTTGTTTTTCACTCCTTTTATGAAGGCGCTGATCAGAATATTGGGGCATATTTCCTTCCTGGATTACTTGGACAGTTTTCGCTATGCTTTAGCCGGAGAGATCGCTATGAGGAGAGACCTGACGATGGTCATGCAGGTCCCGAGTGATTGGGGGCTGGAGGTCGGAACACTGGCGGAAGTTTACAGGAACATGGCTCTCCACAGGATTTGCCAGGTCGACATTGCGGACGCATACGAGCACAAACATCAAAAATTGATTCCAAATGATCCTCACACGGGAATACTGAAAATGGCTGTGGACATCGCGAAATCCATTTTCCGGACACTTGCTCAGGAGGGGATTCAGTTTTCCGAAGGCTTCTTCAAAACTCTGAGCAACATTTATTTGAGGATTGCCCAGGAGACAGTCGTGCGCTACGAAAATGATGCCGCGATCAACGGGTTGGAATTTGACCGGCACAGCGAGTTGGGGTGTGTTGAGGCTTTTGCCGAGGGAATTAAATTAGCAGGAGACGCATTCTGGGAGAATCCCTCGAAGACCAACCTTCTTCCCAGCTGGAGCCGGGTGACGGCCGCGGTTCCTGAATTTTTTAACCTTATTAGGGAAGCGGTGAGGGAGGACAACGAATAGTCTCATCTGGAAAAATTCATATCGGACTTTAAAACTCTTCATTTCTTCAAGATTGACTTTTCTCCCTGTCAGATTTAATATTAAAGTTGAATTCTGTACGGAGCAGAGGGCAGCAAGGAGAAATAAAGAATGATTTTTTCTAAAAAGTTACTGGTTATATCGCTCTGTGTCATCATAGTGGCAGCAGTGGTTTCTTATTTTGTCTTTTTCAAGAACAAATCTGAAACATCCGGAGATGAGTCCTCAGGCTCTGCCGCAGAGGAGCGGAAAGTCCAGGAAGCGTCGCTCCCCGTAAAGGTTTCCGAGGCGAGAAGAGGAGACCTCATCATCACCCTGAAGTCTCCTGGAGAAGCCGTAACAAACATGAATATTGTGATTAAGGCTGAAGTGGGAGGGCTGATCGAGAAAATGAATGTGGAAGAGAGCCAGCATGTCAAAAAAGGAGAACTTCTCGCTGAGCTGGATGATACAGAATACAGGCTAGATCTTGAGAGACAAGAAGCCGCACGTTTGAAGGTTTTATCTGATTATTTGGTCGAGAAGAGATTTTCTGATCAAGGAGAGTTGAATATCCCTGTTGACGAAAAGGGAATTCAAGAGGCCAAGGATGCGTATGAAAAGGCCAGGCAGCAATTCCGGGAAGGGAAGATTTCGCAGGAAGAGTACGAACAAGCGAGCAAAAATTATGAAATCGTCTTGATTGAGTCGGGAAAAATGAAAGAAGAAGTGCTGGCGGCAGCTAAGAATTTGACCCAGAACGAGATTGCGGTCAAAGAAGCCCAGCTGACAATCGCGAAAACGAGGATCAGAGCTCCTTTTTCAGGCATCGTTTTCAATATCCAGGTTTCTCCTCAGGAGCATGTTTCGGCGGGAACCGAGCTCTTTACGCTCGTGAACATCGACCGGATCCATGTTCAAGCCAGGGTTCTGGAGAGCGAGATCGGGAAGATGCGGGTCGGCCGGGAAGTGGACTTGAAGTTCTCGGCTTACCCCGGTAAGGTGTTCAAAGGGAGAGTGAAAGCGATTAGTCCGATAGTTGATCCGGATGACAGGACATGCAGGGTCACGATTGATGTTGCGAACCCGGAAGAAGAGATCAAGCCGGGTATGCACGCAGAGGTGGAGATTGCGGCGGAAATATACGAGGACAGGCTGCTTATTCCGCAGGATGCGGTTCTTGTTCGAATGGGGAGAAAGCTGGCGTTTGTGGTTGAGGAAGGAATTGCGAAGTGGAGATACATTGAGGTCGGGCTTGAAAACGAAGACTATGCCGAAGTTCTGGATGGGATCAAAGAAGGAGAGACTGTGATCATAGAGGGCCATTTCACGTTAGCCCATGACGCCAAGGTGAGAATCGAAAAATAAAAATCCTCTCAATATTTAGCGTGTGTATTTCCGTTTAATCTCAGTCTTTTTGTTTTGTTCTCTTGAGCCTCTGACTTGTGGATTTTCCGTTTTATTAGAGGCAATTCGACAATGTCCGTAAACTACTTCAACTGAAATGTCACTCGGACGACGAAAATCACGCCTCTGGGGCGTCCGTTAATGACCATGGGCTCATACACCCACTGACGGACGGCATCGACAGCAGCCTGGTCGAGGAGAGGAATGGATTTGATGATTTTCACATCCTGCACTCTTCCGTAGATATCGGTAGTCGCTTCCACGATAACGACACCTTCCACTCTTGCCTGGCGGGCGATCTCCGGGTAGACCGGGGGAACTTCTCTCAGCAGTCTGGGGGGCCTGATTTCGCCGACAGCTCT